>Ga0302311_10000002_pt1 | contig 300427 bp, 224 predicted proteins | sample III_Palsa_N1_3_FD_200449 | JGI IMG/M metagenome (GOLD analysis project Ga0302311, IMG submission 200449) | Peat permafrost microbial communities from Stordalen Mire near Abisko, Sweden - III_Palsa_N1_3 | ecosystem: Environmental > Terrestrial > Soil > Palsa > Peat permafrost | place: Sweden...
AGTTTCCCCGGGGGTGTTCTGGCTTCGACGGGGGTAGTGAGATGACTTGGTGCATGCCGAGGGGGCAGCTTTCCTCGTTAATCCAGCAGCAAATTTATAGTTGCCAACGACGACAACTACGCTCTCGCCGCTTAAGGCGTAAGCCCCGAACCCACTTGTGCTCGTGCTTGTCGGTGTAGGGTCATTATCACGAGATCGCCGAAGACTGCCGCCTGTCGGTTCTAGGTCAAATCAAGCAGGCTGGTTCCGCGGTGCGCTTTGCCCATCGTGCTTGTCGCGGAACGAGATCGAACGTTGAGCTAAGCATGTAGATCTAGGCATTGAACGCTTTCGGACGCGGGTTCGACTCCCGCCACCTCCACCAATTCATGCTCCAACGCAGTCCAACGAAGGCCGGTAACCCTAGCAGTAGCAAAGGTTCCGGCCTTTTTTTGTGCCCGATAGTGTCCAGCCCAGTCTATTGCAATCCGGGGGCAACAGGGGGCAACATCGGGGGCAACAGCACTTGCCCCTGTTAGGGTTGCCCCCATGACGCTTACCGAAATTGTCGTTCGAAAGGCCAAGCCGACCGAGAAGACTCAGCGTCTTTTTGATAGCGGCGGCATGTACCTAGAGCTGTCGCCAGCAGGGGGCAAGTGGTGGCGTTTAAAGTATCGATTCGGGGGCAAAGAGAAGCGCCTGTCGCTCGGCACGTATCCAGATACTGGACTTGCCGACGCACGGGAAAAACGCGACGCGGCGCGCAAGCTTCTCGCGGCCGGTGTTGATCCGGGCGAGCAGCGCAAAGCCGCCAAGGCCGCCGGTGAGGAGCGGTCTGCGAACAGCTTTGAAGTGATCGCACGCGAGTGGCATGCAAAGCAATCCGCAACGTGGGTTGATCTGCACGCAAGTCGAATTATGTTGCGGTTGGAGAATGATGTTTTTCCATGGCTAGGCAGCCGACCGATTGCCGATATCACGGCAAAGGAACTGCTGGCGACTGTCAACCGTATTGCTGATCGTGGTGCAGTCGAATCCGCACATCGCGTTCTGCAAAACTGCGGTCAAGTGATGCGATATGCAATTGCTACTGGACGCGCCGAACGCAACCCGGCCACAGACCTACGCGGCGCGTTACCCCCGGTCAAGCAATCACACCATGCAGCCATCATTGAACCGAATGCCATAGGTGGACTGCTGAGGGCGATGGACAGCTATCAAGGTTCGCTTGTTACGAAAAGCGCGCTGCGGCTTGCGCCGCTCGTGTTCGTCCGTCCCGGCGAGCTGCGCCATGCGGAGTGGGCTGAGTTTGATTTGGACGGCACGCAATGGAACCTGCCCGCCGAGAAAATGAAGATGCGCGAACCGCATATTGTGCCGCTGGCGCCCCAAGCCGTATCTATCCTGCGCGAGCTTTATTCGCTGACTGGAAGGGGGCGGTATGTGTTCCCCAGTGCACGCAGCCCTAAGCGTCCCATGAGCAACAACGCTGTGCTGTCGGCGCTGCGCCGGATGGGGTACGCGACTGATGAGATGAGCGGGCATGGCTTCCGAGCGATGGCTCGCACGGTGTTGGACGAAGTGCTGCACTTTCGCCCCGACTACATCGAACACCAGTTGGCCCATGCCGTGAAAGACCCTAACGGGCGCGCCTACAACCGCACGGCGCACTTGGGCGAACGACGCAAGATGATGACCGGTTGGGCGGACTATTTGGACACGTTGAAGATGAGCGGCAACGTCATACCGATTACACGCAAGGCAAGTTGATCGACAACCGTTGAACGCCGCGCCTAGGACGGCCATCCGAACGTCGGGCACCTTCCCCGGCTGGCGCGGCACCTATTGAAGGGCGCTGAAGGGGCGCGCAATGACACCTATTCTCAAGAGACCGAGCACCAACGCTTCAATTGACGATCTATTGCGGCGAAGGTTTGGCACGCTCGCGCCGCCGCCGGTTACAACGCTGCGAAATCCGCGTTCCGCAGAGGCAGCTGAGCGAGCCCGAGCCATCGACCTAGCACGCGCCGAGTACGAGGCTATGACGCCTACGCAACTACAAGACCTGATAGAAAAGGTGCGTCGGGACGATGCTGAAGCAATAAATGCTAAGTCGATCGAGGAAGATCAAGCCTTGTTCTTCAATCAACCCCATGCCAATGCTGACTACGCGTATTGGAGCAGGATGGCCATCTGGAAACTAGACGAAGGAATTGCACTTTCGCTAGGCAAAAATCCTGCGGACGTCAACATGGACTCACTAGAAGGTGATGGCGGTGAGTATATCCTTGCAGCATTGGCTCGTTCACCATTCCGAAAAGAGTATATGCGGCGATATGAGTTAGTTAGCCGCGCTCTGGCCGTCCACGATTTGCGAGATCCGACCCGGCCGGAGACATTTCTCACATGGGCGCTAAACACCTTCGATTCGGTGCCTGCTGAACTGGTTGAACAGGTTCGGGCGCGGGGTAAGCACATAGCTGATATGCAGGCGTTGACTTTACGGGTGGCAGAGCTAAAGGCGCAACTGGCTACCAATGGCACGGTAACGAAGGATAGTTGGCCTTGGGGTGGCTATGAGACTAAATGGCTGCGAAAGCTCGCTGCTGCCGCGCAACGGTACTGGGTGAACTACGATCCGAGCGACCCCGATACCGCGGCGACCAACAAAACAGTTAGCGATTGGTTGCAGAACGAGCAAGCTGTTCCTGACCGTGTTGCACAGATCATGGCGCAAATCCTACGTGCGGATGGCATTCGGCCTGGCCCAAGAAAATAGAGTTATTCGCGCCTACCGAACCCGCATAACAGCGCGCTTCCCGGGGTTTGTCGCGTCTATTCACGCCTAAAAGGCGCGGACGACTGCGTGTATTCAAGCAGCGATCCGTGCGTACATTGACCAACCATGTTCAACGACGGTCCGCATGGGCCGAAGGAAAGCGACATGGCTGTATCACTTCCCGATACCGGATTTCTTCGCCTTCGAGACATTGTAGGCGATACCAAAGCCGGTATTCCCGCAATCATTCCTGTGAGCAAATCTACGTGGTGGCAGGGTTGCCGCACCGGGCGTTACCCGAAGCCGACTCGCGCACTGGGCGCCAGAATTACTTGCTGGCGTTGTGAGGACATCAGGGCGCTTATTGAGGCCACCGCGCCGGAATCGGCGCCATGAGTCGTCTTTCCACAGACATCGCCCGCATCCCCGACAACTGGCGTGAGCGTCTGCCCGATCCCGCCATGTACTACCGACAGCACGTCGCAAAGCTAGGCAAGCCGAACGGAACCGGATGGGCGCAAGGCGTCTGCCCGTTTCACGATGATCACAACAAGAGCCTAAGTGTCTGTATCCATGGCGAGCGCGGCGGCTGGCTTTGCTTTGCCGGTTGCGGCGGTGGCGATCTTGTCGGCTTCCATTCCCGCCTGCGCAACCTGGACTTCCGAGCAGCGGTCCGCGAGCTGATCGGAGGTGACCGATGAACGCGGTACCGAAGGAAACCGAACAGCAAGCCACCCGCCGGCTGTTTCGTCGCTTGCTGGCCGACGGCTACCGGGTGACGGCCGGCTATCTGTACCGCACTGCTGAGGGTGATCCGTGGTGCAGGCGTATCCGGTTCGATCATCCGAACAAGCCGAAGGAATATCGGCCGTTGCGATGGGACGGCGTGCAATATCTCGCCACTGAGCCGCAGGCGCCAGCGGAAGGAAAGTCCCTATATCGGTTGCCCGAACTGCTGGCCGCCAATCCTAATGCGCCGGTGTGGATTGTGGAGGGTGAAAAGTGCGCCGATGCGCTCGCGGCGCTGGACTTGATCGCCACTACGTCCGGCAGTATGTCGAGTGCCAACCGCGCAGACTTTCGACCGTTGCGCGGCCGTCATTGCCTGCTGTGGCCCGACCACGATGGACCGGGAAGCAAGTATGCCGAAGAGGTGGCGGCGATCCTGTGTGCGCTGGATTGCACCGTCGAGATGATCGACGTTGAACCACTGGGCTTGCCCGACAAGGGCGACGCGGTGGACTGGCTGACAATGCACCCGCATTCCACGGCGGCAAACGTGCTGGAGTTGTCGACCACTAAAATAGATCGAAATAGGAACGCCTGCACGGTAGCCCACAACATACCGAGAGTGATCCTGACGCGTGGAAGCGATGTGGAGCCGGAAGCAGTCGACTGGCTGTGGGGCGGCTGGCTCGCTGCCGGCAAGCTGCATTTGATCGGCGGGGCACCGGGCACGGGAAAGACCACGCTTGCCGCGTCATTGGCTGCGGTTATCACCTGTGGTGGGCATTGGCCCGATGGCACGCGTGCCGAGTCGGGCAGTGTGGTGTTTTGGTCTGGCGAGGATGACAACCGCGACACCTTGAACCCGCGCCTACGCGCTGCCGGTGCGGACATGGATCGAGTGTTTACCGTCGACGGTGTGCGGGAAGGCTGCGAGCGGTATCCATTCGATCCGGCACGCGACATGGACGCCTTGCGGATGACCCTGGCGACGCTCACCGACGTACGCCTGATCGTGATTGACCCGATTGTCTCCGCCGTGACGGGAGATAGCCACAAGAACGCCGAAGTACGGCGCGGGCTGCAACCGTTGGTAGACCTTGCCGGGCAGCTACGCTGCGCTCTGCTGGGCGTGACGCACTTCAGCAAGGGCACCAGCGGGCGCGACCCAGTGGAGCGCATTACAGGCTCGCTGGCCTTTGCTGCATTGGCCCGATTGGTCATGGTCACAGCGAAGCAGGAGGCCGAGGGCGAGCGACCTGAGCGGCGAGTCATCCTGCGTGCGAAGTCCAACATCGGCCCAGACGGTGGCGGTTTCGTCTATGACCTGCGACAGGGTGAGCTGATGGGCTACCAGGGCGTGTCGGCATCGTCCGTGCTGTGGGGCGAGTCGATCCATGGCACTGCGCGTGAACTGCTGGCCGAAGCGGAGCAGCACGACGACAACCACGGCAGTGATGCCGTCAGCTTCTTGCGCAACCTGCTGGCCTATGGGGCATGTGCTGCCAAGGACATCTATCGAGAGGCCGAAAGCGCCGGCTACTCACGCGACACCATGAAACGTGCGAAGTCCCGCATCGGCGTGGAAGCTGTCAAACAGGGCATGCAAGGTGGTTGGGTTTGGCGATTGCCGAACTCCGAAGGGTGCAAAGAAGGCGCTGAAGGGTGCGAAGGGGGCACACCATTTTATCCGCTCCCTTCACTCCCTTCGGGCATGGAACGAGAGGAATACATCCTATGAAGCCGGAAACCATGACCCCGCTACAAACCCTACTTCTGGTCTGGGCGGCTGGCGCAGTGCTGACCCGCGATGGGGATGGCCTGCATGTCGAGGCGCCAAAGTCCGCGATCCCGCCGCCACTGCTTGATGCTCTGCGTGCTAACAAGACCGAACTGCTGGCGATCCTGCCGGCTCGCACCGCGATGCAATCTGACAAGGAGCGGATGCTGTGACGACGAAACCGAAACAAGCTCCCACCGATCCATCCGATGAAAAACGGTTCGCAAAACAGAAGGCAGAAATTACGCTTAGCCCCTCGTATAACGCTGGAGTGCTTGCCCAAGCGTTCAGTTTTAGCGGTGAGCTCGATCTAGCGGAGCTAAGGATGGTGCTGATCGAGCAGTGCAGATCCGTCCAGGGTGGCAGCACCAAGCGTCTGGAATCTATGTTGGTTGCACAAGCGCACAGTCTCGACGTGGTGTTCGCCAGCCTTGCAAGGCGTGCAATAGGGCAGAAAGGATTGCATCAGTACGAAACGCATATGAAGCTTGCCTTGAAGGCACAAAGCCAATGCCGCTCCACGCTAGAGACATTGGCGGCGATCAAGAATCCGCCCGTCGTGTTCGCCAAACAGGCAAACATTGCGCAGGGACCGCAGCAAGTGAACAACGGCCTCATGCCGGTCGCGCACGCGAAGCAAGTTGATAATCGGCCAACCGAACTATTGGAGCATGACCATGCCGAACGGCTGGACACCCGAGCGTCGAGCGCAGCAAAGCGAAGCGATCAAGCGATGGAAACCGTGGAAACGATCCACCGGTCCTCGCACCGCCAAAGGAAAGGCGGCTGCGAGAAATAATGGCTGGAAGGGCGGGCACCGGCCAGCGTTGCGCGCGCTGTCTAAGGCGCTTCGCGAGCAAGGGCAATGGTTGGACGAAATCGATCGCGAGAATGACATTCCTGACGTAGCCGGTGACGTTCCTGTATCACCGGATGCGACAGATGGGTATGTCGACACTCTGAGAGTGGCGCAGTAGTACGCTTTATTGACGGAATGCATACCGCAGCGCCGCCCTTGTGTGATGGTGCCGAAGTAACGGCAAATCTAGTCCACCCGCAGTGACAAGGGCGCGATAGGGCACTCGTAAAGTATCCGACGGTTGGCGGGGCTTCGCATCAGAATGGCACCGCCCGGACCAGACATTCCTGTGCGGCGCAGCTAATCACCTCTGGTGACCGCAAGAACCTGCGGCTTGCCAGGGGAAGAAATGACTTGCTATCTTTGGACGTCTAAACGCAATGTTCGGAAACAGGGGCCACAGGGATGACTCACCGCACGCACGGATACAGCGAGCTATTTGGCTGCTACGTCTCTCTACGTCTGAACGCCGCTCACTTGGTGAGCGGGGTTGTCATGAGCGTTGGTTAATTAGCCCGTATCGGCCGGGCAAGCAAGATTGGTCCAGCCAGCTTCGAACGTGGTGCCTACCTGAGCCAGCGTTGCTTCGCTGCGGCTCAGTACAAACCAGCACCACCGACGATCACTAGACCGTCGGTACAATCATCAAAGGGATTCAAGGATGGCGTCATTCCGTTGTGTGAGCTCATGGCTTGCGCTTGCCATGACGATTGCCGTGGGTGTACTCCATGCGCAAGACATATCAGCACCCATCGAGGACGAGGTCCGGCAGCGTCTTCGTGTCAATACGGATATGAGTCCGCTAGGCAAAAGTCCTTTCGGCGAAAGCGTCAATCTGTACAACGGTACGTTCTCGTTCGAGCAAACCGACATTGATCTGAAGGGTAATGGTCCGGACCTGAGGCTGACCCGCTCCTACACCGCAGTGGATACCGCCGCGCCCTTTTGGCGCGAGTTTGTCGACTGGAAGATGGAAATTCCGCACATCGAAACCCTTGTGACGCCCAACGAGAGCGGGTTCTTCATCAACTCAACGAACGGACGTTGCAGTGCGATCGCATCGAATGGACCCAGTCCGATTTCATTGCCCAACAACAGTGGTTTCCCTGTTCTTCTTGATACCTATGCCTGGTGGTATGGCTACCATCTCGTCATACCAGGCGAGGGGTCGAAGGATTTAATCCTCCCGGGCACCCAGAACACACGGCCCTTGCCCCACATGACGCTAAGTAACGGCCAGGCGTTCAATGCCATCATGACGACGGCCGACAACTGGGCAATTGGTTGCTTATCCTCGACATCGAATGGCGCACCGGGTGAAGGCTTTCTTGCTATTGCTCCGGACGGCACCCAATATTGGCTGGATCACCTCACCTACAAACGCGCCAATGACTATGGTCAGGCGCCTGATTCCATTACGCGTAACCTTGCGATGATGATGGTCTCCCGAGTTGTGGATCGGTTCGGCAATAGTCTGACTTATAACTACGATACCAATAACAATCTCACCACTATCAGTGCCAGCGATGGCCGCTTGCTGACCCTCACTTATGGCAGTTACACCATCTATCCGTCAGCGGAGTTAGCTAATCCCGATCCGGGCTTCCGTGTGGCGACGGCCTACGTGACAGCATCCGATGGAACCACGCGAACTTGGAGTTACTCGTACGATCCCAATCCAAACGATCAGGGCGACCTTATCGGCGTGACCTTGCCCGATGGAAGTGCTTGGACGTACTCGCTGGATGCTTTCAGGCCTTATGAAGACTCCGCCGACTTGAGGATGATTGACTACGTCGCAACCTATACACCTTGCACCTACACCTTGGAGCCCCAGTTAGCGCTTACGTTTTCAGGCACCATAACGCACCCATCAGGCCTGGTCGGAACGTTCACCGCCCAAAATACGATCCGTGGCGAATCGTACGTTCCGTATGGCTGTGAATCTTCGCAATCGAATTATTACCTGTACTGGCGCGATGTGATGTCCTACACCGCGTTGGTGCAAAAGTCCTTTTCCGGCGCCGGTCTATCAACACCCGAGACATGGAATTACAGCTACTCCGCGCCGAATCAAAGTTGGACCACCGACAATTGCGCCAGCAATAACAGCTGCCCTAGCACCATTTACACCGACGTGGTCGACCCGAACGGCAATGATGTTCGCTACACGTATAGCAACCGCTTTGATGCGACAGAAAACCAGTTGCTCGATACCACCTACTACCAAGGGGCAGCGGGATCTTCCGTCGTTCGAGATGTTCAAACGACCTATGCAGCTTCAAACACCGGGCCATGGCCGACGAGCCTAGGTAGGTCGTTGGGAGGGGAATTGAATACCGCCTTGGTCACCTCACTCGTGCCGCTCAATCAACGCCAAACGCTGCAGAATGGCGATACGTATACGTGGCAAGCAGTTGCCTTCGATGCGTACGCGCAGCCTACCGATGAGAAGCGCTTCAGCTCGATCGCTGGACAAAATCCGATTGAAGAAACCAAGACCTATCTCAACGACCCGACATTGTGGGTATTGGGTCTTCCTGAGGTGGTGACGAACGTCACGAACGGCACCAATCAGATCGAGTCGGCCAACACTTACTTCACTAACGACACACTGCAGTCGCGTGCGAGTTTTGGCGAGACTGTGATGAACTACATGTTCAATAGTGCAGGTCAGCTCGCGAGTTTTACCGATGGGAACAACTACGCCACGTCGTTGAGCAATTACTACCGCGGTATCCCTCGGTTGATCAGCTATCCGGATCAGACCAGCGAAAGCCTGGCGGTTGACGATTTCGGTGAAATTACGGGGATTACCGACCAAAACGGCCATACGACCAACTACCAGTACGACCCCATGAGTCGCGTTGCTCAGATCACCTATCCCGCGGGTGATGAGGTGGCGTGGTATCCACAGACTTTCACTTACAACTTCGTTACCGGTGCTGAGCGCGGTATTGCCGCCAATCATTGGCGCCGCACGGTCACGACGGGCAACTACAACGAAGTCACGTACTTTGACGCGATGCTGCGCCCGCTACTTGCGGACTCGAATATTACCGGCGTTTCGGGTTCAGATATCACGACGGCGAGCGCCTACGACTGGAGCGGCCAAACCGTATTTGCGTCCTATCCGGTGATAGGCGCACCCAATGTGTCGGACAGCGCCGTCTCCACGGGCATGCATCACACCTACGATGCTTTGGAGCGGGCAATCCAGACCCAACAAGACTCCGAACTGGGGTTGCTGACCACGACCACGGCGTATTTGTCCGGCGCGGGCATGCAGGTGACCGACCCCAGCGCCAATGTCACGACTACTTATTATCAGGTCTTTGACGAGCCGTCCTACAATGCGCCGATTGAGGTGCAATCGCCTGGTGGAATCACGCAGAACATTGCTCGTGATATTTACGAGAGTCCAGTGTCCATTACCCAGTCGGGTCTTTATGGCACCGAGAGTGAAAGCGTCACCAAGACGCTGACCTACGACATCTACCATCGCCTGTGCCGAACGACTGAGCCAGAAAGCGGCGATGAGGTGACGGCCTACGATCCCGCCAACAACATCCGGTTTACCGCTTCAGGTTTGTCGCTCAGTGAGACGGGATGCGCTAGGGATGAAGTGCCTATCGCCGCTCAAACCACGTACACCTACGACCCCATGAACAGGGTCAAGACGATCGTCCCTCCAGCGGGAACACAAAGCACGCAGTACACCTACGATTTTGTAGGCAACCTGAAAACGGCAGTCTCGGGCACCAGTACCTGGCAGGGCGTTTACAACTATCGCAACATGTTGACTGGGGAGTCCTTGCAGCTGTCGGGCCTGAGCCCTTGGGCGCTTGGCTATGCGCACGACGCGAACGGTAACCTCAGCCTCATCCAATACCCCAATGGCGAGAACGTCAGCTATAACCCCAATCCGCGCGGTCGAGCGCGTCAGGTGGGGAGCTACGCCAGCAATATTGGCTATTACCCCAATGATGCGGTTGCCTCGTTCACCTACGGCAACGGCACGAGTTACGTGGCCGACCAGAATGCACGGCAGCTGCTCAGTGGTTTCAGCTACGGAACGGGCGGTGCGCTGAATCTCAGCGAGATCTTCAGCTTTGACAACAATGCCGACATGCTCACCGTCCAAGACATGGTCAACGGTCAGCGTAGCAAGCTATTTCACTACGACGGGCTCAATCGGCTGACTAGCGCTTCGGCACCTGGATTGTCGATCAATGAGACCTACGGCTACGACGCGCTCAACAATCTGCGCCAACGAGTTATCAATGGCCTTCCGTTCAATTTCAACATCGACGCCAGCAATCATCTGAACAACACCACGGTAGGCAGCAGCCTGTATGCCAGCTACGGATATGATCCGTCGGGTGACCGAACCAGCGTCACCAGCAGCGGTATCACGCTTAGCTATACATTCGACGCAAAGCAACAACTGCTGGCGGTTCCCACGGTAGCCAGCTACGCGTACGACGCGTTTGGGCGACGCACTACTAAGACGCCCGCTAGTGGTGGGGCACCGGTGTATTCCTTCTACGACCATGGCGGTCAGCTGATGTATCAGTACGCGCCGAGTACCTCCCAAGGCACGAACTACATTTACCTCGGCGCCAAACTAATCGCACGCGACAGTACGGTAGTGTTGTCGCCCCCGGGTGCGGTCACTTTCAGTAGCAATCCGAACAATGGCAATTACACGGTGAGCTGGGGCGCTGTGCCCCTGGCCACCAGCTACAACGTACAGGAAAATTTCAACGGGACGGGGTGGAGCACCGCGTCCACCGGCGGTAGCGCAACCAGCGTCACGCTCACTGGCAGGGCCGGTGGCAGCTATAACTACCAGGTGCAGGGTTGCGCCAACGGCGCCTGCGGTCCCTGGACCACTTCCGGCACGCTGGGTGTGTGGCCATCGGCGCCAACGAATGTCGCCGGACCCACGAGCCTGACCTTTGCACCGTTCACCGTGAGCTGGACAGCGCCGGTCGGCGCCACCAGCTACACCGTGCAGCAGAGCTTCAACGGTGGCGCATGGACGACGCTTGCCACGGGCATCGCCACGCCTTCGATCAGTGTCACCAGTGCGCCGGGCGGCAGCTATGCCTATCAGGTGTCTGCCAGCAACAGCTATGGCACGAGTAGTTGGGGGGCCTCCCTGGCCGTATCGGTGACGCAGGTTCCCGACACGCCGACCAATGTTGTCCTTGATAAGACGACTGGGCTGCTGACATGGGATGCCATGCCTTGGGCGACGACTTACGCCCTGGTTGTGAATCCCGGCGGTATCAATATCGGCACGTATTACTACACCATCAACACCAATAGCTGGAGTTCCCCGCCCGTCCAGGGCACCAGTTACGAGCTGTCCGCGTGCAGTATCGCCGGCTGCAGCGCCCAGGTGGCTGCGGGTGGGGGAAGTCATGGTCTGGGCGATGCGGCGAGATCGGCGATCGGCGCCTCGATCCAGAAGGGCAAACGGGCACTCGGTGATGATGCGGATTCGGGGACAGGGTGTAACGCCACCACTTGCTCAGTCATCCTGGGAGGTAGCCCATGAGCACGTTGATGAGCAGGATGCGCGGGAAGCTGCTGTGCTTCGGTGGTGGGCTATTGCTGCTGATGGTGACCAGCGTCGGTATTGCGCAGCAACTGGGCGCAGTCACCTACGTCTACACTGACACGCAGGGCACGCCGCTAGCAGAGGCTGACGTCAATGGGAACATCACGGCGACGTTTGACTATGCACCGTATGGGAGCATTGCGCTGGGGACGGCGCCGAACGGGCCGGGGTATACCGGGCATGTGAACGATCCGGATACCCAGCTCGTGTATATGCAGGCACGGTACTACGATCCGGGTGCGGGGCGGTTTTTGAGCGTGGATCCGGTGATGCCGGCGGCGGGAAATGGGTTTAACTTCAACCGATATACGTATGCCGGTAACAATCCTGTCGTTCATATCGATCCGGATGGGCGAGAACCTATCCCACCGGGCGAAATTGCCGCTGAGGCTGAAGAGGCCGCCGCGGCGGCGCAGGCCGACGCGCAAGCGGCCGGTGCCTCGGCAGAGGCGGGTGCCGCCGCACAAGTAATTTGGGTCGACCCGGCTAATCCGTCCACGCGTCCGCCCACAGTCCAGGCCAATAAGGCGGCTGGTGATGCGTTTGAAAATCAGGTTGCGAGTGACTTTAGGTCGACAGGTAAGGCCGTCGTTCAGCAGATAACGATCAAAACCGACAGCGGAGTCAAAACACGGCTTGACATCGTTACGATTGACTCAGATGGAAAATTTCAGTGCGTTGAATGCAAATCGTCCGAAACTGCACGTTTAACCAAAAATCAGAAGAAAGCATTTCAGGAAATTGAACGCACAGGTGGAACGGTCGTTGGCAAAGGAAAACCTGGTGTCCCAGGTGGCACAAGAATGCCACCTCGCCCCGTCGAGATCAAACGCCCACCTCCATCCCCAACTAAGGGAAAGCCCTATCTTGGTCCCTTAGACACAAGCACAGACTGATGGCAAATAAACACACTGCCTGGATGACTTGGTTTTTAATTATTGAAGCGCGGTTTAACGTCGCGCATATCACCTCCAATGTCTCTATTCAACTATGAATGAGCTGCCGCGCCTTGAAAGCCTTACTTTGTGACTTCGAGAATGAGTTTTCGCTTCGTAGGATGGTCGAGATCCTGATCTGCTTTGCTTGAAAACTCGCGTTCTCGGAAGAATGTGCACAATACAGTCAAGATCGCACGTCAGCCGCTTCGGCCCCGTCTCCAAAGGCTCCTAGGCCACCAACGACCAACAACTAATCAAGTGGATATTTGAATGTCAATTGAGCAATCCAACGTAGTGGACATAATTTCGCTCGATCCTACGGACTGCGTTGTTTTGACAATCTCGGATCATCTTGAATGGAACAGTGAAAGTGACCTCAGGCACATGTGGTTACTTCAGGAGAAGGTAAACAAGTATTTGGCCTTTTTAGAGAGCGGCGAAATCTACCACTCTTATCCTCAATATCGTGGGCAGCGGGTGAAGATTTCCGTCACGGGTAAGTTCCCCCTGAACAGCGAAGCCGAGACGTTCTACAGGAAGGTGTCCACCATCGTTGAGGGTGCTGGCTTCGAATTTCAATTCAAGCTGTACGTTCAAATAAAGGAAATGGATAGTTAAACTGCGAGGCGATCAGTTTGCATCGCGGCCAATCAACAGGATCGTCATTTCGTCATCGGGGTCAACAAGCACGCAACTGCCTGACTCCGGTTTGGCCGAAGTGCATGATGTGCTGGTGTCGCTCCGAATTTCGGAAATGTTGAAGCTAGAAACAGGTCACTTCTGACGTCGGATTGGCCTAGTCCAGAAGTGCTGAAATGAAAAGTGTGCATTCCACTAACGCAGGCTCGGAGCTTTCAGGAAGTGTTTGATGAAATTTACACAGGGAGCGCAAAGGGCTCCGTCTATCTATTGGTTGCGTTGATCGAGCTCGCTTGCGCGCTTGCCGAAAAGCTTTCAATCAGCAAGGTGGCGCGAGACGAGCTCTCGGTACTAGCCCGACGGACCGCCGCCGCGCCCAGTATCTGCAGCTTTCCTTGGCCTACTGAGCCGGGCGAGACCTACCCTCGGAATTGATGCACCCCGAGCCTCTGGCCGGGAACGGACATTCCGAGATGAGTAGGCGAGGTGGTAGCAAGCAGGGTGCGGGGGTATCCCCCTGCCTCTGCTTTTGGATGAACTGTACACAGTTGCAACGAACAACAGGTGGGGGCAACTTTGGGGGCATCTTGGAATCGTTGAATCCAGAAACGATTGCACAGCAAGGCTTCCGGCAGATAGTTCAATAGACGCCACCCCAATAAGAAGAAAGCCGGCCCTTTGGCCGGCTTTCTTTTGGACGTCTCGCAGAGATATTGCCAGGGCGTGACCTGCATTGACGTGCGGTCCGGCGACACGGCTTGATTCAAAGGTTCAGTTTCGAGGGTAAGCTGCGTCGAAGTGCGCTGGCTGTGGCGGTGACGGTCTTGTCGAAGGTTTTCGGTACGTGTGGAAACGACCGGGAGCGCATTGCTGCTGCGGTGATTTCCAGGTTCGCCCAAGGATTTCATTCGCAGTTTTACTGAGCCTCGACGGCGGATGGCGTTCCGATTGGCCTACGGACCAAGCTGTTGCAGCGCCTCGCGCATGGGCGCTACGGAGATCTTGATGATGCCGTCGAGAGGCGTGTCCATCTCCAGGATCAGGAAGATCGCGCCGGATGCCGACAGCGCGCACACGACAAAGAAGAAAATGACGGTGCCGTTGTGAGGGGCGAACAGCCCGAACGTGCCGAAGATGATCGATAGCCAGAAAATCAGCACGACCAGCAGCGGCATCGGTATTGACCCTCTCTTCTGCAACAGCGCGAGCCAGCGTGCCGAGAAAACATCCTCGGAAATCTGCAGTGCGCGTGTCTGCAACTGCGCTTGCGCAGGAGTTGATGGTGAGAGTTGCGCAAGCTTGCGCTCAAAAACTTCGATTTGACCTACAGCGGATCGACTATCGAGCTTCGCCAGCTTCGCCGAATCATTGGAGCCCAGCAGATCGATCCACGCCGAGTAATTATGTTTGAGCAGAACCCGCAGGTCCTGGGTCTGCGGCCCGTACTGCTCCAGCGCGCGGTCAAGGCGGATGATGCTGACGGCGTTGCGCACGAGATCGTTGTTGACCGTATCGAATGAACCTTTTGCGGAGGAAATCAGTAGTCCGAGAACGAGCGCGGCAATCGTGGCGATCAGACCGGTGGCGAGCTTGATGGCGCTGATGGACTCTTCGCTGAAGTGATGCTCAGGGAGCCACTTGTGCAAATAGAGGCCGATGACTGCGCTGCCAAAGACGCATCCGAATACGATCAGGAAAATCACCAGATGCATCATGAGTCGTCCCCCTGCAACGGAAGAAACAAGGCGCTTCAAACTTGCCTGTGAGCAGCCGAACCGTCCCGCGGTCAATGGGCAGGAGGATCAATCTGTGGTCCGTTGACTTTTTACCATAACCGTGCAAAAAAACGGCCCAGCTCGCAGTTCGGGTCATGGCACACTGTCCGAACACCGTGTCATGCACCGGCTCGCAATTCGCTGGGGAGCGACGCGAGTGACTCGAAGATATGGGGAGAAGGGGTTCTCCACTTGCGATAGTCACCGAAGTGCGGGATTGGCTCTGCCGGGCTTTGCAAACTGCATTGTCAGTGTTCAAGCGAAAGATTGAGGAACAACCGCGTCGCTACCGGGTAGGTCGTCAGACCGGTATTACTTGTCCAGCAGCTGCCCTCCCATGCGTCCGACAGGCCCATGAACGCAAAACTCCTTCCGCATCTGGTAACGCGTGAATGGTTCCTCGCCGCAAGCTTGGTGACGAGTGCCATCTTCCTGATCTTTGGCCACTCACTACTTAGCCGCCTGGACGTCCTGTGGTGGCTGGGATTTGTCTTCGCCTGGCTTTTCCTGGTCATTCTTGGTTCGGCACTCGCCGTTGTCCGTCACGCTGACCAACTTGCCCGCCGTCTGGGCGAGCCCTACGGCACGCTCATACTTACTTTGTCGATCACTTCGATCGAAGTGGTGAGTATTTCGGCGATCATGCTGCATGGAGCCAACAATCCGACGCTCGCCCGCGACACACTGTTTGCGGTAACCATGATCGTTCTCAACGGCATGGTGGGATTGTCACTGTTGATGGGCGGATGGCGTCATCGCGAGCAGCACTACAACTTGCAAGGTGCCAACGCTTATCTGGGCGTAATCATTCCGCTGGGTGTCCTGGCGCTGGTTCTGCCGAACTTTACGGTAAGCACGCCGGGGCCGGTACTTTCATTTCCTCAGGAAATGTTTTTGGCGGTCATTTCGGTCGGGCTCTACATCGCCTTCCTGGCGCTGCAGACTCGGCGACATCGCGCGTATTTCAGGTCCGACGACGAAGTCGAATTCAGTGCGGGTACCGGTAGCGGTGCGAAAGACATTGCATGGCATGCGCTTCTGCTGGCGGTGTACATGGTGCCGGTCATTTATCTTGCGGAGCAGCTGGCCCCACCTGTCGACTACGTGGTTGAAACCATGAATGCTCCAGCCGCATTGGCAGGGTTGACCATGGCCGTCCTGGTCGCCACGCCCGAAGCCATCGGGGCCGTGCGGGCTGCTGGCGAAAACCACCTGCAGCGTTCCGTCAATATTTTTCTGGGATCGGTGCTCTCGACTACGGGCCTGACGATTCCGGCCATCCTCGTGGTGAGCCACCTCACCCATCACCCGGTAATGCTAGGGCTGCAGCACACGGATCTCCTGCTCTTTCTGCTGACACTCACGCTTTGCATGGTGACTTTTTCCAGCGGGCGCACCCATGTTCTTCAGGGCATCGTGCACCTGATCCTGTTTGTGTCCTATCTCTTTTTCATCTTCTTTGGATGACCGCAGCAATTTTCACCGCTTGATTCGGCCGTCCAGCCGCCTCAAATCAGACGGCACGATTGTGTGAGCGCATGGTGCGCTGCTTTTCGATCTGCCAGTCGCGCTGCTTTTCGGTGTCGCGCTTGTCGTGTTCCTGCTTGCCGCGGGCAAGGCCGATCTCGACCTTCACCTTGTTACCCTTCCAATACATCGCGGTGGGCACCAGGGTGTAGCCCTTGCGCTCGACGGCGCCCACCAGCTGATCGATTTCCTTGCGATGCAGAAGCAGCTTGCGGGTACGGCGGTCTTCGGCGATCACATGGGTGGAGGCACTGATCAGTGGTGGGATCGAAGCGCCGACCAGGAAAATTTCATTGTTCCTGACAATCGCGTAGCCGTCGCCGAAATTGATACGGCCCGCGCGCAATGCCTTCAGTTCCCAGCCCTGCAGGGCAACGCCGCATTCGTAGCGCTGGTCGATGTGGTACTCGAAACGGGAGCGCTTGTTGAGCGCAATGGTGCCGCCGCCCTTGTTGTCTTTGTCCTTCGCCTTGGCCATGTCCGTTAAACTCGGGCTCTGTTGCCCTGATGCCGGCTTGACCGCATTCGGGCCGAACCAAGCGTGATGTGAAGAGGCTGCCGTGATCGAAATCCGCCGCAGTGCCCTGGTGAAGTATTCGCCGGCGCAGATGTTTGACCTGGTCAATGAGGTCGAAGCATACCCAAAGCGATTCCCCTGGTGTGCCGGTGCCGAGATTCTCGAGCGTCAGAAGGATGTGCTGGTGGCGCGACTGGATCTCAAGTTTGCCGGGTTCCATCAGAGCTTTACCACCCGCAATACGGTCGATCCACCCAAACGCCTGCAGATGGATCTGGTCGACGGCCCGTTTCGCAGCCTCGAGGGCGTGTGGGATTTCATGGCGTTGGGTGATGCCGGTTGCAAGGTCGCCTTTGCGCTGGATTTCGACTATGCCGGCCGGCTCGGTGGCAGCGCGCTCAAGCTCGGCTTCCAGGGGCTTGCCGGACGCATGGTGGGCGACTTTTGCCGTGAGGCCGAGCGCGTCTATGGCTGATCGGACGATTACCGTGGATGTGGTCTATGCGAACGCCGAGCAGCAGATCCTGCGCCACGTCGAGCTGGTCCAGGGCAGCACCGTGATGCAGGCGATCGACGCGTCGGGAATCGTCGAGATGCTCCCGCTCGGCGCCGTTGATCCCGACCGGCTAGGCATTTTCTCGCGGAAAGTGTCGTCACAACAGATAGTGCAGGCGGGCGATCGGATCGAGATCTACCGGCCGCTCATACTGAACCCGATGGATGCGCGCCGGCGGCGTGCCCGCCAGCGCTGATCGGTTGCCACAACAACCCGGTCCGATCAGCTGCTGTCGCTACCTCAATTGCCGCCGCTGGTACCACCGCCGCTGGTGGTACCGCTGTCCATGCCGCCATCGTCTTTCTTCGCCTCGTCCGGGGACTTGCTCTTGTCGCCCTGCGTTTCATCGACCGGATAACTGGCGTGATACTTCTTGCTGTCCTTGACCAGCTGCTGTGCGTCCTGGGCAAAGAAATCGCCCTGGGTGCGCACCAGCGTATCGTTGTTGAAGGTCAGCGTGAATGTGCGCAAGAGGATCGGGCCACCGCGATGCTGCTGGGTGGAAACATAGTCCCAGCGGCTCTGGTCGAACGGCGTGCTGACCGAAGGCGTACCCATCAGCAGCAACACCTGATGCTTGCTCATGCCGGGCTTCAGCTGGTCCACCATGGTCTTGTCGAGCAGGTTGCCTTGCTGCACGTCCGGTGTATAGACGAAATGGCAGCCGGCCATTGAAACCGCCAGCAGGGCGAAAACCAGCAGGGTGATCAGCTTTTGCATGCGTGTTGCGTCCAGATCGTAAAGGTGTCGGATGATACACTACCGGCTTGGTAACACCGTGTGCGTGGAGTAGGCGATGGAACAGGAAACCAAAGAACTGCGCAGGGTCGGTCTCAAGGTGACCCATCCGCGCATGAGCATCCTGCAGATCTTTGACGAGGAAGGTGTTCAGCACCTGACCGCCGAAGACGTCTACAAAAAACTGCTTGCTCACCAAGAAGATATCGGCCTGGCGACGGTATACCGCGTGCTGACCCAGTTCGAGGCGGCCGGTATTATCGTCAAGCACAATTTCGAAGGCGGCCAAGCTGTTTATGAGCTCGATCGCGGTAAACATCATGACCACATGATTGATGTGGACAGCGGAAAGGTCATTGAGTTCGTCAGCGAAGAGATCGAGCGGCTGCAGCATGAGATTGCGTCGCGGCACGGCTATGTAATCGAGGATCACAGCCTGGTGCTGTACGTGCGACCGAAGCACCCTGCGCACAAAAGCTGAGTCATCCAGGTCATCCGGGAGCGCCAGAAACGGTACTGCTCCCAACGATCGGCGGCCGCCGAATAACGTTCCATAAACGACACGCATAAAAAAGCCGCAAGAAGGACTCCTGTCCACTCGCGGCTGACACACTGTCTGGGATACGACCGTCAAGAGGCGAATGGCTCGCCGTTGACCGCCCATCACCTGGCAGCGGTAAAAACGGCATCCTGCCGTAGTTTCAGAGGCACCGTCCCCACGGCGACTCTGTGACCCACCATCTTGCGATGGCGGCTCCCCCACATCGATGGATCGATCGTAACGATGCCTTTACGTTTGCGGTATTGGAAAAATTCCTAGTTCAGATCGGCCGTTTTCGGTCGGCTGATCTCGATGGGAAAGTTGTTGCTGCGCAGCAAAATCCGCAGATGCACGCCGGCGTGATCGGCGCGCAGGCGAAACTGGCCGCCCAGCGAGGTCACCCGGTCGCGCATCCCTTGCAGCCCGCGACCTCCGCGCGGCAGGCGGCTGGGCAATCCGGCGCCGTTGTCGCGCAGATCCAGCAACGCGAGCACCGTGCCGTGGCGTTCGCCAATGCGCAGGCGCAGGCGGAATTCGCTGGCTTGTGCATGTTTGACCGCGTTCGTCGCACTTTCCTGGGCCAGCCGGTAGATCGCGGTGCGGGTATCGTCATCAAGCAGACGCGGATCGCCATGCAACTCGGTGAGGTAAGCCACGCCGGCAGTGTTCAGCAGGTCACGGATCGGACCTTCGTCGAGCGCCCGCAATAGCCCGAACTCGTCAAGCACGGCGGGACGCAGATCATCCAGCAGCCGATGCAAGGCGCGCCGCATATGGGCGAGGATGTTGTTGATCGAGGTGCTGATGTCTTCCATGCCGGCTTGATGCAGGCGGGCCTGGGCCAGCTTTACGTGGGTCTGGATGGCGGTGATGTTCTGCCCCAGTTCGTCATGCAGCTCGGCAGCCAGATGCCGGCGCTGATTTTCGTCGGTCTGCAGATTGCCACGAGCGGCGCTGCGCAGCTGCTGGGCAAGCTGATCCAGCCGGTGGTTGACTGCACCCAGGTAGACATTTTGTTCGGCCACGCGCTCACTGCTTCGACGCAAGGCGTCCGTGGCCGAACCCAGCATGATAGCCCCGGTGCCAGCCACGGCCAGAAACAGGTAGGCGGCGGCGGTCGAAGGGGCATGACCTAGATGCTGGTCCACCAGAGTCATGCCGAGGCTCGAAATGATCATTGCCACGCTGGCGCCGCGCCAGCCATGTCGAAACGCAAAAAACAATACCAGTGCCAGTGACAGCACGCGGGCAAATTGCGGTTCCGGCGCGGCTTGCGCGGACAGCAGCAGCAAGATCGTCATCGAAGGCAGCATGACCAGCAGACCGTCCATGAACAGGCTGGCCACCGCCCGATGATCGAATCGGGTGCGCAGCAGCATGATCATCAGCGGGGTGATCAGCAGGATGCCCAGGTAGTGGCTGAGCAGATCCTCGCCGAGTTCGCTCATCATCAACGCCGGCGAGCTGGGCGTGTGGATCAGCGCGATCAGTGCGGCGTCCACCGCGGTGGTGGCCATCACGATCAAGATGACGGATAGCAGCAGCCGGGTCACATCCTGCGGGCTTTGCAGGCTGGCATGGAGGTTGAAATGTCGCAGCATCCACAAGCCGGCGGCCATCACCAGCGGTTCGGGCCATTCAGCGATGATGAAACCGCTCCAGCTCAGCGGCATACCCTGGACCACGTTGATGCCGGCGTTGGCGACAATTTCCGCGCCGAGCAGCCAACCCCAATGGCGCACCGGGGTGAGCAGCAGGGCGCCAAATCGCAGGCCGTACGGCAGCATCCAGTACGGCTGCACGGTTGGCCACAGCAGCAGCCAGAGCAGCAGGTAGCCAGCGGCAAGCAACGGGCCGGAATCGGGCAGATGAAGTGATTTGTAGCGCATGCGCAGATGGTACACGGCGATCTGCGCCCGAGGCTGCCGCGCAACTGCCGGCACGCTGATCGGCGATCGGCCGCCCAAGCGGGAGGTCAGTGTGTAGAGTAGGGGCATGTACAGCATTGTTCTGGTCGATGACCACGCCATCGTTCGCGAGGGCTTCAAACGGCTGATCGAGCTTGAGCCCGACCTCGACGTGGTGGCGGAGTGCCGCAGCGCCGATGACGCGGTGGAGGCGGTGAGTCACTGGCGCCCTGATCTGGTGGCGCTGGATTTGTCCCTGCCGGACGGCAGCGGCTTGCCACTGATCGAGCACCTGCTCAGTGTGGCGGGGGATACACGCATCGTGGTGCTGAGCATGCACGACGGCGAACCCTATGTGTCCGAGGCTTTGCGTCGTGGTGCCAGCGGTTACGTCACCAAGGGCGTGGCGCCGGAAGAGCTGGTGGCCGGCCTGCGTGCCGTGATGCAGGGCGAGTGCTTTCTGAGCTCGGATTTACGCCAGCGTCGGGCCGAACGACCGAATGCCATGCTTGATCCGATCAATCGGCTGACCACCCGCGAACGCGAGGTGTTCCTGTTGCTGGCAGGTGGCCGTACGCCTAAACAGGCCGCGGCCGAACTCGGCATTGGCCAGAAAACGGTCTATATCCATCGCGCCAGCCTGATGGGCAAGCTGGGCGCGGGTTCGGAGCTGGACTTGTACCGGATGGCGAGCGAACGTGGGCTGTTGCCGCTCAAAAGCTGAGCAGGGGACGGCTCAGTCAACCTGCGCCCGCTCCAGCATCTGTTTGGCGTGTGCCCGGGTTTCGCGGGTGATTTCAACGCCGCCGAGCATGCGCGCCAGTTCATCGCGACGACCGCTGGCATCCAGTCGGTCGATCCGTGTATGGGTGGAGTCGTGCTCGCTATGCTTGCTGACGCGCAAGTGCGCGTGCCCCTGCGCAGCCACCTGGGGCAGGTGGGTGACGCAGAGCACCTGTCGCTGACCACCCAGTGCGCGCAGTTTCTGTCCGACCACTTCGGCCACGGCGCCGCCGATGCCGGTGTCGACTTCGTCGAAAATCATGCTGCCTACGGTGTCCTTGCCCAGCGTGGCCACCTCGATCGCCAGGCTGATGCGTGCCAGTTCGCCGCCGGATGCCACCTTGCGCAGCGGTCGCGGTGGCTGGCCGGGGTTGGCGCTGACCAGCAGTTCGCAGCGTTCCTGGCCTTGCGGATCGGGCTCGTCGCCGGTGACCGGTTCCAGCTCGATGCGCAGCAGGCCGCCGGTCATGCCCAGCTCGACCATCAGCGCGCTGACTTCCTCGGCCAGGCGCTCGCTGGCGGTCGTGCGGGCCTGGCTCAGCTGAGTTGCTGCGTTGCTGTAATCGTGCTGCAGGCGCTGGCGCTGCGTGGCCAGTTTCTCCAGCGCATCACCCGCGCCTTCGAGCTCGGCCAGTTCCGTGCGAAGCGCAGCGAGCTTGTCATGCAATTCGACGACGGGTAACCGGTGGCGGCGCGACAGCTCATGCAAATGACCCAGGTGTTTGTCCACCTCGGTATAGCGCTCCGGGTCGAGATCGACATCCTGCGCGTAGCGGCCCAGGCCATCGGCGGCTTCGCCCAGCTCGATCGCCGCGTTGTCGAGCAATTCCAGCAGTGGCGCCAACTTGTCATCGAGCACGGCGAGTTTGCCCAGCTCGGCATGCGCACGGCCCAGCGCGCGGCGCAGTGCGAATTCGCTGTCGCCATCGAGCAGCTCGACCACGCCAGCGGCGCCTTCGGCCAGTCGTCCGGCATTGGCCAGGCGCTTGTGGTTCGCTTCAAGCTCGGTCAGCTCGGCCGATGGCAGCGTCCACTGCTCCAGTTCGCCCAGCTCGTGGCGCAGCAGCTCGATGCGCTGTTCGCGATCCTCGCCGCCGCTCAGCTTGAGCATCCGCGCGCCGAGTTCGCGGTATTGCAGTGCGCTGTCGCGTACCTGGGCCAGCAAGGCGTCATGGCCCGCATAGGCATCGAGCAGTGCGAGTTGGTGCGGGCGTGACAGCAGTGCCTGATGCTCGTGCTGGCCGTGGATCTCGACCAGCAGCGAAGCCAGCTCGCCGAGCTGGCGTGCGTTGGCGGGGCGACCGTTGATCCATGCCTTCGAGCTACCTTCCGCGCGGATCACCCGGCGCAGCTGGCAGCTGCCGTCTTCGTCCAGCTCTTCACGCTGCAGCCAGTCGCGGGCCTCGGGCAACTCAGCCAGATCGAACTCTGCCGCCAGCTCGGCACGATCGCTGCCGGCGCGTACCATGCCGCTGTCGGCGCGGGCGCCGGCCAACAGCATCAACGCATCGACCAGCAGGGATTTACCGGCACCGGTCTCGCCGCTGACCACGGTCAGGCCCGGGCCGAAAGCAATCTCGGCGGCTTCGACGACGGCAAATTGACGGACGTAGAGCGAAGTGAGCATGGGCAGTCAGGTAATGAAGTCGGTGGATTGTAACGGCAGGCCGTGCGGGCAAAACACAGCTTCTACTTGCAAGCTGCGCGCGCAGACCTTATTTCTGTGGAGTCTCAAGGATTGCTACAGCGCATGATCAACCCACATGGTCACGACCTCGATGCGCGCGCGCGGCGACTGCTGCGGACGTTGATTGCCCAGTATCTGGTCGACGGCGAGCCCGTGGGCTCGCGCACGCTGTCGCGCTCGTCCGGGCTGGACGTAAGCCCGGCGACGATCCGCAACATCATGGCCGACCTGGAGGATGCCGGGCTGGTGTCCTCCCCGCATACCTCGGCGGGGCGCGTGCCGACGCCGCGCGGGCTGCGTTTGTTCGTCGACAGCCTGATCGAATTGCAGCCACTCCCACGTGATGAGATGGCGCGCCTGCAGCGTGAGCTGCCGCCGGGACCCACCACCACGCTCGACCTGCTCGGCAATGCCTCGACCCTGCTGTCGGCGATGACCCGTTTTGCCGGTGTGGTCACGGTGCCGCGCCATGCCGATTTTCCGCTGCGGCACATCGATTTCGTGCCGTTGCCGGATGCGCGCGTGCTGGTGATCCTTGTGTTCACCGACAACCAGGTGCAGAACCGCATCGTGCAGCTGGCCAAGCCGCTGGACAGCCGCGAACTGGAGCAGGCCGCGAACTACCTCAACAGCCAGTTTGCGGGGCTGCGCGTGGATGACATCCGCACCCAGCTGCTGGCCGAGTTGCATGAGGCTGGCAGCGAGCTCAGCCGGCTGCTTTCGAGCACTATGGAGCTCGCCACCGCCTCGTTTGCGCCGCAAGCCGGCGGCAACGACGTTCTGGTCAGCGGGCAGACGAATCTGATGGCTTATTCGGAGCTCGCCAATCTGCACCGATTGCGCGAGCTGTTCGACGCGTTCCAGCAGAAAAACGAATTGCTGCAGCTGATGGAAGTGTGTGCCCGGGCGCCGGGTGTGCGGCTTTTCATCGGCGAGGAATCCGGTTTCACCGCGCTCGACGGCTGCAGCGTCGTCACCGCCAGTTACGGTGCGCAGGGACGAGTGCTGGGAGCGGTTGGCGTGATCGGACCGACCCGGATGGCCTATGAGCGGGTGATTCCGGTGGTGCAGGCAACCGCTGGATTGCTCAGTGACGCCTTGAATCGCGCCGCCACGACCCTATAACCGCAGCGGGAGACGGGGATTTCCCGCAGAATCAAGGGTCGGCTCTTCATGCCGGCCACGTAATCCGTTTGGAGTGATACATGCAGAACAACGACCCGCAGTCGCACGACGAGGCGCCCGGTCAGGGTGCGTCGGACGAATCGTCGACGAACGAACTCACCAGCTTGCAGGCCCGCGTGGCTGAGCTGGAAGCGAGCAATGCCGAACTGCGCGAGACCGTGCTGCGCGAGAAAGCCGAGCTGGAAAACCAGCGTCGCCGGCTGCATCGCGACCTGGAACAGGCCCGCCGTTTCGCGAATGAGAAGCTGTTGAACGAACTGCTGCCGGTCTACGACGGGCTGGAAGGCGGTCTGGCGGTAGAGGGCGGCGACGTTGCCTCGATGCGCGAGGGCATCAGCCTCACCTTGAAGTCGCTTCTGAAGGTGGGCGAGAACAATGGGATGGCGCAGATCGACCCACTCGGCCAGCCGCTCGACCCGGATCGTCATCACGCGGTGAGCATCGTCGAGGCACCGGGCAAGGCGCCGGGCACCGTGGTCAGCGTGCTGCAGAAGGGCTACGTGCTGAACGATCGCCTGCTGCGTCCGGCCCTGGTTGCCGTGGCAAAGGACTGAGGTTTCGCTGGCGCCAGCCTGAATGGCGCGCTGGCAAACACAAGAAAATACACAACGAAACAGCATCCGGGGCCTTGCCGGCATTGAATCGCCGGACCAGACCCCCATCTGAAAACCAGTCGCGGCCGCGGGGGCCGCAAAAAGATTCGGAGCATACACATGGGCAAGATCATTGGTATCGACCTGGGCACCACCAATTCCTGCGTGTCCATCATGGACGGCGGTGTCGCCAAGGTCATCGAAAATTCGGAAGGCGACCGTACGACGCCATCCATCGTGGCGTTCAACAAGGACGGCGAAGTGCTGGTGGGCGCCTCGGCCAAGCGCCAGAGCGTGACCAACCCGAAAAACACTTTCTACGCGGTGAAGCGCCTGATCGGCCGCAAGTTCACCGACGCGGAAGTCCAGAAGGACTTGCACATCGTTCCCTACGCCATCATCGCGCATGACAACGGCGACGCCTGGGTACAGACCTCCGACGGCAAGAAGATGGCGCCGCAGGAGATCGCTGCAAAAGTCCTTATGAAGATGAAGAAGACCGCTGAGGACTACCTCGGTGAGACGATCACCGAGGCGGTGATCACGGTGCCGGCGTACTTCAACGACAGCCAGCGCCAGGCGACCAAGGATGCCGGCAAGATCGCCGGTCTGGACGTCAAGCGCATCATCAACGAGCCGACCGCGGCCGCGCTGGCCTATGGTCTGGACAAGAAGGGCGGTGATCGCAAGATCGCGGTGTACGACCTTGGCGGTGGTACGTTCGACGTGTCGATCATCGAGATCGCCGAAGTCGACGGCGAGAAGCAGTTCGAAGTGCTGGCCACCAACGGTGACACCTTCCTCGGTGGCGAGGATTTCGATATGCGCGTCATCGATTATCTCGTCGACGAATTCAACAAGGAGCAGGGCATCGACCTGCGCAAGGATCCGTTGGCGCTGCAGCGCCTGAAGGATGCCGCCGAGCGCGCGAAGATCGAACTGTCCTCCAGCCATCAGACCGACGTGAACCTGCCGTACGTGACGGCCGACGCGTCCGGTCCGAAGCATCTGAACATCAAGCTGACCCGCGCCAAGCTGGAATCTTTGGTGGACGAGTTGATCAAGCGCACCATCGAGCCGTGCCGTACCGCATTGAATGATGCCGGCCTGCGCATCTCCGACATCAACGAGGTGATCCTCGTCGGTGGTCAGACGCGCATGCCGAAAGTGCAGGATTCGGTGAAGGACTTCTTCGGCAAGGAACCCCGCAAGGACGTCAATCCGGATGAAGCTGTCGCCGTGGGCGCAGCGATCCAGGGCGGCGTGCTGGGCGGTACCGTCAAGGACGTGCTGTTGCTTGACGTCACACCGCTGTCGCTCGGCATCGAGACGATGGGCGGCGTGATGACCAAGCTGATCGAGAAGAACACCACGGTGCCGACCAAGGCTGCGCAGACATTCTCCACCGCCGACGACAACCAGACCGCGGTGACCGTGCATGTGCTGCAGGGCGAGCGCGAGCGCGCCAGCGCGAACAAGTCGCTGGGCAAGTTCGACCTTTCCGGCATCGACGCCGCACCGCGCGGACAGCCGCAGATCGAAGTCACGTTCGACATCGATGCGAACGGCATCCTGCACGTGTCGGCCAAGGACAAGAAGACCGGCAAGGAGCAGAAGATCGAGATCAAGGCCGGCTCGGGCCTGTCCGAGGACGAGATCCAGCGGATGGTCGCCGATGCCGAGGCGAACAAGGAAGAAGACAAGAAGTTCCACGAACTGGTCGCCACCCGCAACAAGGCCGATCAGCTTGTCCACGCCACGCGTACGGCCTTGAAGGAACACGGCGGCAAGGTGCCGCCGGATCAGCTCAGCAGCATCGAGGGTGCATTGTCCGATCTGGAAAAGGTCAAGGACAGCGATGACAAGGCCGCGATCGAATCGAAGGTCGAGAAGCTCGAGCAGACTGCGCAGGCGCTGTACGCGGCTGCCCAGGGCGGTGGCTCGGCCGATGCCGGTGCACAGCAATCTGCGCCGGGTGGTTCGGCACAGCCGGATGACGTGGTCGATGCCGAGTTCACCGAAGTGAAAGACGAAAAGAAATAATAGACGGCCCATGCCCGGATGAATCCCGGCACGGTCATGACATCAGCCCGCGCCGGGGATCATCCTGGCGCGGGCTGTCTGTTGAAAGCGGGGCACCGAATGATCGGTACCGCAGGGGCGCGACAAGTGTGGATGCAGAATGAGCAAGCGTGATTACTACGAAGTCCTGGGTGTCGAACGCAGCGTCACCGACGTCGAGCTGAAGAAATCCTTCCGTCGGTTGGCGATGAAGTACCACCCTGATCGCTGTCCGGACGATCCGGCCGCGCAGGAGAAATTCAAGGAGGCCAAGGAAGCCTACGAAGTGCTGGCCGACGCGCAGAAACGCGCGATGTACGACCAGCACGGCCACGCAGCATTCGAACACGGCATGGGTGGTCGCGGCGGTGCCGGTTTTGGCGACGTCGGCGACATCTTTGGCGACATCTTTGGTGATATTTTTGGCAGGAACGGCGGCGGTCGCGGCCGTCCACGTCGTGGTGCCGACCTGCGCTACATCATGGAGCTGGATCTGGAAGAAGCCGTCTTCGGCGTCAGCCGACAGATCGAAGTACCCACCCAGGTCAACTGCCATCATTGCAACGGCAGTGGCTCGGAAGACGGCAAGGTCAGCAAGTGCAAGACCTGTCACGGGCATGGCCAGGTGCGCATGCAGAACGGCATCTTTTCGATCCAGCAGGCTTGTCCGCATTGCGGCGGCACCGGCCAGGCGATCGAGAAGCCGTGCAAGAAATGCCATGGCGAAGGACGGCTCGAGGAAACCCGCACGCTGTCGGTGCAGATTCCCGCTGGCGTCGACAACGGCGACCGCATCCGCCTGACCGGGCAGGGCGAGGCCGGGCCATCCGGTGCGCCTGCTGGCGATCTTTACGTGGAAGTGCATGTGCGCGAGCACGCGATCTTCCAGCGTGAAGGCAATGACCTTTATTGCGAACTGCCGATCCGATTCTCGCAGGCCGCGCTCGGGGCCGAGTTGCCGGTACCCACGCTGGAAGGCGAGGTGCCAATCAGCATTCCGGCAGAAACGCAGACCGGTACCCAGTTCCGTCTGCGTGGCCGCGGTGTCAAGTCGGTGCGCAACAGTCGCAACGGTGATCTGATCTGTCGTGTGGTCGTGGAAACCCCGGTGCGCTTGACCAAGCAGCAACGTGATTTGCTCGAAACGCTGGAAGCCACTTTTGAAGGCAACGATGCCGACAAGCACACCCCGCGTGCGAAGGGCTGGGTCGATGGGGTGAAAGAGTTCTGGTCGAAAGTCACCGCGTGAATGCACCGGTGCACGCGGTAGCATGTGTTGATCGACCGTTGTGACTGGAGTGTGCCGATGACCCGACCCTTACGCCTCGCCATCAATGGTGCTTCTGGCCGGATGGGCAGCGCCCTGCTGAACTTGCTGGACGGCGACGTGCGCTTCGAGCTGGTGCACGCCGTGGTGGCACCCGGTTCGGCGCAGGATGGCAAGCCGGTATTTGCCGGCAGCACCCATTCGCTGCGATATGCGCATGACTGGGCGCAGGCTCCCGCATTGGATGTGGTCATCGATTTCACTGGGCCGGAGGCCTTGGCGACGGCGCTCGATCATTGCCTTGCACACGGCGTCGCCCTGGTCAGTGGCACCACCGGCATCGACAGCGCGCTTGAAGCACGGGTAGCGTCAGCGGCTGCCAGCATCGGCCTGCTGCGTGCGGCAAATTTCAGCCTCGGCGTGGCGATGCTGACGCGATTGTTGCGCGAGGCCGCAGCTGCGCTGCCGGATTGGGATCTGGAGATCGTCGAGGCTCATCACGGCCGCAAGCAGGACGCACCCTCGGGCACTGCGCTGGCGCTGGGTCATGCGGCAGCGGCGGCACGAAATACCACGCTGGCAGCGGCGGCCGTTTACAGCCGCGAAGGTCAAACCGGCGCACGCGCCGAAGGCAGTATCGGTTTCGCCGTAGTGCGTGGCGGCGATATCGTCGGCGAACACTCGGCCATGCTGATCGGGCAGGGCGAGCGGTTGGAACTGGGCCATCGCGCGACCGACCGTTCCATTTTTGCCCGTGGAGCATTGCAGGCGGCGTATTGGCTGAGCGGTCGCGGCCCCGGTCTGTGGCAACTCGACGACGTGATCGCCACACCACGTTGAGCGGTCAATCAAACCGTACCTACGGCGCTACGGCGGGTGCTCGCGGAATCGCCCGTTCACCGTCACCCCTGCGAAGGCAGCGGCCCAGCGCTCCGCACAGGGCCCAGCTGGGTTAGCGCGATCTGCTGATTTGCTTTCTGAGCGTTCCATCCTCCATCGGATGGCGAAGCGCCTTGCAAGCGAAACAACAAGGTGGCGGAAATGCAATACGTGAAACGAAAAGCGCTGGGCCCCTGCCTTCGCAGGGGTGACGAGGATCGGCAGTCGTGCGAGCACCCGTGTCTTCATCGCCGCCCTTTCCCGCGCGGCAAGCGCAAAAAGTATCGACACCTCAGCTTGTGCCCACTGGCTGGTACCGTTAGCATCGAGGTGTTGTCATTGGGGAGTAGCCAGCCTCGTACCCCTGAGGCGTCCGCATCAACAGACCTGGTTGCCGTTGTTTCTGGTGCCATGGTGCGGACAGCAGCCGTTTACCGTCAGGTAGCGGCCCAGCCCGGCGAGACCTTTGGCCATCGACACCTCACCCGACCGGGCGAGCGATGTCGTTGCGCCATGGGTTTTCTGCTCGCCCGGTCCAGTGCATCTCATGTTGTTGACCCTGTGTCTGTTTTTCGGCTCGGCCGCTGCGATCTATTTCGCCTGCGAATATTTCGTCAATGGCGTCGAGTGGTTTGGGCAGAAGCTCAAGCTGGGTGCGACCGCGACCGGTACGGTGTTGGCTGCATTTGGCACCGCACTGCCGGAAAGCGCGGTGACTTTTGTCGCGGTGATGTTCGGCAAGACCCCTGAAGCCCGCGATATCGGCGTTGGAGCGGCAATGGGTGGACCACTGGTGCTGGCGACGATCGCCTATGCCGTGGTGGGCGCGGCGCTGTGGTTCAACCTGCGGAGACTCAAACGTCCCGATCGCCTGATCCGGGTCGATCATCAACGGCTGGCACGCGATCAGTCGTGGTTTCTCGCGATTTTTGTGATCAAGGTTGGCCTCGGCCTGATCGCCTTCGCGTTCAAGCCCTGGCTGGGCGTACTGTTTCTGGCCGCCTACGCGATGTATGTGTGGCGCGAGGTGCGTCGCGACGACAGTGCGCCGGAAGAGGAAATACTTGAGCCGCTGAAGTTTCGCCCGCAGCACGCCGACCCGACATTGCGCTGGGTGGTGGCGCAGACCGTGGCGGCATTGCTGGTGATTGCGGCCGCATCACGTCTGTTTGTCCACCAGCTCGAGGCGATCGGTTCGACTTTCGGATTCCCCGCGCATCTGGTGGCGCTGCTGTTAAGCCCGATCGCGACCGAATTACCAGAAACCGTCAATGCGCTGATCTGGGTGCGCCAGGGCAAGGAGCGTCTCGCGTTGGCCAATATCTCCGGGGCGATGATGATCCAGGCAACGATTCCTAGCTCTCTGGGCCTCTTCGCGACGCCATGGCTCTTCGATGCGCCACTGATCGTGGCCGGTGTGGTGACAGCCGTTGCGATCGTCTACCTGTGGTGGCTTTTCCAGCGCGGTCGGGTCGACGCGCGCTGGTTGGTTCCTGTTGGCCTGCTATACGGCCTGTTTGCGGCATTTGTCGGCTTGCACTAGCCGGTTGAGGTCGATTGACCGGGCACCAATTGGCCCCAGTTCAATCGGGGTGCGAAGCGTTGCGGTCGCGCTTGGCGCCGAGTTTGGTGTCCAGCTTGCCGAACAGCTTCTTGAACACGCGAGAGAATTTACCGCGCTTGGTCTTGCGCAGCTTTTCCTCTTCACTGGTGAGCCAGGCGACCTGGATCACCCGCCGTTCGCCCTCATAGGGCAGGTGGCCATGGAAGGAGTTCTCGCAACGCTTGAACACGGCAAATTCGCCATATAGCGGGGCCATTTCCGGCACCACGACGCTGTCGATATCGTCGATCTTGTGCAGAAAACGCAGGCAGCCATCGCTGGTATCGGGCCATTGCGCATTCAGATAGATCAGCGCCGTCGCCACTTTGGATTTGCTGTCGGTGTGAATGGTGCCATGGCGCTTGTTGAGCAGACGACACAGCGTGACCAGGGTCGGGTACTGGCCGAGGTTGTCGATGCCCAGCCGCTGGCCGACCGCACTGGCAAAGGCCGGCGTGGTCATGTTTTCGATCAGCGCATTCACCGACGGGCCGCAATCGTTCGGGTCGTACGGGAAGAACCCCGCGCTGGCGTAGCGCGGAAAATCGCGATCCAGATCGCTGCGCGCCTCATCCGGCAACTGGCCGTGGGCAACCATGAACGGGAAGGGTTGCTGCTGAACCGTGGTATCCGGGCGATCGAGGCGGGCGGGATCGAGCAGGACGGCGGCACTCATGGGGGCATTCAACTCCATTGATTGGAGCGTAGTGTAACGCTGGCTGCCACACGGTTGTCATGCGCGAGACGCCTTATTCACGCTTTGTAAGATGGACAGAAACCGCTCCGCCAATTATCATTTCAACCCGCCCTGATCCTTTCCCTCCCAAGCCCCACAAGCCAGCAATCATGCGGCTTGCGGATCTTGCTGCATCTAAAAGGCGGTTACCGTATGCCTATTCCCGCTCTGCTGGCCCTCGAAGACGGCAGCGTGTTTCACGGTCATGCCGTGGGCGCGACTGGCGAAACCGTCGGCGAAGTGGTCTTCAATACAGCGATGACCGGTTACCAGGAGATCCTCACCGATCCTTCCTATTCGCGGCAGATCGTCACGCTGACCTATCCACATATCGGCAACACCGGCGTCAATGCCGAAGATGTCGAATCCACAGCCATACACGCAGCCGGACTGATCGTTCGGGACGTACCGCGCCGGGCGAGCAGCTGGCGCAGCACCGAAAGCCTGCCTGACTACCTCAAGCGACATGGCACGGTCGCCATCGCCGGCATCGATACCCGCCGGCTGACCCGTATTCTGCGCGACAAGGGCGCGCTGTCCGGCTGCATCATGGCGGGCGAGCACGTCGACGCTGAAGCGGCGCTGGCCAAGGCGCGCGCCTTCCCCGGCTTGAACGGGATGGATCTGGCCAAGGTGGTCAGCACTACCAAGCCGTATGAATGGAAGGAAGGCATTTACGACCTGGACGGGACCGCCTTCAATGCGCCGGCGAACGCTCCGCAAAGTCCGCGCTTCAAGGTTGTTGCCTACGATTTCGGCGTGAAGCACAACATCCTGCGCCTACTCGCCGAACAAGGCTGCGAGGTCACTGTGGTGCCGGCGCAGACGACGGCAGCTACCGTGCTGGCGATGAAGCCGGACGGCGTCTTCCTGTCCAACGGCCCTGGCGATCCGGCGGCCTGTGACTACGCGATCACCGCGACCCGCGAATTGCTGGATTCGAAGATTCCGCTGTTTGGTATCTGCCTCGGCCATCAGCTGATGGGCCTGGCGGTCGGCGGCAAGACGCTGAAGATGAAATTCGGCCACCACGGCGCGAACCACCCGGTGAAGGATCTGGATGACGGCCGCGTACTGATCACCTCGCAGAACCACGGTTTTGCGGTCGACCCGACGACGCTGCCGGCGAATGTACGGGTGACACATACCTCGCTGTTTGATGGTTCGCTGCAGGGCTTCGCGCTGACCGACCGGCCCGCGTTCTGCTTCCAGGGTCACCCGGAAGCAAGCCCTGGGCCGCTGGATATCGGCTATCTGTTCAAACGTTTCGCGGCACTGATGCAGGAGGCCCGCTGAGATGGCCAAGCGTACCGATATCAAGAGCATCCTCATCATCGGCGCTGGCCCGATCGTCATCGGCCAGGCCTGCGAGTTTGATTACTCCGGCGCGCAGGCCTGCAAGGCGCTGAAGGAAGAGGGCTACCGGGTGATCCTGGTGAACTCCAACCCCGCCACGATCATGACCGACCCGGAGACCGCCGATGCGGTCTACATCGAGCCGATCAACTGGCAGACCGTGGAGCGCATCATCGCGAAGGAGCGCCCGGACGCGGTGCTGCCGACGATGGGTGGCCAGACGGGTCTGAACTGCGCGCTCGACCTGGCCGACAACGGCGTGCTGGAGAAGTACAACGTCGAGCTGATCGGCGCGTCGCGCGAAGCGATCCGCATGGCCGAAGATCGCGAATTGTTCCGCGTCGCGATGGCAGAGATCGGGCTGGATTGTCCCAAGGCCGAAGTGGTGCGCACGTACGAGCAGGCGCTGCTGACCCAGGCCAAGGTGGGCTTCCCGACCGTCATCCGCCCGAGCTTCACGCTCGGTGGTTCCGGTGGCGGCATCGCTTACAACAAGGAAGAGTTCGAGGAGATCGTCAAGCGCGGCCTGGAACTCTCACCGGTGGGCGAAGTGCTGGTCGAAGAGTCCGTACTGGGCTGGAAAGAATTCGAGATGGAAGTGGTTCGCGATACCGCGGACAACTGCATCATCGTGTGCTCGATCGAGAACCTCGATCCGATGGGCGTGCATACCGGCGACTCGATCACGGTCGCGCCGGCGCAAACGCTCACCGACAAGGAATACCAGCGCCTGCGTGACGCGTCGATCGCGGTGCTGCGCAAGATCGGCGTGGACACGGGCGGCTCCAACGTGCAGTTCGGCATCAATGCCGAGAACGGGCGCGTGGTGGTGATCGAGATGAACCCGCGCGTCTCGCGTTCCTCCGCGCTGGCTTCCAAGGCCACCGGCTTCCCGATCGCGAAGATCGCGGCGAAACTGGCTGTCGGCTACACGCTCGACGAGCTGAAGAACGACATCACCGGCGGTCTCACGCCGGCCTCGTTCGAGCCGACCATCGACTACGTAGTCACCAAGATTCCGCGCTTCGCATTCGAGAAATTCCCGTCAGCCGACGCTCGCCTCACCACCCAGATGAAATCGGTGGGCGAGGTGATGGCGATCGGGCGCACGTTCCACGAATCGCTGCAGAAAGCGCTGCGCGGTCTGGAGATCGGCAAGACCGGATTGAATCCCACCGGCCTGGACATCACGACCGAAGCGGGTCTCGCCACGCTCAAGCGCGAACTGCGCGAGCCGCGGCCGGACCGCGTATTCCATCTGGCCGATGCGTTCCGCGCCGGTCTGTCGCTGGAAGAAGTGCACAACCTGAGCCGGGTCGACCCCTGGTTCCTCGCGGCGTTCGAGGACATCGTGCTGACCGAGGCCGAGGTCACCCAGCAGGGGCTGACGGCGCTCGACCAGCCACGCATGCTCGAACTCAAGCGGCTCGGATTCTCCGATGCCCGCGTGGCCGAACTGGTCGCCACCGACGAAGCGGCTGTGCGCCACCTTAGACATACGCTGGGCGTGCGCCCGGTATACAAACGCGTGGATTCCTGCGCGGCCGAGTTCGCCACCAGCACCGCCTACATGTATTCGACCTACGAGGAAGAATGCGAGGCAGCGCCGACCGATCGCGAAAAGATCATCGTGCTCGGCGGCGGTCCGAATCGCATCGGCCAGGGCATCGAGTTCGACTACTGCTGCGTGCACGCATCTCTGGCACTGCGCGAAGATGGTTATGAGACCATCATGGTCAACTGCAATCCGGAGACGGTCTCGACCGACTACGACACCTCCGATCGCCTGTATTTCGAGCCGCTGACCTTGGAAGACGTGCTCGAAATCGTTCATCTCGAAAAACCCAAGGGCGTCATCGTGCAGTACGGCGGCCAGACGCCGCTGAAGCTCGCGCGTGCGCTGGAAGCCGCCGGCGTGCCGATCATCGGCACCAGCCCGGACAGCATCGACCTGGCTGAAGACCGCGAGCGCTTCCAGCAGATGATCGAGAAGATCGGCCTGAAGCAGCCGCCGAACCGCACCGCGCGCAATGCCGATGAGGCGTTGGCTCTGGCACGCGAGATCGGTTATCCGCTGGTGGTACGCCCGAGCTATGTACTCGGTGGTCGCGCGATGGAAGTCGTGCACGACGATGCTGACCTGTCGCGCTACATCCGCGATGCGGTGAAAGTATCGAACGATTCGCCGGTGCTGCTGGATCGCTTCCTCGATCACGCGGTCGAGGTGGACGTCGATGTGATTGCCGATGCGGACGGCAACGTGCTGATCGGCGGCATCATGGAGCACATCGAGGAAGCGGGCGTGCACTCGGGCGATTCGTCCTGCTCGTTGCCTCCGTATTCGTTGTCTGCCGAGGTCCAGGACGAATTACGGCATCAGGTCGCGGCGATGGCGCGCGAGCTGAAAGTCATCGGTCTGATGAACACCCAGTTTGCCATCCAGGGCGATACCGTGTTCATTCTCGAAGTGAATCCGCGCGCCTCGCGCACGGTACCGTTCGTGTCCAAGGCGACCGGTGTGCCGCTGGCGAAGATCGCCGCCCGCGTGATGGCGGGTCGTACGCTGGCCAGCCTGGGTGCGACGCGCGAAGTGATCCCCGCGTACTACTCGGTGAAGGAAGCGATCTTCCCGTTCCTGAAGTTCCAGAATGTCGATCCGATCCTCGGTCCCGAGATGCGCTCGACCGGTGAAGTAATGGGCGTGGGCCGCAGCTTTGGTGCCGCCTTCGCCCGCGGTCACGAGGCTGCCGGGATCAGGCCGCCGACAGTGGGCAAGGTGTTCCTGTCAGTACGCGACAGCGACAAGGATCGCCTGCTGCCGGTGGCAAAGGAGGTCATCGCGCGTGGCTTCAGTCTGGTGGCGACTTCCGGTACGGCAAGCTATCTGGCCGAACATGGCGTGGTCTGCGAGCGCATCAACAAGGTGCTCGAAGGGCGGCCGCATATCGTCGATCTGATCAAGAACGGCGAGATCGTCTATATCGTCAACACCACCGAGGGCAAGCAGGCGATCGCTGACTCGTTCTCGATCCGGCGCGAGGCGTTGCAGCACCGCGTCACTTATTCCACCACCGTCTCAGGCGCCCGCGCGCTCGTGCATTCGCTGGATTTCCGCAGCGATGGCGAAGTGCACAGCCTGCAGGAACTGCACAAGGAGCTGAGCGCATGAGTCGCGCCCCCATCACCAAGGAAGGCTCGGAGCGCTTGCGCGCCGAGCTCGATCGTCTGAAATTTGTTGACCGGCCGCGCATCATCGCGGCGATCGCCGAGGCCCGCGCGCACGGCGATCTGAAGGAAAATGCCGAGTACCACGCCGCGCGCGATCAGCAGAGCTTCGCCGAAGGCCGCATCGCGGAGCTGGAGGGTGCACTTTCCACAGCTGAAGTGATCGACGTATCCCGACTCAATCCCGGTAACCGGGTGGTATTCGGTGCCATCGTGGATCTGGAAGACGAGGATACGGGCGTGGCCGTGACCTACCAGATCGTGGGTGACCTGGAAGCGGACATCAAGCACCGGCTGATTGCCGTGTCTTCACCGATCGCGCGTGCATTGATCGGCAAGAGCTCCGGTGACAGCTTTGAATTCACCGCGCCCAATGGCGTGAAGCATTACGAAATCACCGGTGTGCGTTATTCCTGATGGTGCGTTTGAGTCATCGGGCCGCCGTTTACCAGCGGCCCGGTAAAGCTGGCGGCGCGGCCGCCTTGTGATGAGCCTCTGACACTGGACCGAGACATGCCGCAGCAGAAAATTCTGTTCCTCAGTGTCTCGGCCGGTGCAGGCCACATGCGAGCCGCTGAGGCGTTGCACCTGACTGCCCAAGCAAGCCTGCCGCACATCGAGACCATGCATCTGGATGCGATGGCTTACGTTCCGTCCGCATTCCGCAAGCTTTATACCGACTTCTACATTCTGCTGGTGAACAGCTATCCCACCCTGTGGGGCATGCTGTACCAACGCAGTTCCGATGCCGATCCGGATAGCCCGATGCAGAAGCTGCGGCGCGCCGTCGAGCGTCTCAGTACGGGCGACCTGCGCAAGGCGATCAATGCGTTTGCCCCCGACGCCATCGTCTGCACTCACTTTCTGCCCGCCGAAATGCTTATGCACGACATCCAGCGCGAACGGATGGCGGTGCCGGTGTGGGTCCAGGTCACCGATTTCGACCTGCATGGCATGTGGGTGATCCCCCACATGACAGGCTTCTTCGCCGCCAGCGATGAAATTGCCTTCCGCATGCGGGCGAACGGCATTGAGGCCGAGCGCGTCCACACCACCGGTATCCCGGTGATGCCGTCGTTCACCCAGCCACAAGACCGCCGTGCCTGCGCCGAACGCTACGGTCTCGATCCGTCAAAGCGCACCATCATGCTGATGGGCGGCGGCGCGGGCGTCGGCAAGCTCGACGAGGTGGCGGCTGCGTTGATGCGGCTGGAGCACGATTTCCAGCTGATTGTGCTGGCCGGGCGCAACGAAGCCGCGCTGGCCCGACTGAAGACTCAGGCAGCGGAGCATCCGACGCGGCTGTTTCCCTTCGGCTTCACCAATGAAGTGGCGCAGCTGATGGCATGCTCGGACCTGGTTATCACCAAACCCGGCGGGTTGACCACATCCGAGTGCCTTGCGATGGGACTGCCGATGGTGGTGTACGCGCCGATTCCCGGGCAGGAAGAGCGCAACGCGGACTACGTGCTGGAGCAGGGCGCGGCGTTGAAGGCCGTGGACCTGATCTCATTGGAGTATCGCGTGCTTCAATTGCTGGCCGAGCCGGAACGTCTGTTGCGGATGCGTGAGTGTGCCCGCCGCCTTGGGCAGCCACGAGCGGCGCAAAGCGTGCTCGATATCGTGCAGGCTCAACTCGGCAGCGCGCAGCCCGTGACGACGGCGGTGGAGTCTTGAGCGTGCATCAGCTGGACCGGCGATCGTTGGGCACTCGCAGGGCAGCTTCCGTTTCCATGAACCCTCTGGTGCTGCTGCTGACGCTCGGCTGGACCGAGTTGCTGGCTTTCTTCTTCGCCCACGTCGAGATCCAGATCGAAGGCGCGGCGGGTTGGGCGGCGAATCTGCCGACCTGGCGCATCGAGCATCACTGGCTGCTTGATATTTTCTGGGGCGGCCGACCGATGACCGGCTATCACGCCTGGTTGTTTCCGTGCATGGCCCTGTTCTTCCATTTTCCGTTGGCTTTTGGCGGGAACTGGAGCTGGCGTGCCGAAGCTCGCGTGTTCGCCTGCATCATGCTGTTCTGGATCAGCGAGGACTTTCTTTGGTTCGTGCTGAACCCGGCCTATGGCGTGGCGCATTTCGCACCGCGCTACATCCCCTGGCATATCCACTGGTGGGGCCCGGCGCCCAGCGACTATTGGGTTTCGCTGTCGATTGCCGCCGTGCTGTTCTGGATGTCGTGCCGCAGGGTAAGGTCACGCTGAGCGGTTGCCTTGGCGGTTTGCCGAATGCCACAAAAAAGGCCGCACATGTGCGGCCTTTTCATCGACACGTGACGCTGGGATCAGCGCTGACGAGCCTTGAAACGGGGATTGCTCTTGCAGATCACGAACACCTTGCCGCGACGACGCACAACCTTGCAGTCACGGTGCCGCGACTTGGCGGACTTCAAAGAGTTAAGCACCTTCACGGCCAGCTCCTGACACTAAACGGGGATAGTTAAGCGCGCAAGTGTAACGGTTTGCATGGCTCATCACAAGCCTGATGCGATCACTGACTCGGTCACCGTGGACAGGAACTGTTTCAGTACCGGCGAATGGTCGTCGCTGCGGGAGGCTACGGCCAGCAATAGATACGCATCGGAATCTTCCAGCGGCACATAGCTCACTCCCGCCAGGCGTACCACGCGCATGGTGGCCGGGACCAAAGCCAAGCCAAGGCCGGCCGCAACCAGGGCGAGCAAACCATTGATCTGCTGTGCATGCTGGCCGATGAGTGGCTGGAACCCAGCCTTGGTGGCCAAGGTTACCAACCGGTCATAGAGGGTGGCGGCCAGTTCGCGTGGCTGCGAGACAAACGGGTCGCCAGCCACCTCAGCCAGGCGCAAGCTGCTGCGGTTTGCCAGGGGATGACGTGTGGGCATGGCGAGCAGCAGGGGTTCGCGATCAATGACGCTCAGCCGCAGATTGCGGGCGTCCTGCGCATGGATAGGTTCATCACGAACGAAGCCGACATCGATCTGGCCCGCCAGCAGTGCCGCAAACTGCGGCTCGGTATACATCTCGCTGAGTTGCACCAGGACATTGGGCGCGATCTGACCGTAACGCAGCAGGGTTTGTGGCAACGCCGGATGAAATGAGACCGACACCGTATATGCCAACCGTAGTTGGCCGCTGTAGCCCGCGGCGGCGGCAACCACGTGGCTGCGCGCCTCGTCCGCCTTGGCGAGGATCTGTCGCGCCTGCTCCAGAAAGATCCTGCCCGGTTCAGTCAGCGCCACATTGCGCTTGTTGCGCTCGAGCAGGCGCACACCAAGATCCTGCTCAAGCGCCTGAATTTGCTGGGAAAGGGGTGGTTGAGACAGATGCAGGCGTATGGCCGCGCGGGTGAAGCTCAGCTCTTCGGCGACAGCGATGAAATAGCGCAGCTGGCGAAAGTCAAACATATAGCGATATCGAATTAATCAGGCTTCAAATATATATTGGATACTCTATTGCGTCGATCATAAAATCTCACCCGTCCCACCACTTCCCCCTCCCCCTAGTGGTGGTGACCCTCGCCCCGCAGCGACGCTAAATACGATATCTGGCTTACCCCCCTTGAGCCCATATCGATGCGTTGCACTCGCGGGGCGCTTTCTTTTCTGCTTCCCGAAGCCGCTGTCATCACAGACAGCGGCTTCGGCGTTTCTAGAGGCGGCTGGCGAGCTGCGTGCCTTGGGCAATCGCGCGTTTGGCGTCGAGTTCGGCGGCCACATCGGCCCCACCAATGACATGGACCTTCATGCCGGCCGCTATCAATTCGTCGGCCAGGCGTCGATTCGGTTCCTGCCCGGCACAGGTCACCACATTGTCGACCGGCAGGACCTGCGGGACACCATCAACCACGATGTGCAAGCCCTGATCGTCGAAACGCTGATAGCTGACCATGCCCAGCATCGTCACGTGCTTGGCCTTGAGCGTGGCCCGATGCACCCAGCCGGTCGTTTTGTTGAGCCGCGCCCCCGGGCGACCCTCGCTCCGCTGCAATAGCCAGATTTGCCGGGCGGGGGCTTCCGGTTGTGGCTTCTCCAGGCCGCCGCGGTTTGCCAATTGCATGTCCACGCCCCATTCGCGAGTCCAGCGGGCAATGTCGGTGGCAGGCGAGGGTGCATGCTCGACCAGAAACTCGGCCACATCAAAGCCGATGCCGCCAGCGCCGATGATCGCCACTTTCGCGCCGACCGGTCGGTGCTGCGCCAATACGTCGAGGTAGCTCAGTACGCGGGGATCGTCGCTGCCGGGAAAGCTCACGTGGCGTGGCGTGATGCCGGTAGCGATCACCACTTCGTCATAGCCACCGGCAAGCAGTGATGCAGCATCGGCGGTCTTGCCCAGTTGCACATCGACGCCGGTGTCGCTCAGTTGATGCCGGAAATAACGCAGCGTCTCGTGGAACTCTTCCTTGCCGGGAATCTGTTTGGCGTAGTTGAACTGACCGCCGATTTCAGTGGCGCGATCGATCAGCGTTACCGCATGCCCGCGCTCGCCCAGCGTGCTTGCGCATGCCATGCCCGCCGGTCCGGCGCCAATCACGGCGATGCGTTTTTTTTCGCTGGCCGTCTCGATCCTCAGCTCGGTTTCGTGACAGGCGCGCGGGTTGACCAGACAGCTGGCGCGGCGGTTCTGGAATACATGATCAAGGCAGGCCTGGTTGCAGGCGATGCAGGTGTTGATGCGGTCGCTGCGACCGGTTCGGGCCTTGTTGGCCAAGGCAGAGTCGGCCAGCAGGGGCCGCGCCATCGAGATCATGTCGGCTGCGCCATCGGCAAGGATGCGCTCGGCGACCTCAGGCATGTTGATGCGGTTGGTGGTGATCAGCGGGATCGCCACCTCGCCCTTGAGCTTCTTGGTGACCCAGGCAAAGCCCGCGCGTGGGACGCTGGTGACGATGGTCGGCACGCGGGCCTCATGCCAGCCGATGCCGGTGTTGATGATGCTGGCGCCGGCCGCTTCGATCGCCTTGGCCAGCGTCACGATCTCGCTCCAGTCCTGTCCACCCTCGACCAGGTCAAGCATCGACAGTCGATAGATGATGATGAAGCTGCGGCCAACCGCTGCGCGCGTGCGGCGAACGATTTCAATCGCGAAGCGCATGCGGCGGGTCGCGTCGCCACCCCATGCGTCGTTGCGTTGGTTGGTGCGTGCGGCAATGAACTGGTTGATCAAATAGCCTTCCGAACCCATTACCTCGACGCCGTCGTAACCGGCTTCCTGCGCCAGCTTCGCGCAATGTACGAAATCTTCGATGGTGCGTTCCACGCCGCTCGATGACAGCGCGCGAGGGGTGAACGGGGTGATCGGAGATTTAATCTTCGAGGGCGCCACCGACAGTGGCTGATAGCCATACCGCCCGGCGTGCAGGATCTGCATGCAGATCAGCCCGCCCTCGGCGTGGACTGCGCTGGTGAGTTTGCGATGTCGCGGTTTGTGCCATGGCATCGAGAGTCGACCGCCGAACGGCTTCAACCAGCCCTGGATGCTTGGCGCGATGCCACCGGTGACCATCAGGCCGACCCCGCCGCGTGCGCGCTCGGCGAAATACGCGGCCAGTTTGTCGTAGTCGCTGGCCTTGTCTTCCAGCCCCGTGTGCATCGAGCCCATCAGGATGCGGTTAGGCAACGTGACGTGGCCCAAATCGAGCGGGGCGAACAGGTTGGGATAATTCATGCGATCAGGGCCAAATCAAACGATCGTATGAATGTGCCGGTGTTGGGTACCGAAAAGCAAGCGCCGCGTGCGAGTAGGGCGACTTGAGGGGCTTGAGGCCGAGGAGATCCTCAGAGGCGTGCGGAAACCGCTCTCTTGCTCGTCACCCCTGCGAAGGCAGGGGCCCAGCGACCTCACGTTTTTGCCGAGCAAGGGCACTGGGTCCCTGCCTTCGCAGGGATGACGAACTGGGGGAGGGCGGCTAAGACCGGCTACGCGCGGCTACGGACCGCGCATGAGAACCTCAAGCCAGAAGCTGGTGCACCAGGGCGATGTAGCGGCGCATGGCTTCCTGTTCGGGTACGCCGTTGAGTTGCGCCCACGCCTCATGTTTGGCGGTGCCGACGAAATCGAAAAAACCTGGCTGGGCCCGCTGCATATCGCCCTCCGAGCCTTGCTTGTACAGGGCGTACAGCTTCAGCAGGGTGTCGTTGTCCGGGCGAATATCCAATCGCTGGATGTCCTCGGCGGCTTGGTCGAATTCGCGGCGAAGATCGGTCATAGGGCGGATTGGGAAGATTTCTGGGCAGGTAGACGGGCTAGATAGCACGCGTTCCGTATGGGGTCAACGCGTTAAACTTTCGCTTTCGACCGTTCAGCCAAGGAATTGCCATGAGCCATGCCTTACCCGTTCCCGTACTCACCATCGACGGGCCGTCGGGATCAGGCAAGGGGACCATCAGCGCGCTGGTAGCCGAGCATCTGGGCTGGCGCCTGCTCGATTCCGGGGCGCTGTACCGCGCGGTGGGCTACGCCGCCGGCATGGAAGGGCTGGACCTGTCGGACGTGGATGCGGTGACCCGCTGCGCCCAAGGCACCCGGATCCAGTTCCGCGCGGCCAGTGATGGTGGCCTGACGCGGGTCATTGTCAACGGACATGACGCGACCGACGAACTGCGCACCGAAACCGCCGGAGCGGCGGCGTCGGCAATCGCTTCGATGCCATCGGTGCGGGAAGCCCTGGTGGCGCTGCAATTGGGCTTTCGCAAGGCACCTGGGCTGGTGGCCGACGGGCGTGACATGGGGACGGTGATCTTCCCGGACGCCGGGTTCAAGGTTTTCCTCACCGCCAGCGCCGCCGAACGAGCGAAAAGACGCTATAAGCAGTTGAAGGAAAAGGGACTCAGCGTTACACTTGGCGGCCTTCAGCGCGAAATTGAGGCGCGTGACAGCCGCGATGCATCGCGTGTGGTCGCGCCGCTCAAGCCTGCCGAAGATGCACTGCTGGTGGATACCACCGGCATGGGTATCGAGGATGTCGTCGCGAAAGTACTCGCCGTTGTGCAGCCTTGAACTGAGGTTGCGCGACGGTTTCTGCGCCCTGCCTTGGCAGGGATTTTGGCCAACGGTGGCGACGGTCGGTTCTGAGGAACCACCTGAAGACACCCTCAACCGGTGGACCGATTGATTCGTACGCAACACACCAAAAGCGCTGCGGACAACGGTCTTTTCCCACTATGGAATCAACATGACTGAAAGTTTTGCCGAACTGTTTGAACAGAGCCAACAGGCTATCTCCAAGCTGAAGCCCGGCGCCATCGTCACCGGCATCGTTGTGGAAATCCGCAATGACGTCGTCGTGATCAACGCTGGCCTGAAGAGCGAAGGCATCGTCCCGATCGAGCAATTCCGTGACGAGCAGGGCGTGCTGGAGGTACAGGTAGGCGACGAGGTGAAGGTAGCCCTCGAAGCTTTGGAAGACGGTTTCGGCGAGACCAAGCTGTCGCGCGAGAAAGCCAAGCGCTCGATGGTGTGGGACGACCTGGAGCAGGCGTTCGACAAGGAAGAGACCATCGTCGGCATGATTTCCGGCAAGGTCAAGGGTGGTTTCACGGTCGACATCAAGGACGTCCGCGCATTCCTGCCGGGCTCGCTGGTCGATGTGCGTCCCGTGCGCGACCCGGTTTACCTCGAGGGCAAGGAACTCGAGTTCAAGATCATCAAGCTGGACCGCAAGCGCAACAACGTGGTGGTCAGCCGCCGCGCCGTCGTCGAGACCGAGTTCTCCGAGGAGCGCGAGAAGCTGCTTGAGCGTTTGACCGAGGGTGCCGTGGTCAAGGGCACCGTCAAGAACCTCACCGACTACGGCGCGTTCGTGGACCTGGGCGGTATCGACGGCCTGCTGCACATCACCGACATGGCGTGGAAGCGCGTGCGTCACCCGTCCGAAGTGGTCAACGTCGGCGACGAGCTGGACGTGCGCGTGCTGAAGTACGACAAGGAGCGCAACCGCGTTTCGCTGGGCCTGAAGCAGCTGGGCGACGACCCGTGGGTCGCCATCGCTCGCCGTTATCCGGTCGGCAGCCGCCTGTTCGGCAAGGTCTCCAACGTCACCGATTACGGCTGCTTCGTCGAGATCGAGCCGGGCGTCGAAGGCCTGGTGCACGTGTCCGAGATGGATTGGACCAACAAGAACGTCAACCCGGCCAAGGTGGTTCAGGTCGGTGACGAGACCGAAGTCACCGTGCTGGACGTGGATGAGGAGCGTCGCCGCATCTCGCTGGGTATCAAGCAGACCCGCTCGAACCCGTGGGAAGCGTTCGCCGCCATGCACAAGAAGGGCGACAAGGTTTCCGGTCAGATCAAGTCGATCACCGACTTCGGTGTGTTCATCGGCCTGGACGGTGGCATCGATGGCCTGGTGCACCTGTCCGACATCTCCTGGCAGATGTCCGGCGAAGACCTCGTGCGCAACTTCAAGAAGGGCGACGAGATCGAGGCCGTGGTGCTGGCAGTGGACCCGGAGCGTGAGCGCATCTCCCTCGGCATCAAGCAGATGGAGCAGGATCCGTTCGGTCAGTTCATGGCAGCGAATCCGCGCGGCAGCATCGTCAATGGCACCGTCAAGGAAGTTGACGCCAAGGGCGCTGTGATCGATCTGGGCGAGGGCGTCGAGGGTTACCTGCGCGCCAACGACATCGCCAAGGAGCGCATCGAAGATGCCACACTGCATCTGAAGGTCGGCGACAAGGTCGAAGCCAAGTTCACGGGTATGGATCGCAAGGGTCGCCAGCTGGCGCTCTCGATCCGCGCAAAGGACGAGGAAGATGTACAGGAGGCCATCGCCGACTACGCATCCGCTTCGACCGGCACGACCAAGCTTGGCGCGCTGCTCAAGGAGCAGTTCGACAAGGCTGACTGATCGTAGAAGCAAGCACGACGCGGGGCGGCAGATTGCCGCCCCGTTGTTTCACGTCACGGACATTGGGGCCCCATGACTAAATCAGAATTGATCGAGGCGTTGGCCAGGCGCCAGACCCACCTTGCGTTCGCTGACGTCGAGATGGCCGTCAAGAGCGTGATCGAGCAGATGAGCCATGCACTGGCTCACGGCGAGCGCATCGAGGTGCGTGGTTTTGGCAGCTTTGCATTGCATCACCGGCCGCCGCGGATGGGTCGCAATCCCAAGACCGGCGACGCGGTGGCATTGCCTGGTAAACATGTTCCGCATTTCAAGCCAGGCAAGGAGTTGCGCGAACGCGTCAATCTGAACCTGGAGCAGGCAAGCCACTGAACTGATACGGCAAGCCAGATTTGAGCGAAGGCAGGCGACGCAAGTCGGTCCTGCCTTCTTTTTTTGCGCGAGAGGCGGACCAAGCCAATCCTGGAAACACCTCAAAGACCCATTACTCGTTCGTCATCCCTGCGAAGGCAGGAACCCAGTGGCCTCGAGTCACTGGAGGGTAACGGCATTGAGTTGACCAGCGTCGCTGTTGAAAAGCGCCTTCTGCCTTCCCAGGAATGACACTCTGAGTGGCGGTTTTTCGAGGCACCCCGTGTTTTTGCTCGGCAGGCGACGGAAGCGGCCCGGTTTTTTGTGCGTCATTTGGCCCGAATCGAAGAGTGGTCTGAATCATTGCCACATCTTTCCCTGGCATTGTCTGTGCCTGTAACGACCAATCGGGTAAAGTCACCGCATGCGATTGCTCGTGATCTTCATCCTCGTGATCTTCATTGCCGCTGGCGTTGTGCTGGGCGCGCTCAATGCGGACCTGGTCAGCTATGACCTCGCGTTCGTGCAGATGCGACTGCCTAAAGGCGCCGCGCTGCTGGGGGCATTGGTGATCGGCTGGCTGCTTGGCGGCCTCACTGCATGGCTTGGGGTGAGTACGCAGCAACGTCGCTTGCGGCGCCGGCAACTGCGCGGTGCCGACAAGAAACTGCCGGTCAATCCATGAATCCTGCGTATGAGTTGGTTGTGCTGGTGCCAGCTGCTTTTGTGCTGGGCTGGTGGGCCTCCCGCAGGGTCGGGGCGCGTCGATCCGGCGCCGAGGTCAGCGAACTCTCGTCGGACTATTTCCGCGGCTTGAATTACCTGCTCAACGAGGAGCAGGACAAGGCGATCGAGGTCTTCCTCAAGCTGGCCGAGTACAACCGCGACACAGTGGAAACCCATCTTGCCCTGGGCAACCTGTTTCGCCGTCGCGGAGAAGTGGATCGGGCGATCCGGCTGCATCAGCATCTGGTGTCGCGACCAGGTCTGTCCGATGCGATGAAAACCGTGGCCTTGCTCGAGCTGGGTGAGGACTACATGCGTGCCGGTCTGCTCGATCGCGCCGAGGCGCTGTTTTCCGATCTGGTGGCGATGGACGCACATGCCCCATCGGCATTACGCCATCTAATCGCGATCTACCAGCACGAACGCGACTGGCACAAGGCGATCGAACATGCGCGCCGGCTGGAGGTAATGACCGGCGAGGATGAGCGGCCGATGATTGCCCAGTTCTATTGCGAGCTGGCCGATCGCTCGCGCCAGCACGGCGCTCGCGCCGAGGCTCGCGACTATTTGCGTCAGGCCTTCGAATGTCAGGCTGACTGCGTTCGTGCCTTCATGCTGACCGGTCGCCTGCAATCGGAGGATGACCATCATGCCGATGCCGTGACTGCTTACGAAGCGGCGGTCAATGCCGACATCGCGTTCGTTCCGGAGATCCTGCCACCGCTGCTCAACAGCTATGCACGTTCTCAGCAGATGGAACGTGCCGAGGTTTTTTTGCGCGACATGCTGGATCGTTACAGCGGTATTTCACCGGTACTGGCACTGACCCATCTTTACCAGCAGCGCGATGGCGAACGGGCGGCGATCGACTTTCTCACTTCACAGCTGCGCCTGCGGCCGTCAGTGCGTGGCCTGATGGCGCTGATCGACGCGACCATGGACAAGATCGAGGGCGAGGCGCGCGAGAATTTTCTGATCCTGCGCGATCTCACCAAGAAGCTGCTGGAGGGGCAGGCGATGTACCGCTGCAGTCGTTGTGGCTTCGGTGCCAAGGCACACCATTGGCAGTGCCCGAGCTGCAAGAGCTGGAGCACGATTCGTCCGATCCATGGCGTCGCCAGCGAGTGACATGAGGATGTTCATGGCCATGGGATGGTTGTTCGCTGCCTTGCTGATCACGCTGTTGCTGGTGCGCGGTGCGATTGGCTATGCCCATCGGCGTGGCATGCTGGATCAACCGGGTCAGCGTCGCTCGCACAGCATACCGACCCCGCGTGGCGGCGGCATTGGCGTGGTGGTGGCGATGCTGATTTGCCTGCCTGGAGCATTGTGGAGCTTGCCGGCAGCATGGCCGCTCAGCGTGATTGCGAGTGTGACGGGTGCGCTGTTGCTGGTGGCGCTGGCGGGCTGGTGGGATGATCATCGGCCATTGCCGGTGTTGCCGCGACTGGGGGCCCAGTTGCTGGCGGTGCTCTGGTTTTCCCTCACCTTGATGGCGACGGGCTTATCGTGGTGGTGGCTGCCGCTACTGCTGGGAGCTGGTACCTGGAGTATCAACTTGCACAATTTCATGGATGGCATTGACGGCCTGCTGGCGCAGCAGGCGATCTTCGTCGCCAGCGGCCTGGCGTGGATCGCCTGGGTCGCGGCGCAGCCGGCGCTCGCGGTTGCCGCCGGCTCATTGGCGGCGGCCTGCCTGGGCTTCTGGTACTACAACCGTCCGGCCGCGCAGATCTTCATGGGTGATGTCGGCAGCGGCAGCATCGGCCTGCTGATCTTCGCGTTCACGGCGATGTTGTGGCGGCTGGAGCATGCTTTGCTGTGGCCGGCCTTGATCCTGTCGTCGGCGTTCGTGGTCGATGCAAGCCTGACCCTGCTGACACGCATGCTGCTTGGCCGGCGCTGGCATGCGCCGCATCGCGAGCACCTGTATCAGTGGCTGGTGCGCTCTGACGCAACGCATGCCCAGGCGGATCTGGCCTATCTGGCGTGGAATCTGCTGATCGCGGCACCGTTGACCTGGTTGGCCTGCAGTCATCTGCCGATCGCATTGCCGATTACCATCGCTCTTTATCTTACCGCGGCGGCCGTATGGCTGACGCTCAAGCGTCGTTGCCTACGACGCAACCTGCCAAGAGGCCGTCATGTCGCTGCGTAAATTTGTCGGCATCATTCATCCGCGGATCGCGGTCGTGGCCCACGACCTGGCGATGGCGGCGCTCGCGTGGTGGATCGCCAAGCTGCTGCGCTACACCTTCAAGCCGGATGAAATCGTCACCTACCAGTTGCTCGAATTTCCCATCGTGGTGCTCGTGCAAGGTTTGATTTTCCGCTGGACCGGGTTGTACAAAAGCGTGTGGCGCTTCGCCAGCTTGCCCGATCTGTGGAACATATTGCGCGCGGTGGTCGCAGGCGCGATCGCCATCTACGTCTCGCTATTCCTGTACGACCGGCTTGACGGCGTACCGCGCTCGGTATTGCTGCTGTATCCGATCCTGCTGGCGGTACTGCTTGGCGGTCCGCGGCTGGCCTATCGATTCTGGAAAGACAGCCGCAGCGACCTGCTGCAAAACAAGACCGCCAAGCGCGTGATGATCGTGGGTGCAGATCGCGCCGGTGAGGTGCTGTCACGCGATCTTCGCCATGACAGTCGCTACCTCGTGGTCGGGTTTGTCGATGACAAGGCAAGTCTGCGTGGCGCCAGCATCAATGGTCATCCCGTGCTGGGGCGTATCGATCAGTTGTCCGAGGTCGCGCGTGAGGCTGCCGTCGAAATGCTGCTGATCGCGCTGCCGGCGGCATCGACTACCGAGATGCGACGGGTGGTGTCGCTATGTGATGCGACCGGCCTGCCATATCGCACCGTACCGCGGCTGGAAGACGTGGTTGCCGGCCGTGCTCAGTTCAATGAGATCAAGGAAGTGGCGATCGAGGATTTGCTCGGTCGCGATTCGGTGGAGCTGGACTGGACCGCGATCCGGGAAACCCTGACCGCGCGCCGTGTGCTGGTGACCGGCGGTGGTGGTTCGATCGGTTCGGAATTGTGCCGACAGATCGCACGGCTCGGAGCTCAGTCGCTCACGGTAGTCGAGCAAAGCGAATACAACCTGTACCGCATTACCCAGGAATTGCGCGCGGATTTCCCCGAACTGATCCTCGAGGGCATCCTGGCTGATTGTGGTGACCAGGCGGCCATGCAGAAGGCGTTTGCCGAGGCCAAGCCGCAAGTGGTGTTCCATGCGGCTGCCTACAAGCACGTACCCATGCTGCAGGCGCAACTGCGCTCGGCGTTTCGCAACAACGTGCTGGGTACACGCACAGTGGCTGATCTGGCGCGTGAAGCAGGGGTCGAATGTTTTGTATTGATCTCCACCGACAAGGCGGTCAATCCGACCAGCGTCATGGGCGCGTGCAAACGCGTCGCCGAAATCTATTGCCAGAATCTCAACGCGCATGCCACCACCCGTTTCATGACGGTGCGTTTCGGCAACGTGCTGGATTCGGCCGGCTCGGTGGTCCCCTTGTTCCGGCGGCAGATCAATGATGGTGGTCCGGTCACGGTGACCCACCCGGAGATATCACGCTACTTCATGACGATTCCCGAGGCCTGCCAGCTGATCCTGCAGGCGGCGAGTATCGGCAAGGGTGGCGAGATCTTTGCGCTGGACATGGGCGAGCCGGTGAAGATCCGCGATCTGGCCGAGCAGATGATCCGCCTGGCCGGCAAGAAGCCCGGCAGTGAGATCCCGATCGTTTACACCGGGCTGCGCGCCGGTGAAAAACTGTTCGAGGAATTGTTCCATCCGCTGGAAAACTACAGCGCGACCGAGCATGCCAAGATCTTCCTTGCGCAACATCGCGAAGTATCGTGGGACCTGCTGCAGGCACTGCTGAACAAGGCGGCCGAGGCTGTCGTCGTTTTCAATGAAGAAGAATTGCGACGCTGCGTGTCCGGGCTACTGCCTTCGTTCCGCTGGAGCGAAGTGGCACAGCCGGACAACGTGGTGTCGATCCGTCGTACGAATCCGGAGAAAAGTGAGTGAGCAAGCCTCTACGCAAAGTGGTGTTTCCGGTAGCTGGACTGGGTACGCGCTTTCTTCCGGCGACCAAGGTGGTCGCCAAGGAAATGCTGCCCGTACTCGACAAACCGTTGATCCAGTACGCCGTCGACGAGGCGGTGGATGCCGGGGCCGACACCCTGATCTTTGTCACCAATCGCTACAAGCACGCTATCGCCGACTACTTCGACAAGGCTTATGAGCTCGAAGCGAAGCTGCAGGAAAAGGGCAAGGACGAGTTGCTTGCGCTGGTGCAGGGCACCTTGCCGCGGCATGTGCGGGCAATCTTCGTGACCCAACCGGAAGCGCTGGGTCTTGGCCACGCCGTGCTGTGCGCGAAGCCCGTGGTGGGTGACGAGCCCTTCGGTGTGGTGCTGCCCGACGACCTGATCTGGAACGGTGCCGGCAAGGGGGCACTGCGACAGATGGCTGAGCTCGCCGAGGCGCAACAGGCCGGCGTGATCGCAGTGGAAGAAGTACCGCGCAACGAGACCGACAAATACGGTATCGTCGATGCCACGCCGATCGACGAACGCAGCGCGCGGATCCGCCACATGGTGGAGAAACCCAAGCCTGCGGACGCGCCGTCCAACCTGGCGGTGGTCGGCCGATATGTCCTGCCGGCACGCATCTTCCATCTGCTGGAGCAGACCACGCCAGGCGCCGGCGGCGAGATCCAGCTCACCGATGCGATCGATGCGCTGCTGAAGGAGCAGGGCAAGGTATTGGCGTATCGCTTCGAGGGTACCCGTTTCGACTGCGGCAACAAGGCAGGCCTGGTGCGAGCGACGATGCACATGGCCATGCAGGATCCGAAACTCGCACCGACCGTGCGTGAGTTCCTCAGTCAGCTTTGAAGCGGTCGAATAATCGCCGGGATTAGCCAAACCCCAGGTTGCCCTTGCGCGGGACCGGTTCTGCGCGAGGGTTGATGGGAATCGTGGCGCGCGATCCTTGTTGTATGAAGTCGATCAGAAGGTAGCGCTGATTGATTCAGCAGGTTGTTTCGTCGAGCTGGCGCGGCCACCTCTCATCACGCGAACGATTGGGGGGCGCGAACCGGATCAGCATTTCAGACAGTTCTTATGGCGCTGCTTTGATCAAAGGTGCACCTTTCCTTCTTGGCAGAGGAAGGACGTCAAGCAGCTTGAACTAGACATCAGCAATTAGCTCTTCTGACTGACTCGCGCTGCCGGACTGTGCCTGAATCGTGTCAGAATTGAAGCCGTGTTCTGCCATGTCTCCGGTGCAGGATACGCAAGGGGAAAACTTGTTCAACCAAGCATCGCGCCTGCTCGTGATGCTTGGACAATTGCGGATAACCCGGCATTTGCGATGACGCAAATGGGGTCAGCGGGCGAAAACCAGGGAAAGCATTATGGATTTGCTGCGGTTTCTTCTCTTGTTGCCGGTGCGCTTGCTGCGCGCCTTGTTCCACGTGATCGGGTGGGTGCTACGCCCGTTGATCGGCAACATGTCGTGGTCGGCGCCAGGCTGGATGCTGCTGGTAAAGCGCAGACCCCTGCATTCCGCGGGCGCGTTGCTCGCCCTGGTCTTGCTCGCTGCCGGCAGCTGGTTCGGCTGGCAGTGGTACAGGCATCGGCCCCGGCCGCCGGAACCCCAGCGCATCACCTGGCAGGTAAAAGCACCGGAGCTGACGGATTACACGGTACAGCCCATCGTCATCCATCCCCTGGAGCTGAGCTTCTCCGGTTCCGCCGCACCGATCGAGCTGGTCGGAAAGTCGGTCACCAGCGGCATCACGATGTCGCCTGAGTCGAAAGGGCAGTGGAGCTGGACGGACGACCATACCCTGCGTTTCGTGCCCGCTGCTGACTGGCCGGTAGGCGAGCACTACAAGGTAGGGTTCGACGTTGCCAAAGCATTCGCCGGGCATGTGCTGATGGCCGACGATCATTTCACTTTCGATACCGTGCCGTTCACGGCGACGTCTGGCGACGCCGAGTTCTATCAGGACCCGCAGGATGCGACGGCGAAGAAAGTCATTTTCCCGGTCACCTTCAACTACCCGGTCGATCCGGCGCAGTTTGAGAAACGCATCGCGCTCGCGTTGATGGCCAAGGATGGCAAAAGCGGACCAGCGCTGAAATTCAGCGTGGTCTACGACAAAAACAAGCTTCAGGCCTGGGTGCATTCGCAGCCGTTGGATCTGCCGCATGATGACGGCGCGGTGGCGCTGACGATAGACAAGGGTATACGCAGTTCGCGTGGCGGTGACGGCACCGACAAGCCGCTGCAGTCCAGCGTGCGCGTCCCGGGTCTGTATAGCCTCACGGCGGATGACGTCAGCCCTACCCTGGTCGACAACGACAAATACGAGCCCGAGCAGGTGCTGGTCGTAAATTTCAGCGGTACCGTGCGCGGCAGCGAGTTGGCGGCGTTGACGAAGGCCTGGGTGCTGCCCAAGCGCAAGTCCGACGAGAGTCAGACGGATGACGATGCGCCCTATAGCTGGGACGTTTCGGAGGTCAGCGAGGCGGTGCTGCGTCAGTCGCAGCCGTTGAAGCTGGAGCTGGTTCCGACGGAAGACGACTACGCAGCCCTGCAGAGTTTCAAGTATCGCGCCGAACCCGGTCAGCGTGTCTACGTGCGCATCGGCAACGGCCTGAAATCATTCGGCGGCTACATTCTCGGCAAGCCGTCAACGCAGACATTCAGTGTGCCCGATTACCCGAAACTGCTGCGCTTCATGGCCAACGGCTCGCTGCTGTCGCTGAGCGGGAGCAAGCGGATTTCAGTCGTGGGGCGCAATCTGCCTGGCATGAAGCTGGAGATCGGACGCGTGTTGCCCGATCAGCTGCAACATCTGGTGAGCTTCAATCAGGGTACCTACACCAAGCCGGACCTTGGCTATGCATTCAGTGAGGATCACATTGTCGAGCGCTTCGTGCAAAAGCGAGCGTTCCCGCAGACCGATGTGGGCAAGCCCCATTACGAAGGTATCGACCTCGGCCAGTATCTGAAGGACGGCAAGCGCGGCGTATTCCTGCTGCATCTGTCCAGCTATGACCCGGTGGCGGAACACAAGAAGGAAGTGGCGGCGGCAAAGGCGAAGGCACGTGCCGAGCAGGGCATTGCACATGCTGCCGACGGCAGCAAGGACGATGCCGGTGCTGACAGCTCGACTGCGACGGACTCTGCTGACGGCAGCGCCGATTCGTCGTCCAGCGACAGCTCGGATGGCAACGACAGCGGCGACACACAAGACGACGGCGCGACCGATACGCGAATGATCGTGGTCACCGACCTGGGCATGCTGGTGAAGCGTGCTCTGGACGGTAGCCAGGATGTCTTCGTGCAGTCGATCCACACCGGCCAGCCGGTGGAGGGCGCGATGGTTTCCGTGCTCGCGATGAACGGCCAGACGCTCTACACGCAAACCACGGCTGCCGATGGCATGGTCCACTTCCCCACGTTCAAGGGGCTGGATCACGAGAAGACGCCCGAGTTGTACGTGGTGAAGAAGGCTGACGATCTGTCATTCCTGCCGATTGGCGGCAGTGATCGGCAGCTCGATTACTCGCGCTTCGATATAGGCGGCGAGCCGAACGCGCTGAACCAGGGCCAGCTGTCCGCTTACCTATTTTCTGATCGCGGCATCTATCGCCCGGGCGATCTGTTTCATATCGGTTTGATCGTGCGTGCGGCGAGTTGGTCACGCAATGTTGCAGGCATTCCGTTGAAGGCGGAGATTGTCGATCCACGGGGCGTCAGTGTCTCGTGGAAGGACATGACGATGGACGCGTCCGGTTTTGGCGAGCTGGATTACACGCCAGCCGAAACCGCGCCTACCGGCACCTGGACGGTGAACCTGTATATCGTCAAGGACGACAAGGCCGATACGCAGATCGGCAGCACCACGGTGCAGGTGAAGGAGTTTCTGCCGGACCGCATGAAGGTCACCGCTACGCTGTCGCAACAGGTGGCGGAAGGTTGGGTGAAGCCCGATCAGCTGAAAGGTGTGGTCGATGCGCAGAATCTGTTCGGCACACCGGCAGCCAACCGCCGTGTCGAAGGATCACTGACCTTGCGTCCGGCATGGCCGGCATTCCATAGCTGGCCCGACTACCACTTCTACGACGTACGCCGTGCGAAGGAAGGCTATGAGGAGTCATTGCAGGACGGCAAGACCGACGACAAGGGTCATGCCGAATTCGATCTCGATCTGAAGAAGTATGCCGACGCCACCTATCAGCTGTATTTCCTCGCCAAGGCGTACGAAGCGGACAGCGGGCGCAGTGTGGCTGCTGCCGCGCAGACGCTGGTATCCAGCAATGACTGGCTGGTCGGCTACAAGTCGGCCGACAGTCTCGACTACATCACGCGCAGCAGCCCACGCGTGGTGCATCTGGTCGCGATCAATCCTCAGGCAAAAGCGTTTGAGCTGAAGGATCTGAAAGCCCAGTTGATCGAGCGGCGCTACGTGTCGGTGCTGACCAAGCAGGATTCGGGCGTCTACAAATACGACTCCAAGCTCAAGGAGATTCCGATCAGCGAACAGCCGCTGACGATCCCCGCTGCGGGCATGGATTACACGCTGCCGACCGACAAGCCGGGCAACTATGCGCTGGTGATTCGTCGTGCCACGGACAACGTCGAAATCAACCGTGTGGAATACGCGGTTGCCGGCGATGCGAACGTCACGCGCTCGCTCGATCGCAACGCGGAGTTGCAGCTGAATCTGAGCAAGCAGGATTACGCGCAGGGCGAGCCCGTGGAAATCGCGATACGCGCGCCGTATGCGGGTAGCGGCCTGATCACGATCGAGCGTGACAAGGTCTATGCGCACGCATGGTTCCATGCCGACACCACCAGCTCGGTGCAGCACATCACCGTACCGAAGGACTTCGAGGGCAACGGCTATATCAACGTGCAGTACATCCGCGATCCTTCGTCGGACGAAGTGTTCATGAGTCCGTTGAGTTACGGCGTGGTGCCGTTCTCGGTGAATCTCGACGCGCGGCGCAATGCGCTCACCGTGGATTCGCCAGCGCTGGTGAAGCCGGGTGACACCGTCACATTCAAACTGCATGCCGCCCAACCGACCAAGGTCGTACTGTTCGCGGTGGACGAGGGCATCCTGCAGGTCGCGCGCTACAAACTTGGCGATCCGCTGAAATTCTTCTTCCGCAAGAAGATGCTGGACGTGAATACCTCGCAGATCCTCGACCTGATCCTGCCGGAGTTCGAGAAGATGATGGCGATGGCCGCGCCCGGTGGCGATGCCGATGCGGCGATGGCTCGCCAGCTCAATCCGTTCAAGCGCAAGCGCGACAAGCCAGTCGCTTTCTGGTCGGGCATCGTCGATGTGGATAGTGACAAGGACTTCAGCTATACCGTGCCGGATTACTTCAACGGCAAGCTGCGCGTCATGGCCGTCGCCGTGTCGCCGGACCACATCGGCACCTTTGAAGGCTCGACCACGGTGCGCGCTGATTTCGTGCTGTCGCCGAACGTTCCGCTGACCCTGGCACCCGGTGACGAAGCGGAGATCAGCGTCGGTGTCGCCAACAATCTCACGGGCCTGGCTGGCAAGGTCGTACCGGTCGCTGTGGCTTTGAATGTCGGTCCGCAATTGCAGGTGCTTGGGCCGGCGACAAAGAGCCTGAGCCTCGGCGAGATGCGTGAAGGTGTACTGTCGTTCCGGGTGAAGGCGACCGACAAGCTAGGCTCGGGAAATCTGAGCTTCACGGCTGGATACGGCGGCAAGTCGGCAAAACAGAGCATCGATTTGTCCGTGCGTCCGGCAGCGGCTTACCGCACCCAGGTCGATGGCGGTCGTATCGAGGCTGGCGATCAGGCTGAACTCGCGCACCTGCGTTCAATGTACGACGCGCATGCCACGCGTGACGCGGCTACTTCCAGCTTGCCGTTGGTGCTTGCGCAGGGCATCACCAGCTATCTGGTGAACTACCAGAACTACTGCAGCGAGCAGATCATCAGCTCGGCGATGCCATTGCTGGTGGTTGCGAAGTGGCCGGTCGTGCCGGTATTCGCCCACGCATTGCAGCCGGCTCTGAGCGACAAGCCGATCAGCAATGACGAGGCCCTCGCGAAGTTCCTCGATACCTTGCATTCACGGCAGAACAGCGAAGGCGGTTTCGGCCTGTGGTCGGCGACACCGGAGTCGGAGCCGTTCGTATCGGCCTATGCGATGAATTTCCTGCTGGAAACACGAGATCGTGGCGTGACCGTGCCGCAGGACATGCTCGACAACGGCAACAAGTATCTGAAGAAAATGGCTGCCGACGACAGCATGAACACGCTCGACGATCTACGTCAGCGCGCGTATGCGGTGTACTTGATGACCCGTCAGGGCAATGTCACGACGAACGACCTGGCCGCCGTGCAGAAGCGTCTGAACGAAGTCGCTCCGAAAGACTGGAAGAACGATCTGGCCGCGGCGTGGCTGGCTGCGTCGTACAAGATGCTCAAGCAGGACGACGAAGCCGACAAGCTGATCGCCGGTCCGCAACAGCAACTGGAGCGCAAGCTGTCGGACAAGTACTTCATCTACGGCTACTACTATGATCCGCTGACCCTGGATGCAAGCGTGCTGTATGTGCTTGCGAAACATTTCCCGGATCGGGCGAAGACGTTGTCGCCGCAGGTGATGGAGAACATCGCATGGCCGCTGGGGAACGACAGGTACAACACGCTGTCGGCATCGATGACGATACTTGCGCTGGATAGCTACTCAAGGCAGACCGCAGGCGACCTGGACAAGCTTGCCATCGAAGAGGTGCACGCCGACGGCAGTACGAAGTCCATCGCTGCACTGCAGGCGAATTTGTTGCAGGCGGGTACCTGGGACGCGGCAGCGAGCAAGCTGCGCTTCATCAATCACAGCCCGGTGGCGACGTGGTATGTCGCGAGCCAGGGTGGTTACGACAACACCGCGCCGGCCAAGGCGATCAAGGACGGTATCGAGATCGTACGCGACTACACCGATGCGAAAGGCAACGCGCTCACCCAGATAAGCGTGGGTGACGAGATCGACGTGCATGTGAAGATTCGCGCAACCGGCGATGCCGGTGTCGGCAACGTCGCGATTGTCGATCTGCTGCCGGGTGGCTTCGAGCCTGTCATCCAGCCACCGCCGGTAGTAACCAGCGAACCGGCCGACAGCTCGTCGGACGCGGGCAACCAGAGCAGCGATCAAGCGGGTGACAGCGAGGTCAAGCCGCAAGGATGGCGTTCGCCGATCGGCCTCTCCAGCTCGACGTGGCAGCCGGAATACGCGGATATCCGGGAGGATCGCGTGGTGATCTATGGAACGGCCGCACCCGACGTGCGCGAGTTCGTCTACCGCATCAAGGCGACCAACGCCGGCAAGTTCATCGTGCCACCGGCTTACGGCGAATCGATGTACGACCGTGCCATCCAGGCCCGTTCGCCCGGTGGCGCCACCCTGACCGTGACCCAAAAACCGTGATCAGTTGCCACAGCCCACCTCTCCCTGTCATAAAAGCGGGGCTTTGCTCCCTCTCCCTTTCGGGGAGAGGGTTGGGGTGAGGGGCGGGTGCTCGCTATAAAGCCCAACCTGTTCCCGGCGCTGGTTCGACTGCTCCAGCGCTGGCAGAACTGGCTAGTCGGATTCGCTCTGATCGTTGCCGTGTTGGTCGGTTGCCGGCTATGGCCGCATCCGCCATTGCACAGCTGGCTGCCATCATCGACGGCGGTGTATGACGATCACGGTCGGTTGCTGCGGCTGACACTCGCCAGCGACGAACGCTATCGATTGTGGGTGCCGCTGAAGGACATCTCGCCGCAACTTGTCGAGGGCGTGTTGTTGCACGAGGACCGCTGGTACTACGCGCATGCTGGCTTCAACCCATACGGCTTGCTGCGCGGTGCCTGGGTTACGTATGCGCGACACGGTCATCCGCAGGGCGGCTCCACCATCACGATGCAACTGGCGCGCCTGTTGTGGCAGCTCAATACGCGCACGCCCGGCGGTAAACTGCGGCAGGTGGCGCGCGCGATCCAGCTCGAGCTGTTCTATTCCAAACAGGACATTCTCGAGGCTTACCTCAACGATGCGCCGTACGGCCGCAACGTGGAGGGAGTGGGTGCCGCGAGCCTCGCGTACTTCGACAAGCCACCGGATCAACTCACGCTGCCGGAAGCGCTGACCCTGGCGGTGGTTCCGCAGGATCCGGCGCGGCGCCTGCATGCCACGCACGGGGTCGGCGACGCCATGATCAATCCGTCGCTGGCGCTGGCTCGCAATCGGCTGTACGCGCGTTGGCTGCACAAACATCCGCTCGATGCGGCGCAGAAACCGTTGTTTGAGTTGCCCCTGAATCTGCGTCCGCTGGCGCAGCTGCCGTTCGAAGCGCCGCACGCGGTGGAGCAGGTCCTTGCGGTGCCGCACACATCGGCAGCCGAAGACTCGGCAAAGCTGGTCACCACCATCGATCTCGATTTGCAGCACACGCTTGAGCAGCAGATGTCGCGTTACGTCCAGCGCAACGCATCGCGCGGCATCCGCAATACAGCGGCGATTCTGGTCGACACACGCGACATGGGCGTCAAGGCGATGGTCGGCTCCGTGAACTACGCCGATTCATCGATCCAGGGGCAGGTCAACGGCACGCTGGCGAAACGTTCGCCAGGTTCCACGCTGAAGCCCTTCATCTATGCACTGGGCTTCGATCAAGGCGTGCTGCATCCGCAGACAGTGTTGCGCGATGTGCCGACCGCGTTCGGCCCGTATACGCCAGAGAATTTCGACGGCCATTTCCTGGGACCGATCACGGCGACCCAGGCCTTGATACGTAGCCGCAATATTCCCGCGGTATGGGTTGCCTCACAACTTCAGCATCCGAATCTGTACGATTTCCTGCGCCAAGCTGGCATCAGCCACATGGCGAGCGAGCAGCACTACGGACTGGCGCTGGTGCTCGGTGGCGGTGAAGTCACCATGCAGGAACTGGCAGGCCTGTACGCGATGCTCGCCAATCGTGGCGAACTGAAGCCGTTGCGGCTGCGCGCGGACGATCCACAAACAGCCGGCACGCGCATGCTCAGTGACGAAGCCAGCTTCATGGCGATGGACATGCTGCGGCAGAATCCGCGACCGGACGAGACTACCGGCGCGCAGCCCATGCCGTGGCCGGTGTACTGGAAGACCGGCACGTCGTGGGCGTTCCGCGATGCATGGACGGCCGGCAGCTTCGGGCCCTATGTGCTGGTGGTATGGGTGGGCAATTTTGACAGTACCGGCAACCCGGCTTTCGTCGGCGCGGAAGCGGCAGCCCCGCTGTTCTTCCAGATAATCGACGCCGTGCATGCGGAACATCCGCACTTGCAGGAACCGGTTCGGCACATGCCGACCCACCTCAAGCGCGTGGAGATCTGCCTGGCCAGCGGCGAATTGCCAAACCAGTGGTGTCCGCAGAAAGGATGGACCTGGTTCATTCCCGGCAAGTCGCCGATCAAGGTGAGCAATGTGCATCGGCCTGTAGTGATCGATGATGCAACCGGCCAACCCGCGTGTCCGCCCTATGCCGGTAAGCAAACCCATGTAGAAGTCTATGAATTCTGGCCCTCCGACTTGCAACATGTCTTTGCGCAGGCCGGTATTCCACGGCGCAAGCCACCGCAAAGTCCGTCCTGCGCCGGTGCCGGTCAGGCCGGCGGCGAACCACCGCAGATCACCTCGCCGCTGCGTGGTACCACGTATGAGCTGCGCTTGAAACAGCAAGGGTTGGAGCGCATTGCGTTCACCGCGACCACTGATGCCGATACGCATGCCTTGTACTGGTTCGTCGACGATGCCTACATCGGCAGCAGCGTGCCGGGCGAGTCGTTGTTCTGGCAGCCCGCTACTGCGGGCCAGTACAACGTGCGTGTGGTTGACGACCACGGCCGCAGCGACCAGCGGCCGCTGGGTGTGAGCCTGGTCGAATAAGTCGCGCTATGCTCGGCCGTCGTCGTTGAACCCTACGAGCAGAAGCCTGAGCATGAAGCAGCCTCCGACGCCCTCCTACTACCGCGACACGGCTACGTCGTATGAACCGTACCCACCCTTGCAAGGCCAGCACGAGGCACGGATCGCCATTGTCGGCGGTGGCTATGCCGGCCTCAACACGGCGCTGGGTCTGGCCGAACGTGGAGTGCGCGACGTGGTCTTGCTGGAGCGCGAACAGGTCGGTTTTGGCGCCTCTGGTCGTAACGGCGGGTTCGTTTTCGGCGGCTATTCGCTGGGTGAACAGGCGCTGCTCGATCAGTTGGGGAAGCAGCGCGCACGTGCGCTGTTCAATCTGACCACGGCCGCCGTCGAGCGCATTCGCGAACGCGTGAAGAAGTACGCGATCGCCTGCGACATGGTTGAACAGGGCGTGATCTGGGCCAACTGGTTTCGCGATCCGGGCGTACTGCGCAAGCGCCAGCAGCTGCTTGCCGAACATTACGACACACACTGGGAATGGCTGCCGCAGCAGGAGCTACGCGAACGTGTGCGTAGCGAGCGCTACTACGACGGCCTGTACGAACGCCATGCGCTGCACCTGCATCCGCTCAATTATGCGATCGGTCTTGCCGCGGCGGCGGCTGGGCAGGGTGTGCGCATTCACGAAGGTACTGATGTGCGGCGGTTGCGCCGCGACGGCGCGCGCTGGCGTCTGAGTACGCCACATGGCGAGTTGCTGGCGGATCATGTGGTGCTTGCCTGTGGTGGGTATCTGGCAGGCCTGCAGAAGCAGATCGACCGCGCAATCCTGCCGATCGCCACTTATGTGATGGCGACTGAGCCGCTGGGCGATCGCCTCGATGACTGTCTGCAGACGCGCGCCGCTGTCTACGACAGCCGCTTCGCATTCGACTATTACCGCCCGCTGCCGGACACGCGGCTGCTATGGGGTGGCCGCATCTCCGTCCGCAATCGCTCGCCGAAAGCCGTACAACGGCTGCTCGGACATGACTTGTTGCGAGTGTTCCCACAGCTGAAAGGTGTGAAGATTGACTACGCATGGTCAGGATTGATGAGCTACGCACGCCATCAGATGCCACAGATCGGAAGCAACGGCGAGGGACTTTGGTGGGCGCAGGCATTTGGCGGCCACGGCGTCGCACCGACCTGTGCGGCTGGCGAATTGCTGGCGGCGGCAATCGCCGAAAATGACGATGGCTGGAAGCAGTTTTCCAACTATGGGCTGGACAGCACACACCGACCCATGGGATTTCTTGGCGCGCAGGCAAGTTACTGGTGGCAGCAGGGCAACGACTGGTTCAAGACGAGACTGGAAGGATGAGCGAACAACATTTGCGGGACACAGCGGAAATTAGTTGGGCTGATTTCGAGAAGGTACTCCTCGTCGCCGGCACCGTGACGAAGGTCGAACCCTTTCCCGAGGCACGCAAGCCGGCATGGAAAGTCTGGGTGGATTTCGGACCCTACGGAGAAAGGAAAACCAGCGCGCAAATTGCTGCGCTGTATCAGGCGGAGGATCTGGTCGGACGGCAAATCGTCGGTGTGGTCAACTTTCCGGAGAAGCAGATTGGCCCGTTTCGCTCGCAGTTCCTGCTCACGGGCTTCCACACCGACGACGGCGTGGTGATCACCGCGATCGAACGTCCTGTACCGAACGGCAGCAGGCTGGCGTGAGATGGTCACCTCGCCACGCTTGCGCAACGCTCGACTGGACGACGCTGCGCAAATCGCGCGGCTGGCCAGTGAACTTGGTTATCCCACGACGGCACTGGAGATCGCCGTACGCCTCGCCCTGATGCTGCCCCTGTCGCATCATCATGTGGTGGTAGCGCAAGGTGATGACGGACTGCTTGGCTGGATCGCCGTGGAGCGCCGCCTGACGCTTGAGTCCGGTGAACGGATCGAGATTGTCGGCCTGGTGGTGAGTGCGGTTGCCAAGCGCAGCGGTGTTGGACGAGCCTTGGTGGCCAATGCCGAGCACTGGGCGTTGGCGCAGGGATTCGACTCCATCGCCGTGCGTTCCAATGTAGCGCGTGCTGAATCGCATCCGTTTTACGAGGGCCTTGGGTACGTGCGGCGCAAGACCCAGCATGTCTACAGCAAGCCGCTCGGCCCGGTGGGCTAGCCGCGCTCCCGATCCAGCCACACTTCCAGACCCTGTGCATTCAACTCGATGTCCATGGCCAGCAGCTGGCACAGTGCGTCGCGGCCCTGTGTCCAGCCATGCGCTTGCGCGCGGCTGGCGTAGAGCTCGGTGAGCGCATCCATCAGTGCGACATGCCGATCCGGTTTGCCTTGTGCAACGAGCGCCAACGCCACCATCGCATCAATTTGCAGGTGCAGGTCGGCACCCAGCTTTTGAACATCTTCAACGCGGTTGAAGTGGGTGAGGTACATCGCTGCCGGCTGTAGTGCGAGCAACCGGTCGATCGAAGCGTGCAAAGCTTCTGGATCGAACTGCACCGGTGAGGTGGTCGGTAGGATAAACGGACCGTTCGCCGTGTCGAATTCGCGATAGGACAGGCCGAACACGTCGCCGGTAAAGCACACATTCGCGCGAGCGTCGTATACGGTGAGGTGATGCTTGGCGTGACCCGGAGTATCGATGCAGCGCAATGGACGGCCGGCGAGATCGACCACGTACTCATCCGGCGCCTCGATGACACGCCCGGACGGAATCGGCCGCAGCCGTCCATACGTTTGCTCCATCACCGCTTCGCCATACACCGCGCTGGCACCAGCCCACAATTGCGATGGATCGATCATGTGGCGTGCGCCACGCGGATGCACCACCAGCGTGGCGTTCGGCAGGTGTGAAATCAGCTCGCCGGCACCGCCGGCATGATCCAGATGCACATGGGTGAGGATCAGCCAGTCGACATCCGCCGGGGTGAGTCCTGCCGGTTCCAGTGCGGCCAGCATGCGCGGTACTGAATGGTTGGTGCCGCAATCGATGAACGCGCCGCGCCCTTTTTCCACGATCAGGTACGCCGCGTCGAACTGCGGTCGCACGAAGCCGGTGTCGATAGTGTGGATGCCGTGGGTCATGGACATGCTGTCTCGAGGTAATCCCGCTCCATTTTGATGCAACTCCGCGCTGATGTATCCAGCGCGAATTCGATCTGGCGAGGATACCAAGTGCCCACTTGTATCACTCTGCTGTATCGACGAGCACCAGTTCGGCGTCCTCCAACGCCTTCACCCGGAGTACCGATTCGTTGCGGATGGCTGCGCCGTCGCGGGCATCAAGCTTGATACCGTTGAGTTCGATGCTGCCCTTGGCCGGCACCAGATAGCCATAGCGGCCGTCGGCCATGGTGTACTCGGTCGTCTCGCCAGCCTTCAGGGTAGCGCCGAGTACGCGGGCATTCGTGCGCAAGGGCAGGGCGTCGGCGTCTTCCTTGAAGCCGCTGGCCAGTGCCACGAAACGGCCGGAACGATCGCCGACCGGGAACGACCTTTCACCCCACGACGGCGGTTTGCCTTGCTCGTCCGGAATGATCCAGATCTGGAAGATGCGCGTGGTGCCCGGTTCGAGGTTGAACTCGCTGTGGGTGATGCCGCTGCCGGCACTCATCACCTGCACGTCGCCTGCCGCGGTGCGCCCCTCGTTGCCCAGGCTGTCACGGTGGGTGATCGCACCCTCGCGGACATAGGTGATGATTTCCATGTTGGCGTGCGCATGCGGCGGAAAGCCGGTTTGCGACGCAATCGTGTCGTCGTTCCACACACGCAGCGCGCCCCAACCCATGCGCCTTGAGTCGTTGTAGCTGGCAAACGAGAAATGATGTTTGGCGTTGAGCCAGCCGTGGTCGGCTCCGCCCAGGCTGTCGAAAGATCGGCGTTCAATCATGAGGGGTCTCCGGTACGCGCATCGCGCCATCATCGGCGCCTGACTCAACAATGTAGGGCGGGGCCATCCGGACTTAAACAGGCCTCAAGGAAACGGATTGTTGCCCAATCGGCATGATTCAAGAGCTTGTGCCAAGACAGCGCCTTACCCGACAGACAGGTAAAGCGCTGGGCACCAACGGCCTCCTGCCGATCAATAGTTCAGATGCAGATTCAACAGGTGCAGGCTGAAGGCAAACCAGATCATGGCGAAACAGGCGAGTACCAGGGCCGAACTATTCAATTTGCGCCACCAACCTGTGCGTTCACGCCAGGCATGGAAGGCATTCATGACCGCCGCAAACGTACCGATGATCGCCAGTACACCCATCAGCTGGATCAGCCGCAACGTACCATCGAAATGGTCATTGAAGCTGGCGATGCTGTCGTTCAGATGCGTCAGCACAAACAGCCAACCAGCGGCGAACAGCAGATGCAGGATCGCCGCGACACGACTCCAGCGATACCAGCGCCGCGCTGAGCCCTGTAGCGCGAATGGCTTGTGGCAACGGCGACGTACCAGGGCGGCGATCGGCCACAAGATGGCGGTCAGCAGGAAGACGAGCAGCGAGGCGTGCAGCAGTGAAAGATTCCAGGCCGCCGACTGCCAAACCGAAACCGGCATCCATACGGCTACCGGCGACACCTCATCGAACGAGATCCAGCGCACTTTGCCGTTCTGCATCAAGGCGCCCAGATGACCGCCGCTGGCATCGTCGAACCAGAGAAACGGTTTTACCTCGCGCCAATGCCGTGGCTGACCTGCAAGATCCTTGAAGGCCGGTGTGAGCAGGGTGCCGTCCGCGGCCATGGAAATCTTTGGTTGCGACAGTAGATTTTCGACGGACAGAAAATTGCTGTATGAGCTGCGACTGGAAATATAGCGCCCGACGAGCAGCGCTCCGTGCTCGCGCGCCGTGGCCAGGGTCGGTTGGGGCAGCTGGGGCAGGGCGGGGAAATAACGATCGGTGAAACCGTCCAGCAACTGTTTGCGCAAGCCGCCGTCCTTATCCCCGTCAATGGATACGAAGACACCGACGTTCTGTTGCAGGAACAGCATCATGTCGCTATGGAACAACTCAGTGTCGCCGGCATGACCGATGATCGTCTGGCCGTTGCGATCCATGTGATAGAAGCCCAGCGCAATCGGCAACAACCCGGGTACCGCGTAGTGCGTGAACTCGTGCATCTGCTTGGCCGTCTCCGGTCGCAGGATCTGCGCGTTGTCGTAGCGACCATTCTGCAGCTGCGCGATCATGAAGCGCGCCATGTCCGCGCCACTCACCGACATGCCACCGGCTGGCTCGGGTGCCACCAGTTCGAACGGTTTCGGCGGCGTGCTAGCCGATGCGTAGCTCCTGGCCATGTCAGCCTTCAAGTTGGCCGGCAGCGGCTGGCGGAACGTCGCGTGCTGCATCCCCAACGGTTGGAAAATGTGCTGTTCGATGTATTCATCGAACGGCTGACCAGATACGCGCTGCACGATGTAGCCGGCCAGCGCGGCGCCATAGTTTGAATAGGCCGAGACTTCGCCCGGTGGATAGACACGTTCGGGCACCCATTCCTTCAGCCACGCCTCGTTGCTCATCGGCAACGCGGCGGCACCAGGGGATGGATTTGTCAGGAACAGGTTTTTCAGCGTTTCCTCGAATCCGGGTGTATGTGTCATCAGCTCGCGCAGTGTTATTGGCTTGCCATCGCGCGGCGGTATCGTGAAATCGAGGTACTGGTTGATGTCGACATCCAGATTGAGCTTGCCCTGCTCAACCAGCTGCATCACCGCCGTCCACAGGAAGGTCTTGGAGATCGAGCCAGGGCGAAACAGCGTCGTCGCTGGATCGACCGGCTTTTTCGCTGCCACGTCGGCATAGCCATAGCCTTTGGCAACGAGGATCTGGCCATCCTTCACGACGACGACGACGGCAGCGGCCAGATTGTTCTTGCGCAATCCATAGGGGAACAGGCCGTCCAGCCAGGCACCTGCGTCCGCTGCGCTCAGCTCCTGGCTTCCGATCGCGCGAGGAACAATGGGTTTGGAATCCGGCAGGGGATTGATCTGAATTTGCGCAGCGCCGTGCACGGCGAATAGCAACAGGCCGGCCGACAGGAGAGTGCAGACGAAGCGTTTCAACACAGGAACTCCCGCTATGGCTGATGAATCACCCAGGACGGCAATGCACCCAGGGAATCCTACAGCAGCATCGCCGAGCCCGTCATTTCAGCTGAGGCTCCAGTCAGCTCACGTTGCATTCGTTCACCACTGCAACATGATCTTGCCGATATGTGCGCTGCTCTCCATCAGTGCGTGCGCCTTCGCCGCTTCGGCAACAGGGAACACTTGATCAATCACGGGACGCACGCTGCCGTTTTCCAATAGCGGCCAGATCTTTTCGTGTAGCTGATAGGCGATCGCCCCTTTGAATGCGACCGAGCGTCCGCGCAGGGTAGAGCCGGTGACGGTGAGGCGGCGACGCATGATCAGGGACGCGTCGATATCCGTCTTGTTGCCGCCGAGCGTGGCAATGAATACCAGCCGGCCACCTTCGGCGAGCGCATCGAGTTCGCGCGGCACGTAGTTTCCGGCAACCATGTCGAGAATCACATCGACGCCGCGACCGTCCGTATGGCGCTTCACTTCCTGCACGAAATCCTGCGTGTGATAGTTGATCGCAATGGCGCCGAGCTTCTCGCACGCTGCGCACTTCTCGGCGTTGCCGGCCGTAGCGAACACGCGATGGCCCAGCGTGTGTGCCAGCTGGATCGCAGTGACGCCGATACCACTGGATCCGCCCTGGACCAACAGGGACTCGTCGGCACCGCCTTCGCCGTGACCGAGCTGGCCGCGATCGAATACGTTGCTCCACACGGTGAAGTAATTCTCCGGCAGTGCCGCGGCCTCGATCATCGAGAAGCCGGCCGGTATGGGCAGGCATTGTGCCAGGGGGGCCACGGCGTACTCGGCATAAGCGCCGCCGGTCATCAGCGCGCATACCGCGTCGCCACGACGCAGACCGAAGGGGTTGTTGCCCGCCAGATCGCCATCGATCAATTCACCGGCGACCTCCATCCCTGGCAGGTCGGAGGCTCCCGGCGGCGGCGCGTAGTTGCCTTGCCGCTGGAACACGTCCGGCCGGTTGACCCCGGCCGCTGATACTTTGATCAGCACTTCACCCGGTCCGGGTCTTGGGATCGCGCGCGATGTCAGTTGCAGGACGTCTGGAGCGCCTGGACGGGTGATTTCGATGGCTCGCATGGTCGTCATCACGCATCTCCGACAAGTAAGTAGCCCTTCATAACCTTGGACGACGCGATGTGCTCGTTCCGTACCCGCGCCATGCACTATCGATCGTCGTCACTTACCAGTCAGTGGGACGATAGTCCTTCAGGAACTGTCCCCACACGTGCTCGCCACTGTTGATACCGCTGATGATCGGATCGACGATGCGCGCGGCGCCATCGATGATGTCGAGCGGCGGGTGGAAGCGTTCCTCGATGACTTTGCGCGCGGCCAATTCTGCGGGATCCTCGTCGGTCACCCAACCGGTATCGACGCTGTTCATGTGGATGCCGTCGTTGTGATAGTCGGTCGCCGCGGTGCGCGTCATCATGTTCAGCGCAGCCTTGGCCATGTTCGTATGGGGGTGGCGGGTCGTCTTGAAGCTGCGATAGAACTGGCCCTCCATCGCCGACACGTTGACGATGTGCTTGTCGCGCTCGGGCGTGCGCAGCATCAGCGGCTTGAGGCGCGCGTTGATGATGAACGGCGCGATCGCATTCACCAGCTGCACTTCCAGCAATTCGACGGACGGTACCTCGGCCATCAGCAAACGCCAGGAGTTGCGGCCGCGCAGGTCGACCTGTTGCAGATCCTGGTCGAGCCGGCCTTCGGGAAACAGATGGCTTTGCGCCAGCAGCTCTTCCGGCAGCAGCGGTACCTGGGACAGCTCGGCGGCCCGTGTCAGGCCAGGGACGTTCGGGCCACGACCAGCGAGCGCCATCGCGGGGCTGTCGGCTTCAGGCAGGATGTGCGAGCCGCGCAGCCCCTCATAGTGGCCGACCAGCTGACGTACGTGTTCCGGCACATCGTGCAGCGACGCTGTTTCGCCGTCCATCATATGCGCGTAGAAATCCGGCGGACGGCGCACGGTCTGGCAGGCGTTGTTGATGATGAAATCCAGCCGAGGCCGGGTGGCGATCAGCTCCTGGCAGAACGCTTCCACGCTGGGTGTATGGCGCAGATCCAGACCGTAGATCTGCAGCCGATGGCCCCACTCGCCGAAATCCGCTTCCTCGGCGTAACGCGCCGCCGAGTCGCGCGGAAAGCGCGTGGTGACGATCAGCTCGGCGCCCGCACGCAGCAGCTTCAGTCCCGCCTGATAACCGATCTTCACGCGACCACCGGTCAGCAGCGCGACCCGGCCACGCAGGTCCACAAGCTCCGTGCGCTTGGCGTAGTTGAACGCGGCGCAGGTCGGGCAGAGCTGGTCGTAGAAAAAATGGATGGCCGAGTACTTCTGCTTGCACACATAGCAGTGCTGGGGCTCGATCGATTCACGCGGCTGCGCATCATCGCTGCCTCGATCGACGTCGTCAGGCTCGAAACCTTGCGGTGCAAACACATTCGGCGTGGTGAACACCGGCTTGCGGCGCAATGCGCGGATGCCGGTCTGGTGCAGCACCTCGTCGTCGGCACGAACCTGTGCCGCGTTGCGCGCCTTCTCGGCGGCCTTCAATTTCAGCCGACGGGCGACCGGGTCGGGGTGGTAGACCTGTGCCACGGCCTGGTGCAGACGCTCGCGGTCATGCGCAGGGAGGCGGTCCAGCAGTTGCCGATCGGCCGCCACCGACTCCAGCAAGGCCAGCGCGGCGTGCAGGCGTTCCTGCAGTGCGAGGTCCGCGTCGTCGGTTGGCTGGGGAGTGGCGTGCGTATTCGTCAAAAGTGTCATCCGTCGTCGGGTTGGGGCGCGTGGGGCGCGGTAGCTTGATGCGGCGAGCCGTCGGCGCCGGTCGCTAACCGGGTATTTTGCCTGTTTTGGGTGCTCTACGGGGATTGCGGTGCACCAGGGGCAGGGACGGCGAACCCCTCATCGGGCTGCTGATGCAACCACGGAGTTTGGTTACTGCTAGCTGGCGCACACTTTCAAAGCAGGCGGAATGCGATCTTGAGGCCGAAGTTGTCCAGGCTGGACGACGCAGGATGGTCCAAGGCGGGACGTGGCGCTTGCGGAGACAAGCGTCGTGGCCGCACCCAGATAAGGTCGTTATGTGAGTGCGCAGGTCGCGGTGAATGCAAGGGTGCAACAGGCCATGCCGGCCCAAGCTGTCGTTTTTTCCAATCCGACCATCGACGCCATCCTCGGAAATCTGCCTACGGCGCATCGGGCACCGATCGGGCATCGGATCGCCGGCCACGGTTGCCATGGCGCCAAAAAGGCCACCAATCCCACCGACCTGCGGCAGTGTGCGCCGGTAGCCCATGCTGCCCGCATCCGCTTCGTCTACTTTCCCGTAAAAGGGGAGAACGACCCTCGCGCGGCCTATCACCGGCACCTGGTCACGGCCGAGGTGCTGCTTGATCGCGTGCTCGCCGCCCGATCTGCCGGGCTGCGCCCGATTGCTCCTGCACTTGACTATGCCGCCGAGGCACTCGCCACCGTAAGGCCGCCGCTGAAGCTCTTCTATGCGTCCACGCTGGAGTACCAGCGCTGGTATGAAGATGACGGCACCGCACGGCCGCAACCATTGACCCAGGAAGCCCTCGCGACGCGGCTGACCGCCAACGGAGTTCTGTCGATGGAGGAGGCGATGCATCGCGCAGCCCATCGTTCGCACGCGCTTGCCGCCGCCGATCAGTTGTGGCTGATCGATCGCCGGATGACACCGCTGGAGCGTCGCCCGCTCAACCAGGCCGAGTTCCAGACCCTGGTTGCTGCGCTCGAAGGTGCCTATCGGGTACCCGCCAAGGCCGCGCACGTGGAGCGCGCGAATCGCCAGATCGCGCTGCGCGTCGCAGCCATGCTGGGCAGCCTGCTGGATGAGTTCGTCGCATCACCCTTCAAGACCTCCGCATTGAGTCAGGCATACAGCGAACTCCATCTCGCCCACCTGCACCAGACCATCGAGACTTCGCGTCAGGCCGCTTCTGCTACGGTCGTACCGCGGGCCGGCCCCAAGGCCCTGTTTGCCGCGAAGGCGGCAAGGATGCGGGCCGAACATCAAATCGGCCTGGCCACGTCGGCTGGGGCCTACCCCGCCATACGCTTGTCGGCGTACCCGGTGGTTGCCGTCGTAGGTGGCAAGCTGCGGACATTCGTGAACGGCTGGAATCGCAGCCGCCCACGCGCCTCGGATGCCGTTTCGAAATCAACTTCTCTCGGCTGAGCGGGTCGTCACCGGATCGTTCATCTCTGCGGGATCTCGGTCAACCGGGATGCGGCCCATCGTTGAGGTTCGGACGAACGACCAGGTCAAGATGCACGATCACCTTTCGCGACCCGGCGAAGTCGTTGGAATACACGCCGCATCAGCACATCGAGGAGGTGGCGCGAAAATGCGGTTTTCCTTCTCGAGCTGGTAGTAGCTCTCGACGAGATGCTTGTCGTCGGAAAACGGTTTTGCATATTTTGCCGGCACATTGTTTTCAGGGTAGACACCGCTCGAATCCGTTGCGAAGAACTCGTCGCCAATGGCGGCGAACCCGATCGACCCCGTATTTCTCTCGAAGAGGGATGTGCCCAGGAAACTGTTGTCGGCGTTCTTGACGCCGAGCAGCTGTAGCAAAGTCGGTGCGAAGTCTATGGATGTCCTGCCGTGCGCATCGTAAACCGGGGGCAGATCGTGTGAGGGGTCGTAGATGATAAGCGGAATGCGGTCCACGAACAGCGGCTGGTCGTTTTTTTCTGATATTTCCCGGTACGACTTGTCCGGGTAATCGGCGTGATCGGCGGTCAGTATCAGTAGGGTGTTTTTGGCGTAATCGCTCGCAAGGAAGTAATCCAGAAACTTCCCGACCTCATAATCGAAATTATGAAGTCGGTTGAGAACAGGATTGGAGCCGTCACCGTATTTGACGCCATTGGGCATGATGTCAAGAAAGGCATGCGTTCCGAAGTTGTAGAGACCCATGAAAAATGGATGTTCCGGGCTGGCGATGATTTTCTTGGTCAAGAGGATCTGCAGAGCGTTGATTATGTCCCCGTCGCTCAATGCCCCTTCCACGAAATAGAGCTTGTTCCCGGGCGCGATATCGCGGCTGATGCTCTCGAACGAAAAAACCTTGTCGAAGCCCAGCGAGCGAAGCAGCGAGTTGAGCCCGACTGAGTCATGGTGCGGCGATATGAAATAGGTTCTGTAGTTCATATCCCTGAGGATCATCGGTACGGATTGATAGCGAATCGACGCGAGCGACTTCTTGCCGTTATCGCTCTCCCAGGCCGAGCTGTCCCCTTCATCGCCACCTGCCGAGGGATAACCCGAGGTCATCTGCCCCTGTAGCCCACGGTAGGTCGCTGCGGTGTGGTTGTAGTAGTTGTCCACGCGCATGGACACACGTGCCAAGCGATCCATGTTTGGCGTAAGTCCCGGATATTTGCCGCCGTAGGCTCCCAGAAGTCGTGCCGAAGTTCCCTCGGTAAATATCACGATGACATTCATGGGCGCGTCGGAGGCACCTTTCCGCGGAAAGGGGAGCGCTTCGCCATAGATGGTTTTCTTCTCCAGCGGAAATTCGGCTCCCTGCCGAACGGCGCTAGAGGAAAGCTCCTGCTGGGACGAATCGGAGCTGCCTGATTTCATAGCCTCGTAATAGTTGTGCGCGAAGGCGACGACAGGAGTCTGGCGATAGTCGGCTTCGATCAGCCCGGTATCTTCCTGCGCATAGATCTGGCCAGCGACCGCCAGGAGCAGGACCAGCATCAAGGGAAAAAGCCGCTTGAAGGGCGCCGACTGCAGGTCGCCGCCATACCACTCTTTCCAACGTCGAACGTAGCCCACAAGGAAAAGCAACCACCATGCAATGGCTACGGACAAAGCAGCGTAGAGGGAGGAATTCCGGATGATCCGGCTCTCAGCGCGGTTCTCTATGCCGAGAACCGTGATGAAATTGCCTGAAAGATAGAGTGAATAGATTTGTGCGGTATAGACGAGGTCCAGCAGCAACAGGATCGCGGCGAAGAAAACACCCGCGGCAATACTTTTATTTTGCCTTGCGTAGCGATCAAGCACGGAACACAGCGTGTAAAAAAAACCGAGTTCAATGACCGGTGCGATAATCCTGGTCAGTAGTTTAAGAATGCTTTCATCGTGCACGCTCACCGCGCCATATAAAACGAAGAGATACGAAACGTAGAGTCCGGCAAAGAATATAAGCCTATGTTTTCTTGCAAGCCACATTGAAGTCATTGTCAGATTCGTTTCGGAGGGCATTGGTTCCGAATCGGATCATGCCTTGTGAGGAGGCTTCCCGCTACCCGGTGCAGTTTCGGACTCCCAAAAGAGACGGCGCCGTATTGCTACGGCGCCGTCCTGTTTCTGGCTTCAGGATGCTCGAGGTTCAGAGCGCTTCGAAAATACCTGCGGCGCCCATGCCGGTGCCGATGCACATGGTGACCATGCCGTACTTCTGCTTGCGCCGGCGCATGCCGTGCAGCAACGTGGCGATTCGAACGGCACCCGTGGCGCCGAGCGGATGGCCCAGCGCGATGGCGCCGCCGAGCGGATTGACCTTACTGGGATCAAGGCCGAGATCACCCATTACGGCGAGTGCCTGGGCAGCGAATGCTTCGTTGAGTTCAATCCAGTCCAGCTGATCCTGCGTGATACCGGTTTGTTTGAGTGCCTTGGGGATGGCCTCCTTCGGGCCGATGCCCATGATTTCCGGCGGCACGCCGGCGACCGAGAAGCCGACGAAGCGGGCGAGTGGGGTAAGCCCGTAGTCCTTGATCGCCTGTTCGCTGGCGAGCAGCACGGCGCCGGCACCGTCGGACATCTGCGAGGAGTTGCCCGCGGTGACCGTACCGCCGAACTGGCCGTTGCGGAAAACGGTCTTGAGCTTGGCCAGAACCTCCATCGTCGTCCCGGCGCGCGGGCCTTCGTCGATGTCGATCTGACGACTGTCGGTGATGATGCCGCGGGTCGCAAGATTCGGGTAGTGGTCATCGAGCGCGAATGGACTGATCTCGTCCTTGAATTCACCGGCCGCGATGGCGGCGAGCGCGCGGCGGTGGCTTTCCACCGAGAACGCGTCTTGCTGCTCGCGGCTAACTTTCCACTTCTTCGCCACGTTCTCGGCAGTGATGCCCATGCCGTAGGCGATGCCGATGTTCTCGTCGTTGAAGATCGCCGGATTCATGGCGATCTTGTGGCCCATCATGGGCACCATGCTCATGCTTTCGGTACCGCCGGCGAGCATCAGGTCATCCTCGCCGAGGCGGATGCGGTCGGCCGCCATCGCGACGGCCTGCAAGCCGGAGGAGCAGAAGCGGTTGATGGTGACGCCGGGTACGGTGTCGGGCAGGCCGGCCAGCAGCACGCCGATGCGCGCCACGTTCATGCCTTGCTCGGCCTCGGGCATGGCGCAACCGATGATGGCATCGCCGATGCGGTGTGGGTCGACGCCTGGCGCCTGTGCCATCACGGCACGGATCACGTGGGCGAGCATGTCGTCGGGACGGGTGTTGCGAAATACGCCGCGTGGCGCCTTGCCGACCGGCGTGCGGGTGGCGGCAACGATGTAGGCGTCTTGCACTTGCTTGGTCATGGGATTTGCTCCGTTGCGTCGCGCGATTCGCGGCGACGCCCTGTGATTTTCTTGGTCGTCGTCCCGGCCTTCGCCGGGGTGACAAGCGTTTTAGTTGCGCAGCGGTTTGCCGGTGGTCATCGTGTGGGCGATACGGGCCTGGGTTTTCTCCGTCTGCGCCAGCTCCACGAAATGCTTGCGCTCCAGCGCGAGCAACCATTCCTCGTCGACCGTCGAGCCACGTTCGATCACGCCGCCGCACAGGGTGTCGGCGATCCGCGTAGCGATCGCCACGTCGTGTTCGGACGCGAAGTAACCGGCCTGCAGGTTCGCCAGCGACGCCTTGAACGTGGCGGTACCGACATCACCGGCAACTGGAATCGCACGCGCCGGCAGCGGCGGGCGGTAGCCGCTTTCGGCCAGCGCGTTGGCCACCTGCTTGGCGACGTAGAGCAACTCGTAGGTGTTGAACACCACCACGTCACTGTCGCGCAGCAGACCGAGCTGCTTCGCTTCGAACGCACTGGCGGAGACCTTGGCCATGGCGATGGTTTCGAACACCTTTTTCAGCTCCTCGAACGGATCGCCCGGATTCGCCTTGGCCGCGCGCACGGCCAGCTCATGCAGGCCACCGCCCGCCGGCAACAGGCCCACGCCAGCCTCGACCAGGCCGATATAGCTTTCCAGCGCAGCGACGGTACGCGCCGAATGCATCTGGAATTCGCAGCCACCGCCCAGTGCGAGGCCGCGCACGGCCGAGACCACCGGCACCAGCGAGTGCTTGATCGTCATGCTGGTGCGCTGGAAGTTCGCCACCATCTTCTCGAACTGGTCGATCTTGCCCGCCTGCAGCAAGCCCAATGCGCCCTTCAGATCGGCGCCAGCGGAGAACGGCTCGGAGGTCTGCCACAGCACCACGGCCTTCAACTTCTGCTCGGCGATGTGGATCGCTTCCTGCACGCCATCGAGCACGAAATCGTTGACCGTGTTCATCTTGGTCTTGAACGAGAGGATGCCGATGTTGTCATCGCCCAGCGTCCACAGGCGCACGCCATCGTTCTCCCAAACCGTGGTGCCCTGGTCGAATTTCTCACCGAGGATCGGATCCGGGAACAGCTGGCGCTGGTAGACGGGATGCTTCGAGCGCGGCTTGTCCTTGTTGGCGCTGGCCGAGTAGGAGCCATCCTTGCCATGGACGCCTTTACGGCCATCCGTGACCCACGCCGGCAGCGGCGCGTTGCTCATCGCCTTGCCGGCAGCGATGTCTTCGTTGATCCAGCCGGTAACCTGCTGCCAGCCGGCAGCTTGCCAGGTCTCGAACGGACCGAGTTTCCAGCCGTAGCCCCAGCGGATCGCGAAGTCGACATCGCGCGCGGTGTCGGCGATGTCAGCCAGGTGATAGGCGGTGTAGTGAAACAAGTCGCGGAACGTGGCCCACAGGAATTGCGCCTGCGGATCACTCGATGCGCGCAACTTGCCGAACTTCTCGGCCGGATCCTTGATCGCCAGAATGGCGGCGACCTCGTCGGATGGTTTCTGTTCGGAGACGCGGTAGTCCTGCTTGGCGACATCCAGCACCACGATGTCCTTGCCGACTTTGCGGTAGAAGCCGGCGCCGGTCTTCTGGCCCAGCGCGCCCTTGTCGATCAGCCCCTGCAGCCACACTGGTGCCTTGAAGTACTGATGCCACGGATCGTCGGCCAGCGTGTCGGCCATGGTCTTGATCACGTGCGCCATGGTGTCCAGACCCACCACGTCGGCGGTACGGTAGGTGGCGCTCTTCGGTCGGCCGACGGCCGGGCCGGTCAGCGCATCCACTGTGTCGAAGCCGAGCTTGAACTGATCGGTGTGATACATCGTGGACAACATCGAGAACACGCCGATGCGATTGCCGATGAAGTTCGGCGTGTCCTTGGCGATGACGACGCCCTTGCCAACGGTGGTCACCAGGAACGCTTCCAGCCCCTGGACAACGTTCGCATCGGTGAGCCGGGTCGGGATCACTTCCACCAGATGCATGTAGCGCGGCGGATTGAAGAAATGCACGCCGCAGAAGCGGTGACGCATTTCTTCGGGCAACGCTTCGGCCAGACCATTGATCGACAGGCCCGACGTGTTGGAGGCGATGATGGCCGTCTTCGACAGGTGCGGTGCGATCTTCGTGTAGAGATCCAGTTTCCAGTCCATCCGCTCGGCAATCGCCTCGATGACGAGGTCGACGTCCTTCAGATGCGCCATGTCCTCGTCGTAGTTCGCCGGGATGATGGCGGCAGCCAGGTTCTTGTCCGCGAGCGGGGCAGGCGACAGCTTGGCCAGGTTCGCGATGGCCTTGAGCGCGATACCGCTCTTCGGGCCGTCCTTCGCAGGCAGGTCGAACAGCACGGTTTCGACGCCGGCGTTGGTCAGGTGCGCGGCAATTTGCGCGCCCATGACACCGGCGCCCAGCACGGCAGCCTTGCGGATGCGTAGCGCTGATGTGGATGGGGATACTGCGGTCATTGGCTTCTCCGATGGAACGAACACGAAACTTGGGGGGAATGGGACAGCACGGCCGTTGCCGACCGATGACACGGAAATCAGGGATGGCTCAGACCGGCGACGGCGAAGCGGATCAGGTGCTGCGCGGTCTGCTCACGATGGGTGTGCTCGCTGACGTCGCTTTTGCGCTGGATCATGCCGAAGCCGGACATCGCATGAGTCAGCGCGCCGGTCACCAGATCGATGCGCCAGTACAGCTCCTGCTTGCTCAGCTGGGGTAGTAGGCGGGCGAATTCGGCGGTGAACTGGCGCATCACGTGACCGTAGTTTTCGGACAGGAACTGACGCAGGGTGTCGTCGTGCTCGGCAAACGCCCGGGCCAGCACACGCATGAACAGGGAGCCGTTGTCGTCGTGCGACAGCTCCAGCGCAGGGCGGATGTAGGCGGCCAGCACGTCTTCCAGCGTGGTGCCGTCCGCGCCAGCCACCTTGGCCAGCGCCGCCAATCGGCGCTCGTTTAGCGCGTCCAGACGGCGGCGGAAGACCTGCTCGACCAGCTTGTCCTTGGAGCCGAAGTGGTAGTTGACCGCGGCCAGATTGACGCCGGCGGCGGCCGTCAGCTGGCGCAGCGACGCGCCATCGAAACCGCGCTGGGCGAACAAAACCTCGGCGGCGCCGAGTATGCGTTCCTTGGTCGAGCCGGAGCTGTTCACGAGCAGGATCACCCATCGGCCATCAGGCCGGTTCAAACGATCGTTTGAGCATACGCGGACAGCTTCGCAACCGTCAAACCATGGGGTGGTTGTCAATGGCAGCGTATTTCCGTATGAGTTAGAATCTGTCACACTTTCGCGAGCTAAATCCTCAATCCTTGTCAGGTTTAGCGCATCTGTCGGCCCGTTCGGCCACGACTTTTAACCTGAATTCGTCTTTTTCCGGAGCAGACCCGTATGGCGCTGGAGCGCACCCTTTCCATCATCAAGCCCGACGCCGTTGCCAAGAACGTCATCGGTGAAATCTACGCACGTTTCGAGAAGGCTGGCCTCAAGGTCATCGCTGCCCGTATGAAGCAGCTGTCGCGCAAGGAAGCCGAAGGCTTTTATGCCGTGCACCGTGAGCGTCCGTTCTTCAACGCGCTGGTCGAGTTCATGATTTCCGGCCCGGTAATGATCCAGGCACTGGAAGGCGAGAACGCGATCCTCAAGCATCGCGATCTGATGGGCGCCACCAATCCAAAGGAAGCCGCGCCGGGCACGATCCGCGCCGACTTCGCCGACTCCATCGACGCCAATGCCGTGCATGGTTCCGATGCGGTCGATACCGCCAAGGTGGAGATTGCTTATTTCTTCGCCGCGACGGACGTACTTTCGCGCTAAGCGATCCATTGTTGTGAGGCACAGGTTGTGAACCAGGTTGTTGTGAATTCCCCCAAAGTCAATTTGCTCGACTTCGATCGTCAGGGGCTGCGTGATTTTTTCACGCAGATCGGCGAGAAGCCTTATCGCGCCGAGCAGGTGATGAAGTGGATCTACCACGACCTGGAAGACAACTTTGAAAACATGACCGACGTGGGCAAGGCGCTGCGCGCCAAGCTCACCGAGGTCTGCTACATCGGCGCGCCGAAGACGCTGCTGGACAAGGCGGCCACTGACGGTACGCACAAGTGGCTGCTGGGCATGGACTCGGGCAACGCGATCGAAACGGTGTACATCCCCGAGCCGACCCGCGGCACCCTGTGCGTGTCTTCGCAGATTGGTTGTGCGCTTAACTGTCAGTTCTGTTCGACCGGGGCGCAGGGTTTCAACCGCAACCTGTCCACCGCCGAAATCATCGGCCAGGTGTGGGTGGCAGCGAAATACCTCGGCAATATCACGCACCAGAATCGCCGCATCACCAACGTGGTGATGATGGGCATGGGTGAACCGCTGGCCAATTTCGACAACGTGGTCAAGGCGATGAGCCTGATGCGCGACGATCTGGGTTTTGGCCTCGCCGCCAAGCGCGTCACTCTGTCCACGGCCGGCATGGTACCGTTGATCGATCAGCTGTCCGATGCCATCGACGTGTCGCTGGCGGTATCGCTGCACGCGGCCAACGACGAGCTGCGCACCGAGCTGGTGCCGCTCAATAAACGCTACCCGATCGCCGACCTGCTGGCTGCCTGCCAGCGCTGGGTCGCGCGCAAGCCGCGCACCTCGATCACGTTCGAGTACACCCTGATGAAGGGCGTCAACGACCAGCCCGAGCATGCCCGTCAGTTGATCAAGCTGATGCGCAAGCTGCCGACCTGCAAGGTCAACCTGATTCCGTTCAATCCGTTCCCCGGCACCCGCTTCGAGCGGTCCGATGCGAACGATATTCGTGACTTCCAGACGCAATTATTGAATGCCGGTGTGTTGACCATGTTGCGGCGTACCCGTGGTGATGATATAGACGCGGCCTGTGGCCAGTTGGCGGGGCAGGTCACCGATCGCACTCGGCGTAGCGCCGATCTTCGAAAACGGCAGGATGAGGGGGCAATGCATGCGCTTTGAGCGGGCACTGATATTCGGTTTGCTGTTGCCGCTGGCCGGTTGTGTCACCACGAACACCGACAGCAACAGCCTTGGCAAGCTGCCGCAGGGCAGCAAGACCAGCCAGGCCGAGAGTGCGGCGCAGGTGCATACCGAGCTGGGCCAGACCTATATGGCCAACGGCGACCTCCAGGGGGCGCTGGAAAAACTGAACATGGCGCTCAAGTACGACCCCAACTATGTGCCGGCCCACACGGTCATTGCGGTGCTGTACCAGCGCATCAACAACCTGCCGATGGCCGAGTTGCACTACCGCAAGGCGGTTGAGCTGGAGCCGACCAAGGGCGATCCGAACAACAACCTGGGCGTGTTCCTGTGCCACACCGGCAAGATCGCCGAGGCGCAGGTGTATTTCCAGAAGGCCGTGGCTGACCCGTTCTACCAGACGCCCGACGTCGCGCTGACAAATGCCGGCGTGTGCAAGCTGAGCGCGCATGACGTAGCGGGGGCCGAAGCGAGTTTTCGTGACGCGATCGCGCGTAACCCGAACAATGCAGAGGCACTCTTCCAGCTTGCCAATGTGCTTTATCTGAATAACGATACGTTTCGCGCCCGGGCTTTCATCCAGCGCTTCGACGCGCTGGGTGCGCCAACGCCCGCGGCGCTCAAGCTCGGCCACGATATCGAATCTCGTCTGGGTAACCAGGAAGGTGCCCTAACCTATAGCAAGCGACTGCAAAGCCAGTTCCCGGACTCGGAGCAGGCGCGCGCACTAGACTCGACTGCCAGCCCATGAACTCCATGCAGCCCCATCAGGCCGAACACGGTTCAAGCGAACCGGAGCTGTTCGGGATCAATCTGCTCAACATGGACGGCCCGTCGACAAAGGCGCACACGCCCAGTTTCGGCAATCGACTGCATGCAGCGCGTGAAGCTCGCGGGCTGGACCTGGAGTCCTGCGCGCATACGTTGAAACTGCCGGCTCGGGTTCTGCGCCAGCTTGAGCGCGACGAATACGACGGTATCGATTCGAAGATCTACCTCGCCAGCTATATCGGAAAATACGGTCAATACCTTGGCATCAACGAGGTATCGATCCAGGTTGAACTCGATCGCATCAAGCAAATCGAGCCGCCGCTGGTGGCGACCGGTGGCATCTCGCATTCGCGCTTCCTGCTGGATCGCTACGCTACCGCCGCCACCTACGTCATCCTGACCGCGGTGATCGTGGTGCCGATGATCTGGCTGGGTGTGCGCGGCACGCTGGATCGGGACTTGAGTCATCTGGCCCCGCTGGACGCCGCTCCGGTGGCACAGCAGGATGCGCCTGCCGCGGCAAGCAGCGCTGGCTCGGCCAGTCACGCCATCGCACAGGTGACGCCACCACCAGTGACGCCGCAACCTGCCCAGGAACAGCCGTTGATGGCCTCGATGGCACCGTTCCCGAATCTGGACAGCGCGACCGCGCCGGCGGCGCCCAAGCCGGCGGACGTGCCCGCTGCCAGCGTGGGTACCGGCGGTCACAGCCTGAGTCTGACTCTGAGTGCAGCGAGCTGGGTCGAAGTGATTGACCATGACGGCACGCGGTTGCAATACGGTTTGTTGCCGGCTGGCAGCAGCAAGACGTATCACAGCGACCAGCCCCTGGATGTGCGCATTGGCAACTCCCTCGGTGCGCAGGTCAGCATCGATGGCCAGCCGGTTGGGCTGGATGATTTCAAGCATGCCAACGTGGCACATTTCCGCGTGCAGGTGCAGGACGGCAAGGCTTCCGCAACCAGTCTCTGATCACCGTCCAGACCGCTCCAGGCGGTTCATTTCGGTTATGCTTACCCACTGTCTGCTCGGCAACGAGCGGGCCTGATCGGCTTTCCCTTTATTTACCGCGCCGGCCGTCCTCACGCGCCAGCAGGTATGCAGCCTCTTGAACGGTGAATGCATGGCATTTGAAGAATACGACAACTATGAACAAAGCGAACGCGTTCAAAAATGGCTGCGTGAGAACGGCCTGTCCATAGTCGCCGGCATCGCCATCGGCTTGGTCGGCATCTTCGGCTGGCAGCAATGGCGCAACCACCAGGCGCGCAACGAAAGTATGGCGTCGCAACTCTACAAGCAGGCACAGATTGCACAGGTGTCTGGCAAACCCGACATCGCCACACAGTTCACCGATCAGCTGATGACGGACTTCCCGAAGTCGCCATACGCCGTTTTCGCTGCCAGCGACCGCGCCAAGCAGCAAATGCTGGCCAAGCAGCTGGACAAGGCCGAAGCCTCGCTGGCATGGGCTGAGAGCCACGCGGGTGATCCGGCATTGAAGTCGCTGACGCAACTGCGTATTGCGCAGGTAGAGCTGGCTCGCGACAACGGTGCAGCGGCCTTGTCCACGCTCGATCGCATCCCGGCCACCGACTATCAGGGGCTGGCGCAGGAACTCCGCGGCGATGTTCTGGTCAAGCTTGGGCGTTCAGACGATGCACGCAAGGCCTATGAAGCGGCCTTGTCGGCGCTGAGCGAGGAGGCACCGCAGCGCGGCGCCTTGAAGATGAAACTTGATGATTTGGCCGTGGCCGGGAAGCAGGGTGCATGAAACGATTTTTGCTGATCACACTGACTTCATTGGTAGCCCTTGCTGGCTGCCATTCGTTCAAGAAAGAAAACGTCGAACCGCCAACCTTGCTGGACAAGGACTTCAAGCCCACCGTGCAGGTGACCAAGGTGTGGAGTGCCAGCATCGGCAAGGGTGCCGGCGCCAGTGGCGTGCGTTTGCGTCCGACGGTCGAGGGCGGGGTGCTTTACGCCAATAGCACCGACGGTGACCTGGAAGCATTCGACGCGGCCAGCGGCAAGACACTCTGGACAAAAAATTCGACCGTCCATGGTTGGTTCGGCTGGGGTGACAAGAAGCGCAAAGATGCGATGTACGCCGGTGGACCGGCCGTCGATGGTGACCTGCTCGTCGTCGGCACGCTGGATGGCCATGTGTATGCCGTCAATGCCAAAGACGGCACCCCGCGTTGGGAGGCCGAGCTGAATTCCGAAGTGCTTGCTTCCCCCGCCATCGTCGGCGACCTGGTGGTTGTACGTACTGAAGATGGCCGCCTCTACGGTCTGGACCGGGCAACCGGCAATCGCACCTGGGTCTACGACCAGGGCACGGTGCCGCTGTTGAGCCTGCGCGGCAATGGGCCGCCGCTGGTAGCCAATGGCGTGGTGTTCTACGGCAGCGACGACGGCAAGCTGATTGCGCTGCGCGTGGACAATGGCGCGAAGCTGTGGGAACAGCGCCTGGGCAGCGGCATCGGCCGCACCGAGATTGACCGGCTGGATGACGCCGATGGCTCGGTCTTGCTGGATGGCACCACACTTTATGATGCCGCCTATCACGGCAACCTGGTGGCCGTGGATGGCCCCAGCGGCCGGCCGTTGTGGGCACACCCGTTGTCCACCTTTGAATCGCTGGCTACAAACGGCAATGCGCTCTTCGGAGTCAATGATGACTCCCAGGTATTGGCATTCGACAAGAGCAGCGGCGCCAATATCTGGAAGAACGACGCGCTCAAATACCGTTGGCTGACCGGGCCGGCCGTGCAGGGTAACTACGCCGTGGTCGGCGACCTTGAAGGCTATGTGCACTGGCTGCAAATTGGTGACGGCGCACTGGCCGGACGCGAACGCCTGTCCAAGAAAGCGATCCGCGCCCAACCGCTGGTGGTGGGTGACATCGTCTATGTCGAGGACGTGAAGGGCCATATCGGCGCCTATCGTCTGTCCGCGCACTGATCGCGGGGCCTTTGCTTAAATCATGCTTCCCGTAGTCGCCCTGGTTGGTCGCCCCAATGTCGGTAAATCGACGCTTTTCAATGTGCTCACGCGCAGCCGTGACGCCTTGGTGGCCGACATGCCGGGCGTCACCCGCGATCGCCACTACGGCGTCTGCCGTAGCGGTGAACGACCGTTCGTGGTGGTCGATACCGGTGGTCTTTCCGGTGTCGAGGAGGCCATGGATGTCCTGACCGCGAAGCAGGTGCGCCTCGCGATCGAAGAAGCGAACGTGCTGGTGTTTGTGGTCGATGCCCGTGATGGCCTGCTGCCGCAGGACTACGTCATCCTCAACGAGCTGCGTCGCAGCGGCAAGCCGATCATCGCGGCGGTCAACAAGACCGACGGCCTCGAAGAGCAGGCCGTGCTCGCCGAGTTTTCTGCCTTCGGCATCGGCACCACATTGCCGTTGTCCGCTGCGCACAATCGCGGCACCGACGACCTCATCCAGGTCATCCTGCCACTGCTGCCCGTCGACGAAGAAAGCACGATCGAAGGGGACGGCGAGAGCGGCAGCATTCGCGTCGCCATCGTTGGCCGTCCGAACGCAGGCAAGTCGACCCTGATCAATCGCCTGCTGGGTGAGGATCGACTGATTGTCTCCGACGTCGCCGGCACCACCCGCGATCCGATCCGGGTAGCGCTGGAGCGTGACGGCAAGCGTTACACGCTGATCGACACCGCCGGCATCCGGCGCAAGGCACGTGTCGAAGAAGCGGTGGAGAAATTCAGCGTCATCAAGACGCTGCAGTCGATTGCCGCCGCCCAGGTCGTGGTGGTGATGATCGATGCCCGCGAAAACCTGGCCGACCAGGATCTCACCCTGATCGGTTACGCCATGGATGAAGGCCGGGCGCTGGTGATTGCCGTCAACAAGTGGGATGGCATGGATCAATACCAGCGCGATGAGTGCCTGCGCGCACTGGATCGGCGACTGGTGTTCGTCGACTGGGCCAAGCAAGTCTACATCTCTGCATTGCACGGTTCGGGTTTGCGCGAGCTGATGCGTGCGGTGGTACGGGCGCATGCGTCGGCGACCAAGGTGCTGGTGTCTTCGGATCTCACCAAGACTCTGGAAAAAGCCTACGAGAGCTACCAGCCGCCGCTGGTGAATGGTCATGCGCCCAAGCTGCGTTTCGCGCACCCGGGTGGCAATAATCCGCCGACCATCGTGATCCACGGCACGCGCACGAAACACATTGCACCCGCCTACCAGCGCTACCTGGAAAACTTCTTCCGCAAGCGCTACAAGCTGGAAGGCACGCCGGTTCGCATTGCTTTCAAAGAGGGTGAAAACCCGTACGCAGGGCGCAAGAAGGTGCTGACCAAAGAGCAGCAGCAGAAAGCCCGACGCAGGGTCACTGACCTGATCAAGCGCACGCGCTGAGCCGTTCAAATACCGTCGATGCTCCGTAAATCCGGCTCGTCATCCCTGCGCAGGCAGGGACCCAGTGCCTTTGAATCACTTAAAGCCACGGTGACCGGCCCCGTTGTCGAAGAGCGCCTTGTGCGTGCGCAGGAACGACAAGCAAGAGTCTGCTGCGATCCCGTGCCACCATCGTCCGCAAGCACACGCCCGTCAGCTTCTCGTAGACTGACCCCATGAGTGAACCCCTGAATCGCGAAGCATGGCTCGACGCGTTGCGCGAACGTATTGCCGAGATCACGCCGGCCCAGGCGCTGACCCTGCAGGCGCAAGGCGCCCTGCTGGTCGACGTGCGCGAAGACGCTGAACGCGCCGCAGGGATGCCCGCCAACGCCCTCGGACTGTCCCGCGGATTCCTCGAACTGCGCATCGAACAGGTAGAGGCCGATCGCAACCGCCCCATCCTGTTGCTGTGCGGCAGCGGCCAGCGCTCGCTGCTCGCTGCCGAGGCGCTGCTGCGGATGGGTTATCGCCAGGTCAGTTCGGTAGCTGGCGGCTTCGGCCGCTGGAAGACCGAAGGCTTGCCGATCTCCAGCAGCACGCTCGACGTGGATGCCGTCGAACGCTACGCCCGCCAGCTGCGCCTGCCGCAGGTTGGCGAGGCAGGGCAGGGGCGACTGACGGCGGCCAAGGTGGTCGTGCTTGGTGCGGGTGGTCTCGGTGCACCGGTCGCACTTTACCTGGCAGCGGCCGGCGTGGGCCAGCTCACCCTGATCGATGACGACAAGGTCGAGCGCTCCAATCTACATCGCCAGATCATCCACGCGGACGCGCGGGTCGGTATGGCCAAGACCGAGTCAGCGCGGATCGCGCTGCAGGCGCTCAATCCGCGCATCCGCATCGAAACGTGCACCGAGCGTTTGCAGGCGAACAATGTCGAGCGGCTGCTCGCAGGGCATGACTTGCTGATCGATGGTGCCGACAACTTTCCTGCGCGCTACCTGCTCGCCGCTGCCTCGCTCCGATTGGAAATGCCGATGGTGTATGGCGCTGTGGAGCGTTTCACCGGGCAAGTCAGCGTGTTTGATCCGCGCCGTGACGATTCACCTTGTTACCGCTGCCTGTTCCCTGAGCCGCCGGCCGCCGCCGACGCGCCAAATTGCAGCGAAGCCGGCGTGCTCGGCGTGCTGCCGGGCCTGGTCGGACTGCTGCAGGCGACCGAGGCGTTGAAGTTGCTGCTCGAACTGGGCGAGCCACTGGTCGGTCGTTTGCTGGCATTCGACGCACTCGGCATGCACTTCCGCGAGACACGGCTGCCCAGGGATCCGGATTGCCCGGGTTGTGGTCGCTCGGCCGTCTTTCGCGGTTACGACGACATTGCCGAGCTCTGCGCTGCCGCCAACTGAGCTGTCTGTTCGCGACTGGCTGTTTGTGCGGGTGTGAGCGAGTCGCGATAATGGGCTATCTCCTGCAAGGCATCCCCATGAGCGCACGCATCCTCGACGGCAAACGCATCGCACAGGAATTGCTGGAGAGAGTCAGCAAGCGCGTCACTCAGCGGCTGGCGCAGGGGCAGACCGCGCCTGGACTGGCTGTGGTGCTGGTGGGCGACGATGCCGCTTCGTCGGTGTATGTACGCAACAAGCGCAAGGCCTGCCATCAGGTTGGTTTCCGTTCGTTCGACTACGACCTGCCGTCGAATACGACGCAGGTAGAACTGTTTGAGCTGATCGACCGTCTGAATGCCGACCCGGACGTGCACGGCATCCTGGTCCAGTCACCACTACCGCACCATATCGACGAAGACGCGCTGGTCGACCGCATCGATCCGGACAAGGATGTGGATGGCTTCCAGGCGGTGAACGTAGGCCGCCTCGCACTGCGCCGATTCGGCTTGCGCCCGTGTACGCCGAAGGGCGTGATGACCCTGCTTGGCCACACCGACAGACCGGTACGCGGCCAGCATGCCGTTGTGGTCGGCGTATCCAACCACGTGGGGCGCCCGCTGGTGCTGGAACTGATGATCGCTGGTTGCACTACCACCAGCTGTCACCGCTTTACCCGCGACCTGGAGGGCTTCGTGCGACAGGCGGATATCCTGGTGGTGGCGGTCGGCAAGCCGGGGTTGGTCAAGGGTGACTGGATCAAGCCCGGCGCGGTGGTGATCGATGTCGGTATCAACCGCCTCGACGATGGCCGGCTGGTGGGTGATGTGGATTTCGATGCGGCGGCCAAGCAGGCCAGCTGGATCACTCCGGTCCCTGGCGGGGTCGGCCCGATGACGGTCGCCACGCTGATCGAGAACACGCTGGAAGCGGCCGAAGCGCGCACCGCGCGCATCCAAAAAGCGTGATTGGCGCTCGCGTTCAGCTGCAGATCTGGCGAGCATCACGGCAGGGCGCGTATAATTCCCTCTTTGCAGCGGGACTTTTCGCATGCGCATCCTCGCCGAGGCCCTGACCTACGACGACGTCTTCCTTGTTCCGGCCCATTCGGTCGTGCTGCCACGCGACGTGGACACCTCGACCCGACTGACGCGCAACCTGCGCCTGAACATTCCCATCGTATCCGCAGCCATGGACACGGTCACCGAAGCCCGACTCGCCATCACCATGGCGCAGAACGGCGGCATCGGCATCATCCACAAGAACATGACGGCCGAGCAGCAAGCCGCCGAAGTGCGCTTGGTCAAGAAGTTCGAGGCCGGTGTCATCCGTAGCCCGATCACCGTCGGACCCGACACCTCGATCCGCGAAGTGCTCCGTCTGACCCACGCGCACAACATCTCCGGCGTGCCGGTGGTCGATGGCACCAAGCTCGTCGGCATCGTCACCAGTCGCGACCTGCGCTTCGAGCGCAAGCACGATGATCCGGTGCGCAACATCATGACCCGCCAGGACAAGCTGGTAACGGTACGCGAGGGCGCCAGCCAGGACGACGTGCTGCTGTTGCTGCACAAGCACCGCATCGAAAAAGTGCTGGTGGTCAACGACGCGTTCCAGTTACGCGGACTGATCACCGTCAAGGACATTCAGAAGGCGCGCGACAATCCGCATGCTGCGAAGGATCAGCACGAAGCGTTGCTGGTCGGTGCCGCGGTCGGCGTGGGTGGCGACACCGAGCAGCGCGTCGCCGCGCTGGTCGACGCCGGCGTGGACGTGCTGGTGGTGGACACTGCGCACGGCCATTCACAGGGTGTGATCGAACGTGCCGCCTGGGTCAAGAAGCATTACCCGCAGGTGCAAGTCATCGCCGGCAATATCGTTACTGGCGAGGCCGCGCGAGCATTGCTCGATGCAGGCGTTGATGCGGTCAAGGTGGGCGTGGGTCCGGGCTCGATCTGCACCACGCGCGTGGTCGCCGGTGTCGGCGTGCCGCAGATCACCGCGATCGACCTGGTCGCCACCGCGCTGAAGGACGAGATCCCGTTGATCGCTGACGGTGGCATCCGCTACTCCGGCGACATCCCCAAGGCGCTCGCTGCTGGCGCATCCACCGTGATGCTCGGCTCGATGTTCGCCGGTACCGAAGAATCGCCGGGCGAAGTGGAGCTGTTCCAGGGGCGTTCGTACAAGAGCTATCGCGGCATGGGTTCGATCGGCGCGATGCAGCTGGGCTCGAAGGATCGCTACTTCCAGGATGATGCCGACGCCGACAAGCTGGTGCCCGAAGGCATCGAAGGTCGGGTGCCGTATCGCGGCCCGCTGCGCAACATCATCCATCAGCTGATCGGCGGCTTGCGCGCCTCGATGGGTTACCTGGGCACGGCCACCATCGACGACGTGCGCAACAACGCGCAGTTCGTGAAGGTGACCGCTGCCGGTGTCACCGAAGCGCATCCACACGATATCCAGATCACCAAGGAAGCGCCGAACTATCGGCTCAACTCGTGACTGACGCGCCGGCCCGAGGGCCGGCGCTTTGTTTTACAAGTAGCGGGGTCGACTCCATAGCCGGCTTCGTCATGTCTACAAGATTGGAGTTGCGTAGCAAGGCGCGCCACGTCTGCCACGCAGCGGAACCGAACCCATGACCAACATCCATAGCGACAAGATCCTCATTCTCGATTTCGGCGCGCAATACACGCAGCTGATTGCCCGTCGTATCCGCGAGCTGGGCGTGTATTGCGAGATCTGGGCTTGGGATCACGATCCCGCGCAGATCGCCGCGTTTGGTGCGAAGGGCATCATCCTTTCCGGCGGCCCGGAATCGACCACGCTGGAAGGCGCGCCGAAAGCGCCGCAGCAAGTGTTCGATGCCGGTACGCCGATCCTCGGCATCTGCTACGGCATGCAGACCATGGCCGCGCAACTCGGTGGTGCAACCGAGGCTGCCGATGCTCGTGAGTTCGGTCATGCCGAAGTGGACATCGTGGCGGCCAGCCGCCTGTTTGGCGGCCTGAGTGACCATCCTGGCAATCACCGGCTGGACGTCTGGATGAGCCACGGCGATCACGTCGCCAAGGCGCCGCCGGGCTTTGTCATCACCGGCAGCACCGATCGCATCCCGGTCGCAGTAATGGAGAACGACGCCAAGCACTGGTATGGCGTGCAGTTTCATCCGGAAGTGACGCATACGAAGCAGGGTGGGGCGCTGCTGAAGCGCTTCATCACCGAGATCTGCGGCTGCGCCACGTTGTGGACCGCCGCCAACATCATCGATGACCAGATTGCCCGTGTACGCACGCTGGTCGGCGACGATCACGTACTGCTAGGCCTTTCCGGCGGCGTGGATTCTTCGGTGGTCGCTGCGCTGCTGCACCGGGCGATCGGCGATCGGCTGACCTGCGTGTTCGTCGATACCGGCCTGCTGCGCTGGCAGGAAGGCGACCAGGTGATGGCCACCATGGCCGACTCCGATGAGCACGGCATGGGTATCAAGGTGATCCGCGTCAACGCCGCCGAGCGCTACTTCAGTGCGCTGGCCGGTGTGTCCGACCCGGAAGCGAAGCGCAAGATTATTGGCGGCCTGTTCGTGGATATCTTCGACGAGGAGTCGAGCAAGCTCACCGCCGACGGCAGCAACGTGAAGTGGCTGGCGCAGGGGACCATTTATCCCGACGTGATCGAGTCGGCCGGCAGCAAGACCGGCAAGGCTCACGTTATCAAGAGCCATCACAACGTCGGCGGTCTGCCGGCGCATATGAAGCTCAAGCTGGTCGAGCCGCTGCGCGAGTTGTTCAAGGACGAAGTGCGCCGGATCGGCGTGGAACTCGGCCTACCGCGCGCGATGGTTTACCGCCACCCGTTCCCGGGCCCGGGACTGGGTGTGCGCATCCTTGGTGAGGTAAAGCCGGAATACGCCGAGTTGCTGGCTCGTGCCGATGCCATCTTCATCGATGAGCTGCGCAAGGCCGACCTTTACGACAAGACCAGTCAGGCGTTTGCGGTATTCCTGCCAGTGAAGTCAGTGGGCGTTGTCGGCGACGCGCGTGCCTACGAGTGGGTGATTGCGCTGCGCGCGGTCGAGACCATCGACTTCATGACAGCGCATTGGGCGCACCTGCCGTATGAGTTCCTTGGCAAGGTATCTAACAGAATAATCAATGAGTTACGCGGTGTTTCTCGTGTAGTTTATGACATAAGCGGCAAGCCGCCCGCCACGATTGAGTGGGAATAACAAAATCAAAGGCTTGCAGGCACCAGAGAAAGCCGGCGACTTGCCGGCTTTCTCATGTTTAGCTCACAATGCATTGAAATGACTGACGAAAATATTGAATCATCCGGATCATTCTCGGCCGAAGACGTGCAGCACATGCAGCGCGCCTTGCAACTCGCTGCGCATGCACGCGACGCCGAAAATGAGGTGCCGGTGGGCGCCGTGCTGGTGCAGGGTGGGGAGATCATCGGCCTGGGCTGGAACCGCAACATCACCTTGCACGACCCCACCGCGCATGCCGAAATCCAGGCCATGCGCGCGGCTGGTGAAAAGCTCGCCAACCACCGATTGTCCGGCGCCACGTTGTACGTCACGTTGGAACCTTGCTCGATGTGCGCCATGGCGATGATCCATGCACGCATCGATCGGCTGGTCTACGCTGCTGCCGACCCGAAGACCGGCGCCGCCGGCAGCGTGTTCGACACGCTCATTTCCGAACGTCACAACCATCGCATCGATGTTGCCGGCGGCTTGCTTGCGGAGGAGTCCGCGACTTTGTTGCGGGATTTTTTTCGCGCCCGACGCTGAGCCCGCGCTACAGAAACGCCAGCGCCTGACCGCACGGTTGCTCGATCTTCAAGCTCAACAGGGCATCGGCACGGGTATGACCCATGTTCACCGCGGCAATCGGCTTGCCGATGCGCGCGGCGGCATGGACGAAGCGATAGCCTGAAAACACCATCAGCGACGAACCGACCACCAGCACGGCGTCCGCGTTGTGCAGCGCCTGCATCCCGGTATCCACTCGATCCCGCGGCACATTCTCACCAAAGAAAACCACATCCGGCTTCAGCAACCCACCGCAATAGTGGCAGGCGGGGATTTCGAAGCTGGAGAAATCCTCAGCTTCAAGATCGGCGTCGCCGTCGGGTGCGTCCACCGCATCGAGCTCTGCCCAGGCTGAATTCAGGTGCAGCAGTTCGGCCTGGAAGTCGTCGCGGGGCTGCCGTCGTTCGCAGGCCAGGCAACGAATGACATCCATCCGGCCGTGCAGGTCGATCACGTTTTGATTGCCGGCGGCCTGATGCAGCCGATCCACATTCTGCGTCAGCAACAGTGTCAGTTTTCCCTGCTGCTCAAGTCGGGCCAAAGCATGGTGCGCCGCGTTGGGCTGCGCTCGGCCAAATCGACGCCAGCCAATCAGGCTGCGCGCCCAATAGCGTTGACGAGTGGCCAGTTCGCCGACAAACGCCTGATAAGTCACTGGCGGAGTGCGCTTCCAGTCGCCTTTGGCGTCGCGGTAATCGGGAATGCCCGAATCCGTGCTGCAACCTGCGCCGGTAAGCACAAACAGGCGCTGGTGACCGCCCACGAAATCAGCCAGCGACGTATGTTCCGTCACTGTCTCAATGGGACTTGCTGGATGCAGGGGCATGCAAATGAAATGGGGGCGGATGTGGAACTTCAACAGGACTAATGCGCCGTTTCAGGCCATGCCTGAGGCATCTTGCGGATATCCGAAACATGGTAACCAAGCTGCTTCACGCGCGCCACGAGGGCATCGTAATCGGCATTGGTGATGGTCGGAGTTCGCGCCATGATCCACACGTAGTCGCGTTTGTCGCGGGCGACAATCGTCTCCCTGTAGTTGTCATCCAGATAGGCCACCAGGTACTGCTCCTTCAGCGGCCAGATCAACTGGATGCCCCACACGGCATTGCCGCTGCCCGGAGTGACATAGCCGGTGGAGTGAATAATCTTCACTGGGTCGTTGAACGAGTTCTTGCGGTAGCGAAACGAAGTCTCCACGGTCCCGTTGGGTTGCAACTGATACGCCTCGACGCCGTTGTATGCCCTCTTTTCTATGAAGGAGGGTATCGACGCAATCACGTACCAGATGCCCATGAACCGAGGGAGGTCAACATGGGCGACGGGTTTGATGGGTGCCATGTCGTTCGCCAGGACAGCGCCGCTTAGCAGCGCAAGAGCCATGAACAGTGATTTTGGTAATTGCATTTCATACTCCCGGAGCGTGAAGCTGTGTGCCTGTGGGCGTGGGTAACGGGCTCATTCGGGACGGACAAACCGGTAGTGCGCGACCAGCCATTCCTGGCCATCGGCATAGCCGAACAGTTCGGCGCAGGACATCCAGAACATGCGCCAGCGCTGGAACCACAGCGGTGCTGCCTTGGCGCCGTAGGCCTTGATCAAGGTGGCCATTACCAGATCCTTGCGGGCGTCCTGATTGGCGAGCCAGTGATTGGCGCTGCGTTGGTAGTGGGTGCCGTCGACATGCCAGCGCTGCTCGATCTGAAGGTCACGCTGGAACCAGAGCAGGGTGTCAGATGCAGGCATCAGGCCGCCGGTAAAGAAATGCCGGCCCATCCAGTTGTCCTCGCCCGCCGTCTCGAACGGATACATCAGGGTCTTGTGCGCAAAGATGTGTACAAACAACTTGCCGCCAGGTCGCAGCCAACTGGCGATGCGGCCCAGCAGCATTTCGTAATTGCGCATGTGCTCGAACATCTCGACCGACACGCAGCGATCGTACTGGGCGGGTTCCAGTTCAAGCTGGTTGACGTCCTGAGTGATCACACGCACGTTGAACAGGCCGCGTTTGCGGCACTGTCCCTCGATATATTCGCGCTGCTGATGCGAGTTTGAGACAGCGGTGATCCTGGCGTCCGGATAGCGTTCGGCCATCCACAACGTCAGCGAACCCCAGCCACAGCCAAGCTCGAGTATCTGCTGACCATTGGCCAGTTCCGCACGCCAGCCATAGAGCTTGAGCATGGCATCTTCAGCCTGTTCCAACGACTCGTCGCCGCGCGGGTAATAGCAGCCCGAATACTTCAGGCGCTTGCCAAGGCACAGCTCGAAGAAGGCTGGCGGCAATTCGTAGTGCTGGGCATTGGCGGCCTGGGTGTGGATGGCCACTGGGCTGTGGCGCAGCATGTCGATGCGTTGGGCAAAACGGGCAGCCTGCTGATCCAGTCCACCGGCCATTTCTTCTCGCAGGCGTTGTGCGCACATGTGTCGTATGCCCTGTCGCAAAAGCGCGTCAGGCAGGCGGCCGCGCTCGGCCAGGCCAAGCAGTCCGCCGGCGGGGAGCTCCTGTGGCAGTTCATCGCCGACGGCGGCATAGGTATTCATGGTTCGCTTCTCTTTGGAAACCAGGGAATCAGCATCGAGGTGCTGCGTTGGTAGGCGCGGTAATCGTCGCCACGGCTGCGCAACGCCTGCGTCTCGGTATAGGGAATGCCGCTTATCCAGCGCAGGAACACATACATCACCACCGGCCCCGACCAAGCCAGCCACGCGATGGGCGAGCCCAGCCCAAGACAGACGTAGGCGAACCAGTGGATCCATTCAAAGAAATAGTTGGGGTGGCGCGAATAACGCCACAGACCGTCGCGGCAAGTGCGCCCATGGTTCGCTTGATCAGTTCTGAAACGTGCGAGTTGCCGGTCGGCGACCGATTCGCCGATCACGCTGACCAGCCAGATCATGATCGCGGCCAGCATCCACGGACCGAACCCTGAAGGGTTGCGCGCCACGGCAAGGAACGGTAGCGAGAACAGCGGAATCAGCCATGCCTGGAACTGGAAGAACAGAAAAAAATTCAGTTGGCTACCATTCCAGTGCGTACGCAGATTCTGATAGCGGCCGTCTTCTGGCTCACCGCTGACACGTGCCCAAAGATGGGCGGCCAGCCGGATACCCCATGCGCCGCCAAGCACGGCCAGGATGACGCGCGGCCAGACGGCACCGTCGCCGCACAGAGCGAAGAAAACCGAGCCACCGCCAACGCCACCGGCCCACAGGACATCGACGATGCCCGCGTCGGAGTGCCGGCGCTGCCACAACCAACCGAGCGTCATCATCAGCGCCGCCAGCGCCCACAGGCATGCCAACGAGATCCATGGATTCATGGCGCGTGACCTTGCAGGGATGTCGATGTCACGATCACGCTGGCAGACCAGCGCCGGGCCAGCCATGCCAGTGCGGGTGTTGCCAACGCCCAGCTCATACCCAGCCATAGCAAGGCATGCCAGATGGGATCGGCAAAGGTCACAACGTGCCAGCCGCGCGCCGCGCCCAGGTACGCCAGCGGTCCGCCGATCGCTCCCAGTAGCGCAGCCAGCCAGAGGCGTGTCTGCAGATAGCTCAGCGATTGCGTCAACGTCAGCGCAAACGTAGCCCACATCGCGAGGATCCACGCCGGCGCCAGCGTGGCCGATGGCCACGGCGCCGCATAGCAGGCCAGCCCCGCGCGGATCAAACCGCCATCCAGCACAAACCCCATCGCGATCGCCGTCAGCATAAGTGAGATGTCGGCCTTGTAATGGCGCGCCAGACCCAGCTGACAGGACGCATACACCAGCATGCCGGCTACGGCAGGCCACACCAGCCCGTGGGCAGCGCCGATCACGGCGCAGAACCACACCAGTTCGTAACCAATGAGGCTGATCCAGAATTTCATGCAGGCAAGCCTGGCATTGCAGGGACTGCTGGTGGCAGCAAGGATCGGTGGTAACCCGGCTTGGCCAGCAGCAAATGGGCTACCCCGATCGAGCGCTCGCGGAAGCCGCCTTCGCAATACGCCAGATAGAACTCCCACATCCGGATGAAACGCTCATCGAAGCCCTGCGCATGCACTTGGTGCAGCTGCGCCATGAAGCGTTCGCGCCACGCCTGCAAAGTGCGCGCATAGGATTCACCGAAGTCTTCCAGCTGGACCAACGCCAGGTCGCTGCTGCGTGTCTTAGCCGCGAGCAACGCATGGATCGACGGAATAAAACTGCCGGGAAACACATGACGCTTGATGAAGTCGACCGACTTCAACGCCTGCGCATAGCGGTGATCCTCGATCGTGATGGCCTGTAGCAACGCCAGACCGTCGGGCTTCAACAGCTCGCCAAGCTGGCGGAAATAAGGATCGAGGTAGGGTGCGCCGATCGCCTCGACCATCTCGATCGACACAAGCTTGTCATACGTCCCGCAAAGGTCACGGTAGTCTTCAAGGAGCAGGGTGACATGTGCACTCAGGCCTGCCGCGGCGACGCGCTCGCTGGCCAGCGCATGTTGCTCGCGCGAAATAGTCGTGGTCGTCACGTGGCAGCCGTAGTGCTGCGCGGCGTAGAGCGCGAAGCCACCCCAGCCAGTGCCAATCTCGATGACCCGGTCGCTCGATTTGAGATCAAGCATCCGGCAGATGCGTTCGAGCTTGCGCGTGGAGGCAGCGTCCAGCGTGTCCTCGGCGCCGTCCCAAAGCGCCGACGAATACATCAGATCCGGGGACAGAAACAGCTGGAAGAAATCGTTCCCGAGATCGTAGTGAGCCGCAATATTGCGGCGGCTGCCGCGGCGTGTATTGCGTTGCAGGCTATGCCAGGTACGCATGGCCATGCCGCCGAGTCTGGCCAACCCGGTCTCCATGCCATCGAGAAGATCGCGATTGCGCACGAGTAGCTGAATCAGGCCGACCAGGTTGCTGCAGCGCCAGAGTCCGTCCATGTATGCCTCGCCCGCGCCGACGCTGCCATTCGCCGCGATGGCCCGATAAAAAGCGGGATCGAGCACTTCGATATGCACCGTGAGATCTGCTGACTGCGCTGCAGATGCACCCAACTCAACAGTGCCCAGCGCATCACGAATGATCAGGCGGCCATGCTCCAGTCCGCTCATCTGTGCCAACAGGCGCTGGCGCAGAAAACGCGCGCTTGCCGAAAACGACGTGGCGTGACTGGATTCAGCGATACGGGATTTGACGATGGCGTTCATGCGAACCTCAAAGCGGGTGCGGGTGATCGTGGACGGGGTTGCGTTTCAGCCAGAGTCGCAGCGCCTGCCAGTGGATAGCGCCAACGATCTGTGCCGTCATCAGCGGATAGCGCCACAGCACACGGGCGAGCGAGGCGCGGTTCAACGGCTGCCGCTGCAGGGTGAGCGTGGCATCGAACTCGCGACGACCTTCGCGCAGCACGTCCATGTGCACGTGCAGATCATCAGCCGGCGCCGTGAAACGCCACTCATACTCGCGCGCCATCGGCATGAACGGCGAGACGTGAAAGCTCTTGGGAAAGGTCCAGTGCAGCACACGTCCATGCTTTTGTGCCGTGTCGATTGGCAGCACATAGGCATGGCGCTCATGCCACGGCATGTTGGTGATCTCCGCAACGATGCTGACCAGGGTTTGGCCGTCCTCGGCGAAGCAGTAGTAGAAGCTCACCGGATTGAAGACATAGCCGAAATATCGCAAGTGCGTCAGCAGGCGGATCGGACCGATCGGTCGCTGCCCCGTGGCCTGTTCAACGCGCCGGCGCACAGCTTCGGCCAATGGCATCTCGATCTGACCAAGGTAATCGGTGCGACGAAATTGCGCGACATTGCAATGGTCACTGGACCACAGCCAACGCTGCTGGAACACGCGATCGACTTCATCCAGATCCAGATAGAGCTGGGCCATCCTGTAGTCGAACACGTGCGGATGAGGTGCAAGGCGACGGTGACGCACCACGCCTTCGTAAACCGCGCTTGCCAGCGGTGTAGTCGTGCTTGCCAGCTCGATGCTCATGCTGCGATCTCCTGGGCATGCGACCCCTGGGCAGATGGCATTCCATCTGGCCAACGTACGCCCAGTGCCGCGGCGACCTCAACGGCACTGCGCATGCCATCCTCGTGAAAACCCCAACCCCAATACGCGCCGGCAAACCAGGTGCGCCGCTGTCCCTGGATTTCGGCCTTGCGCATCTGCGCAGCCACCGACGCATGGCTGTAAACCGGATGGTGGTAGCGCATGCGGGCCAGCACTTTGTCCGGATCGATCGCTGCCGTACGATTGAGCGTGACGACGAAGGGTTCGGGCGATTCGATACCCTGCAGCAGATTCATGCAGTAGCTGACGGTGCACGTCTCGTCTGGGTTGCGTGGCAGCCATGCATTCCACGCGGCCCACGCCTTGCGGCGTCGTGGCAGCACGCTGGCGTCGGTGTGCAGTACGGTGTCGTTGGCCTGGTATGGCATCGCACCCAGAATGGAGTGCTCGCATTCGTCCGCGTCACTCAGCAGGGCGAGCGACTGATCGCTATGGCAGGCCAGCACGAGCTGATCAAAATGCTCGACACCCGCGGCGCTTTCCACCACCACTCCATCTTGGTGACGGCGAATCGAACGCACTGCGCAATTCAGGCGTTCGTTGACCGGCCAGCGTGCCCGCAGTGCATGGACATAGTTCGACGAACCGCCACGCACGACTCGCCACTGCGGGCGATCACTAACCTGCAGCATCTGGTGGTTGGCCATGAACTGCACCAGATAGCGGGCAGGGAAGCGCAGAATCTGCGCTGCCGGTGACGACCACAGCGCTGAAGCCATCGGTACCAGATGCTCATCGCGAAAGGCCGCGCCGTAGCGGTGTTCAGCGAGATAGTCGCCCAGCGAAGGGCCTTGCCCGGAACATTCCAGCAGCATAGGTGCCTCACGATAAAAACGAGTGAGGTCACGCACCATTCCGATAAACCGTGGCGAGCACAGGTTGCGCCGCTGGCAGAACAGCGTGTCCAGCGTGGCGGCGTTGTATTCCAGCCCACTCGCTTCGTTGTGTACCGAGAAGCTCATCGTGGTGGGCTGCGACTGCACACCGAGTTGCGCGAACAGCCGGGTCAGCAAGGGGTAGTGACTCGGGTTATGCACGATGAAGCCGCTGTCAACGCGATAGTTTTTCCCCTGCTGCATGACGTCGTGGGTATGCGTGTGACCGCCGAAATAGCTGCCAGCCTCGAACAGCGTCACATCGTGCTTGCGAGACAGCAGCCAGGCCGAGGCCATGCCCGCGATACCCGATCCGACCACGGCAATACGCATGTCTTACTTCCTCGCCTTGGTCATTACCCAGGCGGGCACAGGCTTGAGACCACGCACCAGACCCAGCGCTGACATCAACCGCAGTCCATACCAGGTCAGATCGATCTCCCACCAGCGGAAGCCCTGGCGGCTGGAACCGGGGAAGAAATGATGGTTGTTGTGCCAGCCTTCGCCGAATGTGATCAGCGCCAGCCATACGTTGTTGCGGCTGTCATCCTGCGTATCGAAGCGACGGCTGCCGAAGCGGTGCGCCAGTGAATTGATGGTCACCGTGGCGTGGAACAGCACGATGGTCGATACGAAAAACCCCCACACCAGCATCTGCCCACCACTGGTGCCCAGCTGCGGCGCAACGTGCTTGAGCAGGACACCCAACAGATACAGGCACACCGCCAGAACGACCGGCACCAAGGTGTCGTAGCGATCCAGCACGCGCAGCTCGGGAAACTTCGCCAAGTCCGGCACGCGCGACAAGTCGGTGCGGAAATTGCGTGGCGTCAGGAACCAGCCCACGTGACTCCAAATGAAGCCATACACGCCGGGTGAATGCGGGTCTCCGATAGTGTCGGCATGGCGATGGTGGTTGCGATGATGCGCCGCCCACCACAAGGGGCCGCGCTGCACGCACGACGCGCCGATCAACGCAAATACGAACTGCACCGTGCGCGATGTCTGGAACGTGCGATGTGAAAAATAACGGTGATAGAACCCCGTCAACGCAAACATGCGAATGACGTAAAGCGCTGTCGCCACGATCAACGCGATCGGCGACACCCCCACCCAGAACACGCATAGGCAAGCCAGATGCATCGCAATGAACGGCGCCGTCCGCAACCAGTCGATATGATCGGCGGTCGCCTCGTCAAGCTCGTCACTTGCGGCGGTATCGATCCAGCGACGAACGCTGCGACCTAGCCATGACCCCCGGGCATCGAGAACTTCCCCGCTTGGTGTCGATGGCTTGGCGCCATGGGAAATCTGAATCAGGACCGGTTTGGGGAGATCCATGAACGTGTGCCTATCAGTGTGTCGTTGATAGGTACGGACGAATGGCTGCTGCGGATGCACCCCCAGGCGTGATTGGCGATTCTGTTCAGCAAAGACACGCTGGATCGCCGAATCAGCGCCCGTGCAAGGCCTGAAAAGCGTCCAACGCAGCCTGGCGAGACACTGCCAGATCAATCATCGGTGCTGGATAACCGCTGCGGGTCAACAGTGCCGGGTCCTTCCAGGGTTCGTGCAGCAGATCCAGCGGCGCGTCAGCCAGCTCCGGCAGCCAGCGCCTTAGATAGATGCCGTCCGGATCGAATTTCTTTGCCTGGGTGACAGGGTTGAACACGCGAAAATAGGGCGCGGCATCGGCACCGCAACCTGCCACCCACTGCCAACCCAAGGTGTTGTTGGCGAGGTCGGCATCCACCAGTGTGTCCCAGAACCAGCGTGCACCTTGCAGCCAGTGCTGGCGCAGGTTCTTGGTCAGGAGGCTGGCGACGATCATGCGCACGCGATTGTGCATCCAGCCGGTATGCCATAGCTCGCGCATGCCTGCGTCGATCAGCGGAATGCCGGTGCGACCCTGCTGCCAGCGCGTGAGCTGGGCCTCATCGGCAGGTGCCCATGCAAAACCGTCGAATCGCGGATTGAAGTTTTCGGTGGCAGTATGCGGGAAGTGATAGAGCAGATGGTGGGCGAATTCGCGCCAGCCGAGTTCGCGCAGATACGGCTCGATGTCCGGCCGCCGCCGTGCATCCATGCGTTGCGAGTGCTCCTGCAGCGCGAAGTGGATCTGCCGCGGCGAGATTTCCCCGAAGTGCAGATGTGGCGACAGTCTCGATGTGCCATGCCGCGCGGGCAGGTCTCGTGCATGCGCGTAGTCGTTGACGGCGTCGTCGCAGAACAGTTCCAGCATCTCCTGCGCGCCTTGTTCGCCGGGTTGCCAGGTGTCGGTCAGTCCGCTGTCCCAGCGAATACGCGGAAGCAGGCCCAAGGCAGGCAATGGCAGACTGCCAGGGAGTACCACCCATTGAGGAGCCGCGGGCGCCGGTAACGGCGCGGTCGTATTCAAACGGGCTCGCAGGTTGCGCCAGTAAGGCGTGAATACACGATACGGCTCGTCTTGCTGGGTGCTGATCTGCCATGGTTCTGACCAGAGCGCGGCAGCGTGGCTGTGCACCTCGATGCCATGTTCACGCAGTGCCGTCTTGATCAGTGTGTCGCGTGCAATGACCGCCGGTTCATACAGGCGATTCCAGTACACCGCCTGCGCGTCGCTCTGTTTGATCAGCTCCAGCAACACCCGCAGGATGTCACCCTGGCGAAGATGCAGGCTGGCTTGACGCTGCTGCAGTCGGGCTTGCAACGAGGCCAGCGCGTGATGCAGCCACCAGCGACTGGCAGCACCGTCGGACCATTGATCGTCCTTGCCGGGTGCATGGATGAATACCGGCAGGATGCGCGTGTGAGCGGCACACGCCGCGACCAGGGCAGGATTGTCAGCCAGGCGCAGATCCCTGCGGAACAGCACAATCGCGGTGGTCATGATGGCGAAAACATCATGACCTCGTCAGGCAGACGTATGCCCGGCGTGCCGATCGTAGAGACTGGCGACCTTGCTCGTATGATCTCCTGCATCGGGCGCACCGCTGATCGCTCCCTTGGCGATGACCGCGCCAGTAGGTTGCCCCGTCGGCGAACCACCAAGCGGTTCGACCGAAACAGCGAGCGCGGCGGTTGGTCCAAGCTGCGCCAGCAGGGTAGGGTCAAGCGTCAACGTGGTGGGTTTGTCGCGCGCGATCATGCCCACGGCAATCGGCTTCTGGCCTGCCGGAATCAGCCAAAGCTCCGGAGCATGCCCTTGCGCGAACGCTACGGGTGTTGCGGGCACCACGACCATGCGAGCGTGCTGCAGATCCATCGTCGCAGTCCAGCCGGTGACACCGTTGTCCTGCTGAATGGTCGAAGCCATGTAACCGGCGCTGACCACAGCCGGAGAGGGTGCCAGATGGGGCAGGGAGACCACGACCAGCAATGCCGCAGCCACGACGCTGGCGCCGATGCCGAGCCAATGCCATAGCTGCAAGTTTTCCCAAAGCCCCTTGCGCGATGGCTGGACCCTGGCTGGCGCGTCCAGCTGCAGCGCGTCGTGAATCCGTGCCCAGACGTAGGGTGCAGGCGCGACCTCGGTGATCTGGTCTGCCAAAGGCATCAAGCGGCGCTGCCACAACGCCACTGCCGTCGCGGCCTCGTCCGTGGTCTCGATTTCATGGGCGACCGCGGCACGCGTGTCGGCATCGAGTACGCCCAGCACGTACTCGGCATACCGCAGATTGTTGTTGCCGTCGTCGATTGGTGTGTTCATTGATCGAGGCACGTGCGAAGTTGCATCAAGCTGCGGCGGATCCAGCTTTTCATGGTTCCGAGCGGCACCATGCAGCGTGTCGCCAATTCGTTATACGTAGCTCCGGTGAAAAAAGCTTCACGAACGGAGTCACGTTGTTGGGGTTCGAGTTCGTCGAGACAGAGTTGCAGGCGTCGATATTCCTGACTCGCCTCAGCATCGGCTGCTGGCGTCGGTTGTTCGTCGACAATCTCGTTCAGCCTGGACGGGTCGCCCAGCTGTTCTTCGCGGTGTTGGCGCAGACGATCGATCGCCTTGTTGCGTGACAGCGTGATAAGCCAGGTAATGGCGCTAGCCTTGGCCGGATTGAACGTCGAAGCCCGCCGCCATACTGTGGAATAGGTTTCCTGCAACACCTCTTCCGCCTCCCCGCGGTCATGCAGCATGCGCAGGCACACGCCAAACAGCTTGGACGAGGTGCGTTTGTACAGCTCAGCGAATGCCTTCTGGTCGTTGCGCCCGGTCTGGATCAACAGGCTGTTCAGCTCATCACGATCGGCGGGACTGGCAACACTCATGGGGCGGGCAATCCTGTCATCGCGAAGAAATCAGGCGAATAGCCGTGAACGGGGTGGTTGGAAGATACGCCAACCCGATGTTTTCATAGCATGAAGGGCGCTTGGCGACCTGGCAAGCAAAGCCGGGTAGGGACTCTGGCCTGGGCCGTGGCTAGTCGAGGTTGTGAAAGCCAAACCCAATGCTGCCGCCGATCCGCTAACGCAAATACACGTCTGCGGCCGGCTTACAGGCATTTGCGCCGCCAGAGTCCCGACTATCGAGGTGCGGGATACACACAAAGCTTCGAACGGACAGCTTTACTGCTTTTCCTGTGGGTCTTGCTTGGCGATGTTGACCTTCTCGCCTTCGTTCAGCGAATCGGACGGATTGAGGACGATGCGCATATTCGCGTCGAGGCCTTCGGTGACCTCGACCGTACTGCCAAAATCGCGACCGAGCGTAATCGGCTGCAGATGCACGCGCTGTTGCGCATCGATCAAGGCGATACGCAAGCCCTCGCTGCGGAACAACAACGTGTTCGCCGGCACAACGAAGTTGCGTGTCACCGTGGAAAGCGCCAGCTTGACGTCAGCGTATACACCAGGCACCAACACTGCGTCGGCATTTTCCACGTCGATCTCGGTACGCAGGGTACGCGTGCTCGAATCGAGGGCTTCGGCGGTGCGGGCGATCTTTCCAGTAAACGGTTTGGTGCCGTAATTGCTCAACGTCACGGTTACCGGCATGCCGATGCGAACGCTGTTGGCGTAGGTCTCCGGCACATCGATGAACACGCGCAGTTTCGAGGTGTCGGCGATCACAAAGAGATTGCTGCCGGTGGAACCGGCGTCGACCAGAGCGCCTACATCCAGATTGCGCTGAGTGATCACGCCATCAAACGGCGCGGTGATGTATTTGAACTCTTCCATGTTCTTGAGCTTGGCGACGTTCGCGGCATCGGCCTGCACGGTCGCATTGTCTGCATTCAACTGAGCCACATTCTGATCGCGCAACTGCAGCGCCACCAAGCCCTGTTCGGCCAGTTTCACATAGCGATCCGCGGTGACCTTGGCCAGCTTGGCATTCGCTTCGTCGGTGCGCATCTGCGCCTGACCCTGCAGCAGTTCGTTGTCGACGTCCGGAGTGTCCAGGTCGGCGAGGCGCTGTCCCTGCTTTACGCGTGAACCAATATCGACGTACCACTTCTTCACGTAGCCGGTGGTGCGTGCGTAGATTTCGGCATCCTGCCAGGACTTGACCGTGCCGGGCACGGTGACGAACTGATCGGCAGGCGCAGCCTTTGCCGTCATGATCGACACGGTCGGAACGGCGTCGCGGTTGGTGTCGTCGCTCAATACGTGGCGATCGTGCACGCGGCTGATCACGCCAAAAACGGCAAGCCCGACCAGCACGATGCCAAGCACGATCATCATGAGTCGCGCGCGATGCGAAGGCTTTTGCGACGAGCGCTGGGGAGAGGGATTGTTCTCAGTGGTCATGATCAGGTTCTCAGGCGGCAGCGTCGTCGTGACGCGCACGGTGATTGCGGTGCAAAAGACTGAAGAAGGTCGGTACAAAGAACAATGTGGCAGCCGTTGCCAGCAGCAAGCCACCAATCACCGCGCGACCCAATGGCGCATTCTGCTCGCCACCTTCGCCCAGGCCCAGGGCCATCGGCACCATGCCGATGATCATCGCGAATGCGGTCATCAGCACCGGACGGAAACGAGCAAAACCCGCTTCGATCGCGGCCTTGACCGCGTCGTTGTGATGATCCATGCGCTCACGCGCAAAGCTGATCACCAGGATCGAGTTCGCCGTCGCGACGCCCATACACATGATCGCGCCCATCAACGCCGGCACCGACAAGGCGGTACCCGTCAGGAACAGCATCCACACCAGACCAGCGAGCGCTGCGGGCAGGGCGGCGATGATGATCAAGGGATCCACCCAGCTCTGGAAATTCACCACGATCAGCAGATAGACCAGAATGATCGCGAACGCGAGCCCACCGATCAGGCCGCGGTAGGACTGAGCCATGGTCACTACTTGTCCGCGTACGTCGACATTCACGCCTCGTGGAAGCTGCTTCTTATACCCATCGACAATACGCTGGACGTCTGCCGCCACACTGCCCAGATCGGTACGATCCACGCCTGCATACAGATCCATCGTGGGCCTGGTGCTGTAGTGGGTCACCACGGCAGATCCAGCGCTACGCGAGAACGTGGCGACATCTTCCAGCGTCTGGCCCGCCATGCCACTGGTGCCCGTGGCCGTGCTGGGAGCACTGGCGGTATTCGTTGTGCTGTCACTGGTGACAGGCAGCGTCTTCAGCGCCTGCAACGTATCCAGCCGGTACTGTGGCGCCTGCGTGGCGATGGTGTAGCTGATGCCGGTTTTTGGATCGACCCAGTACGTCGGGCTGACCTGCGACGAACCAGCCAGTGCGGTCAGCAGGTTGCTTGCCACGTCCTGCTGGGTGAGGCCAACCAGACTGGCGCGCGTACGATCTACATTGACGTTTATCTGCGGCAGGTTCTGCGCCTGCTGCAGGCGCAGGTCCACCAGGCCGGCTACATGTTTGAGTTGTCCATAGAGGTCGTTGGCGACCTTTATGGCCGCCGCCGTATTGTTTCCGCTGACCTGCACGTCGATCGGTGCCGGCGCGCCGAAATTGAGGATCTGTCCAACGATGTCCGCCGGCAGGAATGAGAAAGTCACGCCGGGATAGTGCTGTGCCAGACGCTGACGTAGCTCGCGCACATAATTGATCGTCGGATGGTGGTCGTCGTTGAGGCTGACGAAGATATCGCCATCGGACGTACCCACCACGCCGGTGTTGCTGTAGGACAGATTGATACCGCTGTAGGGCAGGCCGAGCGTGTCGACGATGCTGGTCAGCTCCTTGGCCGGTATCGTCTGGCGGATCACATTTTCCACGCCATCGGCCAGCCGCGCGGTTTCCTCGATGCGCAGGCCGGTCTGGGCACGGAAGTGCAGCTTGATCTGCCCGCCATCGACATACGGGAAAAAGTCGCGCCCCAGCCAAGGCACCAGCAACGCCACCGAAAGCGCACAGCTGCTGAAGAACAGGATGGCGAACAGGCCACGATGTTTCTCCGCAGTTTCCAGCGCACCGCGATAACTGTTGCGCGTGCTCTCGAAGCGCCGTTCGAAGCCTGCCTGGAAGCGACCGAGCATGCCTTTGGGCGCCTGGTTGTGCTCGTGCTTTTTCAGCCAGTACAGCGAGAGCGTCGGCACCAGCGTTCGCGACAGCACATAGGAAGCCAGCATCGCGAACACCACCGCTTCAGCGAGCGGCGCGAACAGGTATTTGGCAACGCCGCCGAGAAAGAAGATCGGCACAAACACAATACAGATCGACAACGTGGAAACCAGCGCCGGTACGGCAATCTGGTGCGCGCCTTCCATGATTGCGTCGTAGACCTCCTTGCCTTCCTCCAGATGCGAGTTGATGTTCTCGATGGTCACTGTCGCATCGTCCACCAGGATGCCGACGGCCAGCGCCAAGCCTCCGAGCGTCATGATGTTGATCGTTTCACCCAACGCCGACAGGGCAATGATCGATGCGAGAATCGACAGTGGAATCGAGATCGCAATGATCAACGTGGAACGCCACGAACCCAGGAACAGCAGAATCATCAAGCCCGTAAGCGCCGCGGCGATCACACCTTCGCGGATCACGCCGGAGATCGCGGCACGCACGAACAGCGACTGATCCGAAAGTGCGTGGATCTCCATGTTTTGCGGTATGGCCGTCCGAATCGTCGGCAGCATCTTCTGCAAGCTGTCGACGATATCCAGGGTGGAGGCGTTGCCGATCTTCAGGATCGACATCAGCACCGCACGCTGACCGTTCACTCGTACGATGTTGGTCTGCGGAGGTGAACCGTCGTGGATGTGCGCGACATCTCGGATGTAGGTCGTGATGCCGTTGACAGTACGGATAGGCGCGTTGTTGAGCTCGTCGATCTGCAGTGGGCTACCGTTCAACCTCACGCTGTACTCGAGATCGCCGATCTTCTCCGTACCAGCCGGCAGGATCAGGTTCTGCGCGCCGATCGCGGCGACCACGTCGCTCGGTGAGAGGTTGTGCGCCAGCATGGCCTGCGGGTTCAGATCCACCTGGATCTGTCGCTGCTTGCCACCGTAAGGGTAGGGCGTGGCGGCACCGCGCACAGCCGTGACGAAGGTACGCACGATCTGGTTGGCGTCATCGAAAATGGTCGCTTCGGACAACTCTTTCGACGACAACGCAAACTGCAGAATCGGCACGCTGGAGGCGTTGTAGACGATCACCAGCGGCGGCGTCGTGCCGGCCGGCATCGACTTGATCACCGTCTGCGAAATGGACGTGATCTGCGCCACCGCCATGTCGATCTTGACGTTTGGCTGGAAGAACACCTTGACCAGGCCAACGCCATTCAGCGACTGCGTTTCGGTGTGCTCGACATCGTTGACCGTCGTGGTGAGCGATCGCTCAAAGCCGGTCACGATACGGTTGTTCATGTCGTCGGCCGGCAGGCCGGTGTACTGCCACACCACAGAGACGACGGGAATATCGATGTTGGGAAAGATGTCGGTCGGTGTATTCAGAATCGCGAGCGGACCGAGTATCAACAACAGCAGCGCCAGCACGATGAACGTAAGCGGCCGTTCCAGCGCGATTTTGACAATCCACATAACCGTTGATTTCCATCAGCCACGCCTACGTCCGGACAGGTCCGTCGGGCAGGGTCAGACTTATGTTTGCTGGGGAGGGGGCAAAGGATAATAGCCTAGGCAACTTTATGGGCGGCAACCATATGCCATAGGGCACGGTTGCTGCCCAAAAAGCTCGATCCGTGCCTGACAGAACGCTCGACAGCGGTTTGCGATGACACGTCTCGACGGGTTTGATCGAAGGTTTTCGCGACTTTGCGGCTACGGATGTTGGCAGATCCTTGCTCTGCCTCACTTGTCATTTTGAAAGCTGACCGCAAAAACATTCAGGTTGGCAGCGTTACGCCGGAAATTTGAGCGCAAATGGCGAGAAGGCGATCTTGCAGCACGGTGTCATGGGCTTGCGGATTGGGCTTCATTCGCTTGAGGTGATAGAAATATTTTCCTGTGACCTGCGCCTCGGGGTCATCGTTCACCGCTAGCCAGGCCTGGGTGAGGTGCGCGTGGTCCAGGTCGTCGGGTGCACCCGGTCCACCCATCCTGGTGGGGACCCAGCCTGGCTCCAACGAATTCGACAGGACTTCTGTCCAGCGCCGTGCAATGGCGAAGGCAATCATTGCATCGTGCAGCTTGCTTTCGGCATAGGCGGAAGCACCATTCCAGCGACGCTGCTTCCAGAGGATGTCATCCAGATGGGCATCAGCTTGATGCTGCATGCCGGAGCTGAGATAGACAAGCCGCTTGGGGCGTTCAATCAGCGCGGTGAGCAAGTAAGTTGACAATGTGTTGATCGCAAAGACATGCGGCAAACCATCGGAAGTAACACGGTAACCGTCGCGATATCCCACAGCCGCATTGTGGATGACTGCATCGAAGTGCCCGAGTGCGTTGACCTGAGCCGCGACGTCCGTCGCGCCTGCCATGGTTTCCAGGTCGCCGATAACGACAGCCTCCGCCGCATGTAGGGAGCGTGCGGCATCCTCGGCCCGATTGGCATTGCGAGCATGGATGACGACTTTGTGGCCTTGGCTTGAGAGTAGTTCGGCCGTCATCAAGCCAAGGCCAGTAGACGAACCTGAAATAAAGATGCGTGACATGTTTCTTTCTCCTGTGACCGTGCGGGCAGTTGTGGCCTGCCGGCCCGGCTTTTGATGTCTCAACGTTGCGGTGCGCGAACGGTGAGTACGAGTACCGCGCCAACAAGCGCGCAGATGGCGCCGAAGAGATAGACGGCGGCATAGCCGAAGTGTCCCGCGATGATGCCCGCGGCCGGACCGGATATTCCGTAAGCGATGTCGAGAAAGGCGACGAAAGCTCCCATGGCGCTGCCGCGATTGGCCGGCGTCACCCGCTTGAGTGCCTCCACGCCAAGCGCCGGGAATACAAGTGCGCAGCCGAGCCCTGTAACCAGCGCACCTGTGAGGGCGACGACTTCATAAGGAGCCCCCCACAGCATGGCCTGACCTATCGCCTCGACGACCAACGACCAGAGCGCCACTCGATAGCCACTCATTTTGTCCGGCAAATGCCCGAGTACGAGCCGCACGAAAATGAAGCCGATGCCGAAAGCCGTCATGACCAGGCCGGCATGACCCCAGTTCTTTGCTGCGAAAAAAAGCGATGCGAAAGCCGTGAGGCCCGACAAGCCAACGCCCTGCAGCATGAGGCCAAACCCTTCTCGCCAAATCTGACCGATGACTCGGTAGAAGGGCAGGCGTAGTCCAGCCGGGCTTGAGTAGGAAGTCGCACCGAGCGCAATCACAGCCGCGGTGAGCGGTGCAACGATGCAGGCAATCATTGCCATTCGTAGCCCATAGGTCTGATACAGCGCCATACCGATGGGTGCACCGATAGCGAGCGCCGCAAACATCGCGATGCCAGTCCATGACATGGACATGCCGGCGCGTTGGGGACCCACCGACGCAATCGACCAGGAGACGCAGCCGGTGACCAGCTGGCTCTCGCCGAATCCGGCAACCAGACGGCCAGCAATGACCACCGCGAGACTGATCGCGGGTGACAGGCTGGGTGTCGCCGCAACGAGGTAAAGAAGTCCACCGAATGCGCACACTGCCGCGCCCTGGAGAGCAGACCGCTTGCCGCCGTGATGATCGGTGAGTCGACCGGCATAGCCGCGCGTCAGCACGGGGGCGACGAACTGAACACCGATGACGAGACCGACGATGAAATTGCTGAAATTGAGCTTCTCATGAATGAAAAGCGGAAGGACTGGCAACGGCAGACCGACAGACAGATAGCCGCAGAACAGAGCCACGATGATGCCGGCTGCGGGGCGGGACAGATGAGCCGGCACTGTCAGAGGTGGGCTCACATCATTTACAACGGGCGCTGACATAACAGCCTCCACGATCTCGGTTGATGAAGATCGAGGCGTCGCCGGTTTCCCTGGGCGACGCCTTCGAATCAGGCCAGAACTTCAGTGTTCACGGCAGACGTACTGAAGAGGTTGGGACGATACCCACTCGCCTTGAGCAAATAATTCCGCGAAGCAACGACATCCGCGGATAGTTGCGCCAGATCGACACCCACCAACTTGCCTGCGCGCTTACGGATCTGGCCTGCGACCATCACGGTGTCGACATCCGAGCGCTCGACAGCCTGTACGACGGTGCCGATCGCGTTCGTGACGGGAAAGACCGCTGCACCGTCCGTTCGAATCATGATGATGTCGGCCTGTTTGCCGGGGCTCAGCGTGCCAATCGAACCTTCGAGCCCGGCGGCTCGCGCGCCATTCACCGTTGCCGCTTCCAGTACCGCATGCACCGAGATCGGAGCCGGCACGTTCGCCTCCTTGCGGAAGCGGCGATAGCGCATGGCCGAGCGTTGTTGCCCGAAAAGCGCGTGCATCTCGCCGAACAGGTCGCTGCCGAAGGCGGTGTCCAGGTCGATGCCGAGTGCGGGCTTCAAGCCGTAGTCGATAGCCTTCTGATAGGCGAAGGTCTCGTCATCGAAACCAAACAGGGCATCCGAACGCGGATTGACGGTGATGTTGACGCCTGCCTGTGCGAATAGCTTCCAGGTTTCTTCCGGCACGCGCGTGCAGTGGTTGAAGATGTTGTGCGGCCCGAGCACGCCGGGTTGTGCGAACTCGGGCGAGAGCTTGGCAAGGTCACCGATAAACTCGGTCAAGATGCGCATGTCGAGTTCGCGCGCGATTTTCCACCAGTCGAGATTGAGTTGGCCAAACAAGCCGACCCGCACCAGACCGTTATCATGATTCCAGTTGAGTGCGAGCCGTTCGAGATCCCGCGGCAAGTGCGCTGTCGAAGCCTGCTTGTCCATGGCGGCACCCACCATGTGCAACGCCCGGATGCCCGTGTTGTCGAGCGCGTCCAGCGCTGCGTCGGTGTGCTCGGGGCTGCGCGAACTGTGGCAGGCGTCGATGATGGTGGTGATGCCTGCATCGAGGGACGCGGTCGCCGTCAGCTTCGTGCTCAGATACATGTCCAACGGGCGGTAGTGCGCGCCCAGCTTCTCGGCAACGACGTCGATGTAAGCGAACAGATCATCGACGTCCGGCATGAGCCGACGCATTACGCCGAGCCACGCATGATGGTGGGCATCGATCAGACCCGGCAGCACGATGCTGCCTGACGCGTCGATGATCTCCGCATCCCCGGTCTGGATGTCCGGGCCAATGGCTGCGATGCGGTCTCCCTGGACGAGAACGTCGCCGATCGCCAAGTTGGGAACCTTGGCATCCATCGTCAAGATGGTGCCGCCCTTGTAGAGGGTATTGCGTGCGAAACCAGACATGGGAAGGTCTCCGTTTGTCGATGCGTGGATCAATCAACGCGCCGTGGCGGTAACGGCCTGGAGTCCTTGTCATAGCGCCCTGGCGTGCCGTTGGGCGCAAAGATAGGTTGTGGCTCATCTTTGATAAAGGTAGAGTCAAGCAAATCATCTTTGCTGAAAATCACGAATGGAGGCCCTATGAGCTTCGATGGGCGGCTGCTTTCCGGGATGAGCGTGTTGGCCGCGGTTGTAGAGGCCGGCAGCTTTAGTCGGGCAGGGGAGAATCTCGGGCTATCGGCGTCCGGGGTGAGCCGGTCGGTAGCCAGGCTTGAAGAGCGGCTGGGCGTGCCTCTATTGAATCGCACGACGCGTACGCTGCACCTAACGGATGAGGGAAGTCGCCTCTATGAGCTCGCCGCACCGCATCTTGAAGGCATCGAGGAAGCAGCGAATTTCGCTTCAGGGGCTGCTGTAACGGTACGAGGTGCGCTACGGGTCAGCCTCAATCCCATCTTTGCGCGTCATGTACTCGCGCCCAAGCTGCCTCTTTTGCGAGAGCGCTACCCGGGACTCGAACTGACGATCTTGCCGCACCAGGATGTTGGCGATCTGGTCACCGAAGGCATTGACGTCGCGGTGCGCTTCGGGCCTCAACCCACATCCACGATGACGTCGCGCCTGTTGCTGGAAACGCGAGTCCTGACGGTGGCGTCGCCCGCATACATCGCCAGACATGGACAACCCAAAACACCAGCCAAACTCCTGGAGCACGATTGCATTCAGTACATCGATCCTCGAGGTGGCAAGCCATTCCACTGGGAGTTTCAACGCGGCAGTGAGGTAGTCCCGGTCGAAACAAAAGGCCACCTGACACTCACGGACGTCGACACGATGGTGCAAGCGTGTGTGGCCGGCGCTGGTATAGCGCAGCTGCTATATCTGGGTGTCGAACATTTGCTCTCGAGCGGCGCACTCATCGAATTGTTTCCCGATTGGCCGGGAGAGACGTTTCCGCTTTACATCGTTCGACCATCGCGCCGCCTGGCCCCAGCAGCAGTCGAAGCGTTCCTGGAATTTTGTCGGGAGATCTGTGGCGGATAGCGCGAGCAGGCCATGCTCCAAGCCACGATCATGCCAATGATCGTATTTGACATAATATACATTATGCGAACTTCAGGTATATTTGAAATTGTTGCGCAAGTGTCGTCAACCAATTAACCGTGTCATCCAACCAGCTAAACATGTCATGCCGCTTTACCGTGTCACCCTCTGACAGAATTGACCTCGTTAGACGATCATTGGGCATCAGAAAACGTCGCAGAACCTTCTGGGAAGAACAATAGAGCCCGAAATCTGCCCATAGGTCAACGTTCGACCAACCGGCTAACCATGTCAGCCAAGTAACCGTGTCATCCTTCTTTTGAACGGATCTAGCGACCAAGCCGGCTAGTTCGCCTTCAATACGCTGCGCGCTTTCCTTTTCTTGGCTGCAGGCTTGGTCTTCGAGTCCTCAGTAACGCCATCCAATTTGGCGCGCAACGATGCCTCACGCTGGGTGGCCGCTTGCAGGGCGTGCTGCGCTGCTAGCAGTGCCGCGGGGAGCCCATCCATTCGGGCCAATTGCTGTTCTAAAGTTATAGCCTGGGACCTGTGCTCGCTGGCCAAGCGTTCGGCGACACGAGTGGAGGCTTTGGCCGCTTCCAGCTGCGACGCCACAGCCAATGTTTCTCGTTCCTTTTGCCGCAGCGTCGTTTGAGTAGTTTTGGTTTCTTCGCGGGCCCGATCGATTTCCGCGTGCGCGCGATCCTCGACGGCTCGAACATGCGCCGCTTGGGCCTCACGCTCGGCCGTCACGACGTTTTTGTGCGTGTCGAAGGCCTCGGCGAGCTGCTCGGCACGTCGCTGGAGTCCATCGCGTTGCTGCAGGAGTTCCGTCAGTTGGGCGGCCTGTTGCTCCACAAGACGTTGGACGTCCGCCAGTCGCGTGTCGGCGATCGCACGCGACTGAGCCGCGCTCTGTGCCTGCGCTTGGGCTTCGGCGAGCGCGATGTCCCAGAGCTTGCGTTCTTGGGTGAGTGACGTTTGAGCTGCCAGGAGGGCGTTCTGTTCGTGAGCGAGGGCGGCTTGGGCCACAGATCTCGCATGGGTGACGGCAACGCGCCATACCTCGGCAAATGCCTGCCCCACCTCCGCTGGCACCTCGGGCAACGCAAGCACCTGGCCCAGCCGCGTCGCGAGCGCGCCCCGCCACGTTTCCAGCATGCGGCTCACGGTGTTCGGCGAGCCCGTGCCGAGCGCCTGTCGGATTTTGTCGACGGTCGGTTTGTCGCCGGCGGCGACCAGCGTGTCAGCCGCCGCACTGACCTGCTCTTGCGTAATGCCTTTGGGCATTTCAGGTGTCTCCTCGATCAGTGCCCTGCCCGCTTGTTTTAATACCGACGATAAAGGATGCTAATCACCCTGGCTTAGGTGACCTCATCGGGATGTCTGCTTTGGGTTGGCAACGGACGCATCTACGGCACGCTAGCCCCTAACGAAGTATTCATTCGCACGAAATTCGCAAGATGACACGGCCTTACGCCACTGAGGGGTGGAGCGAGTGCTCTGCCGACAAGACATTCACACCATAGCTCCGAATGGTGTGAGCTTCTGAAATCCGAGCTGTGCGATCCCTGGATGTGATCCGCTTCGCTTGTTCGATATGAAGCCAATCTCTCTCAATCATGCACACGCTCCCGATAGTGAGCCAACACATTGTCGACACCCGACGTCGAAAACGCGGCGTTCAAGCCCGCCGACGCACCCTCTGCAGCAGGCGTGGCGCGTGCCACCATCGCCGCTTCGTAACGCTCGATCGCGGGCCATCCTTCGCCTGAGGTTAGAGCGTCAGCAAGATCAACGGCATCAGCGAGCGCCAAGTTCACACCCTCCCCGCTAAATGGCGACATCAGGTGAGCCGCATCGCCCAACAAACTGAGGCCAGGTCGACTCTTCCAGTGGTGTCCGATTGGCAATGTATACATTGGGCGAATGCCGATGACGTCGCCCACATCGATCAGGTGGATTAACTCAGGTGCCCAACCCTCGAATGCCTCCCGCACAGAGATGCGCACCTCTTCCGTGCGCATCCCTGCCAATTGCCGTGCTGCCTCCTCCGGCATGCGCACACCCGCGTAACCGCGGATGTGGCCATGGCCGTTGCGCTGTGCGACTAACGCACGGTTGTTGCCGACGGCGAACATCTTGCCACTTCCGGTGAGCGCATCTACCCCAGGGTGTCGATGCGTATCGAAACCAAGTTCAACCAGCGTGACGCCTTCATAGACAGGCACAGCAGCTGACAGCAATGAGCGAACGCACGACCAGGCGCCATCTGCACCGACAACCATGTCGAACTGCTCGGCGAAACCGCGGCCGGCCACTTCACAACCACCGCCTGATCGCACTTTGATGGTCTCGACCCGACAGCCCCACCGCACGTGGTCTCGTGGGAGCGAAGCAAGAAGAATGCGACGCAACGCGGTGCGATCGATCTCGGGGCGGTCATCGCCAGCTCCGTCATGATCGAACAGCAAGGCGCCGTGCTGATCGTAAAGTCGGTCACCCTGATCTTCAGGCCGTGCTTCAGCACGGAACTCTATTTCCAAGTCCGCTAGGCGCATCGCGCGCTGTCCGGTCTCTGCATGCAGATCGAGCGATCCGCCCTGGGGGCGTTCGCCCGCATGCGCATCACGCTCAAATATGGTCGCATGGGCGCCACGCCGATCTAACAAACGCCCCAGTAAGAGACCACCCGGGCCGCCACCGATGATCGCGATACGTGGTTGGATTGTCATGACTGCTGTCGCTCATTTGCATAGGAGCCTATACTATACATGCAAACTCATAGGATGCTATGCAATGTCCGAAAACGATTGGCAACCAATGACTACGCCTGGACATTATTTCAGTCGCATCGCACGTGGCCTGGCGCGCATAGGGGACGCACGTCTGCGTCATCTAGGTTTCGCTACGGCACAGCTGCCCGTGCTCAGCGCGCTCGCCGATGGCAAGCGGATGTCGCAGGCAGATCTGGCGCGTTGGGCCAAGGTTGAGCAGCCCAGCATGGCTCAGCTCCTTGCCCGCCTGGAGCGCGATGGCTTCGTGCAACGTGAAACCGATCCGGCGGATCGACGCAGCAGTTTGATCTCGCTGACGGAACAAGCGCGCAAGAAACTTCCCGCCGGACGCGAGGTCCTGCTGCAGGGAAACAAGGAGGCAACGCGTGGCTTATCCGCAGCCGAGGTCAAAACGCTTCTGGCGCTGCTTCAACGTGTGGCAGCAAATGTTGACGCGATGAAATGATGAACCCTGACATCGCGAGCGCGGCGCGCAATGCTTGGCTACGTCTCTTCAGCCCGCACCCACCCTACCCCCGATAACCAGCCCTAATCACCTGCCCTGCTGTCTATCCCATAGTTGAAAAGGCTGGGCATAGACGCTGGTGCCGGAAAGTCACGAACGGCCTTGCGAGCGCATGCGTCTCATCCATCGTTCGAAGTCCTTGCCGGTGAAATCTGTGAGAACTTCACGATAGCTACAGCCGCTGGCGCATTCGACCTCCATGCCTGTTGGACAGTCTCGTGATCGTAGATGCGTTCCGCTGCATTGAGGGCAGCGGCTTACTGGGGCGATGGTTCGCCAGTCGGAATACGAACCCAGGTGGTCTGTCACATCGAAACTCCTCAACGCACTGCCACGTTGAAGCGTGGAAATCAGGGAGGGGGAATGCCCGTCAACACTTCTGCCTGCAAGACGAACATCGCGTTGAGCACCATCCCTTCATGACAAGCGTTCCGGGTGCGCCACATAGCTCACAAATCATTGCAGACTCCTGTTCCGCTGCATCGATCAGCCCGAAAACTTCCTCGTCCCCACCATCGACATAGAACCGTAGCGTGCCGAATTTCTCTTTGACCTGCGTAGCAACGATGTCCAGCCCAACGGACTCGATATGTGTTGAAATCGCCTGACTGAGGCGATAGATCAAGTCCGTCCACCCACTCGGCTATATGCGGTGTACCGACGATAAGGATCCCCCAATCGCGACAACGCCCAATCCGATGGCCTACGGCACAACCGCGATTCGCAAGTTGATCCGTTTTTATCACTTTCAGAGAGTCTTGCGCGTCAAGACAACTTTGCCCTCGACATCACGCTGAAACGTGATGTCATAGTGCTGTCCACGGAAGGTGATGTGCTTGAGCGTCAATGATTTCCAGGTCGGTGGAAGGACCGGGGCGTAGACTTCGGTCAGGCCCTTTTCGTCGATGCGCAGGCCGGAGAAGCCGTAGATAAAGCTCTGCACGAAGCCGGCCGAAGTCGCCAGGATGTATCCCGCGTTGTTCGCGACGGTTTCGGTGCGCACGTTGAAGGGGGGCTTCAGGAAGCCGACCAGATTGCGCTGGATCCAGTCGCCAGCAGTTTTCGCGTCGCCCAGTTCCGCTGCGCCGACGGCGAGCATCACCATCATCATCTCGTTCGGGTCGTCGCCATGGACCTTGAGTTCGTCCAGCTGGAACGCGAAATCGTTCTTGCGTACTTGCTCGGACATCGGCAAGTCGAGATTCGGGTACATCAGCCAGGCAAGCGACGAGCCCATCCAGGTGATTTTGTCGTGGGGCACTGATGCGTCGAAATCGAGATGATGCTGCTCCTTGTCGTCGAATGGGATGACCATCTTAGCGGCGATGATGGCCCATCGTGGATTGGCCTTCGCACCGACCTTCTGCGCGGCCGCGATCGCAATGTTCAGCGCTTTTTGCGCGGTGGCATTGGTGAACGAGTCGTTCGATACGTCGTCGTAAGCCTCGTCGGGTGACGTGACGTGGTGGATCTCGTAGCGATCCTTCTCCTTGTTGTAGCTGACCCTGCTCACCCAGAATTGCGCGATGCCGTTGATCACCGGCCAGCCATACTGCTTGAGCCAGGCGTCGTCACCGGTGGCGAGGTAGTACTGCCATTGCGCAATCGCGATATCGGCATTGACGTGGATCTCGCGAAACACGCCGTACGCGAAATGGGGCGTGTCGTCGTTGCCGGTTTCCGGATCGGATTCCCACGGATACATCGTGCCCTTGACACCGTATTGCGCCGCGCGCTCACGCGCAGGCTGCATCGTGCGGTTGCGGAACATCACAATGGGCTTGGCGCGCTCCGGGTGCAGCAGGAGCAGCGCGGGAAATACCCAGGAGTCGCTGTCCCAGAACGCGTGGCCAGCATAGTTCGGCGTCAGCGCACAGGCGCCCATCGGCCAAGCCGTGCCTTCCGTGGTGTTGGAGAGTAGGTAATACAGGTCCGAATGCACCGCCTGCTGCACCTTCGGATCGCCATCGACGACGATGTCGGATGTCCAGAGTTCGTGCCAGGCCGCTTGATGGCTGGCCAGCAACGCGGCGAAGCCGGTCCGGCGTGCGCTCATGGCCAGAGTGAGGTCCGCCTTGGCGTCACCACCCCAGCCTTGCCGGGAAGCGGCGACGTACTTGTTGAAGGTATACGACCTGCCCTTCTCCACCGTCGCGATCAGATTCAGCGACAGGCGATAGGGTCCCTTCTCGAGCTTGACGTCTTTGACGACCAGACCGGCAGGCAGTTCAATCGCGGCGGCTTCGGCCATGCTCAGGCCTTGTTCGGCGCGGCCATCGAGCCATAGCGCCAGCTCGCTGGTATCACCGTCGCTGGAAACGATACGCGTGACACCGTGATACCAGACCGCCGCGCGATCAGCCGTCGGTATCGGCTTGTTGTCGAGATTCTGTCCGCTGGCGATGACCGCGGCGATCATCTCGTCACCCGTCATCTTGCCAATCGGAAAGCGTGGCTGGTGCTCCGACCACAAACGGATCGGAAACGTCAGCTGGATGTCGCCGTCGAACTGCGGCGTGATCGAGATCTGCGTCGCGGCGAGGTGATTCGCGGCTTGGCTGACGAAGGTGGTGACCCTTACGTCGGTCGATTTTTTCGCATAGACGAAACGATAGCTGGTCGACAGCGTGCCGTCGTGCATGTTCAAAGTCTGAGCGTAGTCGGTGAAGATGGTCTTGCTCAAACGGGTCGAATTTAGCCAGCCGCCGCCCGGGTTGTAGTCGATCTCGCTCCAGCCAGGAATCGCTGCAGGTCGCGCGATATCGTCCTTCGCATAGTCCATGAACGCGACCATATAGCCGGGACTCGGCTCGGTGCCCCTGGGCGAGGTCATCGTCGAGAAATAGCCGTTGGCGAGATAGCTGGGAAAGTAGGCATCGAAATTCTGCGAAGTTGCGGTAAGCAGGAAACTGGGATCGGTCGCACCGGCGACAGGCGCGACGGCGACCGCCGCGATCAGAAACAGCCCAGCGAGACTCAGGTAACCGAATTTCATAGTCGCTCTCTGGTTTGATGCGGTGCATGGCCCTTCGCGCTTCGGCCAACGATGCAAACGGGCGATGGCCGTTGGTTGCCGTGGCCACAGCAGAGCCTATTTCGAGGCGAGACCAACGGCGGTCGACGTGGAAGCTCCCGCTCGATCGGCTTCGCGCTTGAAGAAGAACAGCGTAATCAGTACAAGCGCCATCGGCACCAGCGAAAAATAGAACGCGTGGATGCCATCGAAACCGGCAAAAACCCGCGCGGTGATGTACGAGCCAAGCGTGCCGCCGAGGGCGGAAAACACCACGATCAGACCGGTCATTGCCGCATGCATCGGCTTGGGTAGCGAGCTCAGCGCGACCGAATTGATCACCGGGTAAATCGGCGCCATCAACAGCCCGATCAGCGGAATCAGGTAGGCCGCGATAGGCGCGTTGAACCAGCCTACATCGGGTCGCGCCACGACGTCGCGCGCCAGCGGCAGTACCAGGATCACCAGTGCGCCCATCGCAATCACGCAAACATTGAGTAGCACATACCAGGGCACACGCTTGAGTAGGAAGCCGGCGCCGATACGCCCCAGCGCCGTCATGCCGGCGAGGATGCTGGCGAACTGGATGCTCATGGCGTTCGGCAGTTTCAGGATTTCGTTGTTGAAGGTCGGCAACCAGGTGCCAAAACTTTGCTCGATCAGTACATAGAGAAACGCCGAAGCGAGGAAAACATAAACCAGCGGCAGCAGGAACAGCCTGAGCATTTCGCGAAGCGAGCCGATGAAACTATTGGTTTCCTTTGAATGCGCGGCACTCTCATCCAGCTTGCTCGTTGCGAGCAGTGCAATGACCGCCGCACACATACCTGCCAGCAGCCAGTAGACGTTGAACCACACAGGATCGCCCGGATGCGCCGGATCGACATAGGCGCTGAATATCCAGTTGCCGGCGAGCACGCCCACCATGAACAGGCCCTCGATCGTATTGGTCAGTCTCGAATGCGCGGTCCTGTCCGCAGTGAGCAGACCGATCGAGGAATACACACCGACCTTGGCCAGTGCGAAGGAAATGCCCACGCAGGCAAACAGCAGCCGTGTGGTCAGGAATGTGGGGTAGATCGGCATCAGCATGCAGGCAACGCCAACGATGGCCAGTGCCAGCATCATCGAGCGTCGGTATCCGAGCAGAGGCAGAAACGAGGCGACCAGGAACGAGGTGAAAGCGATCGACAGATCCTTGTAGCGTTCCAGTGAACTGGCTTCGGGCTTGTCGATGCCGAAGGTGGCCATCGACTGCAGGATCACCGTGCCGACACTGTTCAGCAGAATCGCGAAGATCATGTAGATCAACGCCAGCGCGACAATCATGCGAATTCGGTTCATGAACTCCCACTCATCCTGAATCTTTCGGATGGCCACGCCGAGTATCGCGCAGGCAACGCGCCGGGCGCTGCGCAACTGTCACCGGCACAAGGCTTCGGGATAGAGTGGCAGGCGGGTTGAGGGCCCCGCCTGCCGTGGTGCCACGGGTGAAAACGTATGGCCCGGATCGTCATCAAGGTGATTCGGGCCGTGGGTTGCATCAGAAGTTGTACTTCACCTGGAAGTTAACCTCGCGGCCTTCAATCGAGCGCGCAAGGATGACGCCATTGCTGCTGGCGGAGCCAAACAAACGGGCATTGCCTTCAGTGATACCAATGTTGTTGGTGATGTTGGTGCCTTGCAGGCTCAGTTCCCAATTTTGTTCGATATTGGCGACTACTCCAAAGCCGAGGTCGTTGTATTGACCCAGCGGTTGCTGTTCGATCAAGTCACCATAACGCTCACCCACGTATTCGTACGTTAGCCAGAACTTGATGTCACCCCAACTGGTCGGATAGTCGTAAGCAGGTGTGAGGCGGCCCTGGAACTTTGGCTGACGCTGCAACTGCATGCCGTCGATGGCAGTGCACTGCGTGCTGCCATCCTGAGCGGTGTATATCTGACAGCCGGTGAAGTGGGTGTAATGGCCATCCATGTAATCGCCCGTCAACGAAAGGGTGAAGTGTTCGAACGGTTTAATCGTTGTCGTGACGTTGAGACCCTTCGTGGCGGAACCTGTAAGGAGAGAGAACTGCCCGGTATCCGTCGTGATGGTGTTCTCCACACCATAGAACAACCGACGATAGATGTTGATGTCGGCATAGATCCAGTCCTCTTGATATTTGAAGCCGAGCTCCATGTTGTGGACCTTTTCCACCGGCGTACTGGAAATTCCACGCAGATCGTCGAAGCTCGGGAAATGGATACCGTCGTTCAATCGCGCATAGGCGCTCATGTTTGGATTGAACTCATAGTTGGCGCCGAGAGTCCATGACGGCGCGGTCTTCGAGTAGGAGAAATGGGTGAATTCGTTCGTGAGGTAGGTCGACTGGTTGTTGTACAAGGTAAGCGGGTTGTCATCGAGATCGCCTGATGTGCTGCCCTGCACTCGGCCGCTGTAATCCTGGTGCTCAGCGCGCACGCCACCATCAAACAGCCACTGGTCGACTTTCCAGGTATCGGCGAGGAAGAACGCCGTGTTCACTGCGTTCCATGCTTCGGTGAGAGCGGTGGATGGACCGCCAGCGAAGCCTTGCGGACTGGTCAACTGGTAAGTGTTGGTGCCATTGCTCAAATTGACCGCGATTGGTGCCGGATTGTTCTTCGCCTGCAGCAGCAAGGGATTACCGAGGAACCACGTGTCGTGATCGCTATAGGTGGCCGTGTAATTTCCGGCGGTCAGCGTATTGCCATCGAACAATTCCTTGTTCACATGGAATTCGTTGGTAAACGCGTCGATGCGTTTATGCACGTACCACAGACCTTGTGTCGTGACGTTTTGATCCATGTTTGCCGCGCCACCGTTCGCATAGTTCGCTGTGGCGACCAGGCCGGCGGGAAGACCATCGGCTGCTTCCGCACCTGAAATGTAATTGGCCAAAGTGGTCGGGTTGTTGCCGGTGCTGAAGAACGAGATCGTGTTCATCTGGCCGGCGGTGAAATTCAGTTTGTCCGAAATCGACCAGCCGTTACCGAAATCCCAGTCAAAATTGCTACCTGCCATATGCACGTCAGCGCCACGTCCCTTGGCCAGATCGACAGGAGTGCCACCCGGGGTGCAGCCGGTCGTGTTGCACGGCGTGGTCTGGATGGTTTCGTAGCGATCTGCATTGCTGCCGAACGTCCCGGTCAGCGGATTGAAACCCGGATAGTTGGAGAATTGGCCGGGGCTCGGATTGATGATCGGCGTATCGGTGACGAACTGGTTGTGGTCTTTCAGATCGCGCGCATAGAACATGAGCGAACCCTTGTCGAAATCACGGGTCAATGTTGCGGTCAACTGACCACCGTCATCGGCCGGGAATTGTGGGTCGCGTACGCCATCGGACTTGCGCCAGAAGCCGCCGATACTGGCAAACCAGCCAGAGTCCTTGCCGAGCGGAAAACCATAGAAGCCATCGAGGCGTTCCATGCCTTCCGATCCGTAGGTCAGGCCTATGTCGCCGGACGGTACGTCCGTTCCTTCCTTGAGTATGAAGTTGGCGGTCAGACCAGGCTGGCCGGTCCCGTATAGAACCGACGGGCCGCCCTGCACGGCTTCGAGACGATCGATGGTGTCATCGAGACGGAACATCGACGAGTTGTCCATGAACGACAACGTCGACGTGGGATACAGAGGAGAGCCGTTGAGCTGAAACGTCACGTATGGAGCATCGCCGCCACTGGGAAAACCGGCGACTTCGATGTTCGAACCGGTTTGACCGCCGGACGATTCCGGGTAGACGCCAGGTGCGATTTTCAAGAGATCGGCTGCGCTCTTGGGATTGGCCTCCTTGATCTGTTTCGCTGTCGCCGTGGTGATCGAATAGCTGGCGTCGATCTTCTTCACACCGCCGTAGGTGGCCGTGCCGGTAACGACGACCTGCTGCAGGGTCTGTGCAGTCTTGGCATTGGCAGTCTGCTCCACACTACTTCGCGACGGTGCTGCCGGCGTTGCTGTCGTTGTCGTTGTCGTCGTTGTCGCGTTTTGCGATTGGGTGCTGTCCTGTGCCATCGCTGCGCTGGACATGAGGATGCCGGCTATCGCCGTCGACAGCGCCAGTCGGGTAAGTTGCTTGTTGGTGCCCATTTCAGTACCTCCCCATCAAATTCGATTTTGATCGCGTCATACCGAGAGATATATCCGCGCCAGTTCGTCGTTCAATTTGTCGTAAGACTGCCGATGTCGAATTTGGCGATGCTCGGCAACACCACGTCTGCCCCGGCCAGTGCTTGCGCATGACCGATCCCAATTGCCACCATCCCCGCGGCATGAATGCTGGCGATGCCAGCAGCGGCGTCTTCCACACCAAGACATTCGCCAGGCTCCACACCGAGGGCACTCGCCGCAGCAAGAAAGATCTCGGGATCAGGCTTGGAGCGGCTGATCAGATTTGCGTCGACGACACAGTCGAACAGTTCGGCAATACCGAGTCGCTGCAGCAGCAGTGGCGCGTTGCGACTGGCCGAGGCCAGTCCGATCTTGAGTCCGGCTTGGCGCACCGACTCGATCGCGGCACGCGCGCCGGGTAGCAGATTCTGTGGCCCCAGGCGTTCGACCTGTTGCCGGTAGTAGTCATTCTTGCGTGCGGCCAATGCCTGTTTTTCGACTTCCGTGTATTGCCGTGTTGCACCCTCCAGAAGAATCTCCAGCGAGCCGCGGCGATCGACTCCTTTCAGTCGCTCACCGATGGCGTCGTCAAATGGCACACCAATCTCGCCAGCTAGTTTTTTCCAGGCGGCGTGATGCACGACGGCGGTGTCGGCAATCACGCCATCCAGGTCGAAGATCACTGCTTTCACCGGACTCGGCAACGAATACTTCGCAACAGGCAGAATGACGTGTGGCAGGCGCAGCGACTGCCCAGCATGCAGCTGATGCGGCTGGCCGTCGTGCAGGAAGGTCAGCGTCGCGCCATCAGTCAACGTGTAGAGCACGCCATCACTATCGACGTCCACGCGCAGATGCGTGTCGCGCCAGCACAGTCCGAAGCGGTAGCCTTTCCACGCACTCGGCAGTTGTGGGGCGAGCGCAAGTTGACCATCGCGCACGCGCAGGCCACCGAAACCCCAGGTCAGCGCGAGCCAGCTGCCGGCCATCGCCGCCAGATGCACGCCGTGCCCAGCATTACCGTGCAGGTCATCGAGATCGACCCGCAAGGTATCGAGAAAATAGCGATAGGCCTTGTCGGTCTGTCCTGTTTCCGCTGCGATGACTGCGAAGGTCGATGCCGACAGCGTGGAGTCGTGGACGGTGACGCCTTCGTAGTAGTCAAAATTCCGACGCTTGGCGTCGTTGTCGATCCCCTCGCCTGCCAGCATCAGGGCCAGCAACACGTCGGCCTGCTTGCACACCTGATGGCGATAGATGCTCAACGGATGCAGACGCAACAGCAGTGGTTGCTTGCTCTGTGCGTTGACGGAATAGCCTGGCAGGCGCGGTTTGTCGAGAAAGCCGTCATCCTGGGGAAATATGCCAAGCGTGGCATCGACGGGCAGATACATCGCCTGTGCCGCAATCAGCCACTGGGCGGCCTCGTCTGCTTGCAGGTCAATGCGCGCAGCCAATGCGGCATATTCGACCGGATGTGTCGTAGCCATCCAGTCGGCGACGGCAGCCGCATCGCGCAGATGTCGCTGCGCCATGCGATTGGTGTAGTGGTTGTTGTCGACCAGGGCGGAGTACTCGTCCGGTCCGGTCACTTCGTGAATACAGAAAGCACCATCGCGGCGCGGATTGAAGTGGCCGACGTCGAACCATATGCGCGCTGTCTCGAACAGGATTTCCGCGCCATGCGACAGCAGGAATTCCTCATCACCGCTGGCATCCACATACAGCCGAATCGCCCAGGCGATCGCTGCATTGATGTGGTACTGCGCCGAGCCGCTGGGGAAATAGGCCGAACATTCGTCACCGCTGATCGTGCGCCACGGATACAGGGCTCCACGCGGATGATCCATTTCGCGCGCATGCAGGCGCGCGCGGCCAAGTGTGCGGTAACGGTATTCGAGCATGCCGCGTGCCAGTTCCGGCGCCACTCCCACCATCGTGGGCAGCATGAACGCCTCAGCATCCCAGAAATAATGCCCTTCGTAGCCTTCGCCAGTCAGCCCTTTGGCGGCAACGCTGCCGCTACTGTCGCGGCTGGTCGATTGATAGACGTGGAACAGGTTCAAGCGCAACGCCAGTTCGGTACTCGTGTCGCCAACAATGGCCAGGTCGGCATCGCGCCAGAATCGCTCGAGCGTGCGCGTCTGCTGCTGCGCCAAGCCGTCGTACCCAGCCGATATGGCCTGTTGCAACGTGGCATCGACGTTTGCCAGGAGCACCGTATTCAGTTCGCTGCCGCCGGGCTGTGACCAGGCGTAAGCGACATATTTTTCGAGGATGACCTCCGCGCCGGGCGACAGCTGGCCGACGTAAGTCTGCGACACGCCGTGCGCCTTGAGCGCGGCATCCCGAAAACGTAGCCCATCCGCGGGCAGCACGTGCCGTTGGCCGCAGACAACGCGAATGCCACTGTGGGTAGTCCGCTGCCGGATCCAGGCAAGGCTTTCTTCGGCGACGGCATCCTGGGTCTGCAAGCCACCGTTCACGCGCGTACCGATGCGTGGATCGGCGCCCTGCTCCATGGCATCGCGGGAGGTATCCATGGCCGATTCAAGAATGAGCGGACCGGTGTAGTCGATCGAACGCACCCGGTAGCGAATCGCCAGCAACCCGGGTGTCTCCAATGCCACGATCCGTTCTGCCTGAATGTCCAGCGTGATGCCGGATGGCGCGCGCCAGCGCAGCGAGCGCCGCAGACAGCCATGGCGAAGATCAAGCACGCGCGCAAAATCCAGCCATTCGCCTTGCTCGAGTCTTACCGGAGTTTCGCCAAGGGACAGTTGGATGCGGGTGCCATCCGCCACGGGGACGCGGGTTTCAGTGCTCTTCGCAAAGCCGGAAAAGCGCTCGTGGTATTCGATTTCTGTGCGTTCCCACACTCCCGCTAGAAAGCAGCCCTGGGTCGGACTGAGGGCTTCTTCGATGCCACCGCGTACGCCCAGCGTCCCATTGGCCAAGGCTAAAAGACTTTCGTCCTGGGCGGAGCCGGCGCTCTCGCGACCGCGGCGAACCAGGAGCCATGGGTCAACCGACTGCTCAGAAATTGCTTTCAGTGCCGTCGTGGATGTCAGCGCCGTATCTCTATCGCTCACTGCTTTTCGCGGCCTTCATGTAGGGGAACCAGGGCGACTTGCGGGATGTTTCTGGACAAGCGCGGGGGAGCATCGCAGTAAATGATATCGATATCAAGATATCGATATCATTTACTGCGATGCAGCATTATCCTTAGCTGGAGCGACCCGCAGAGCGGCAGGGTCCGGTCGACACGAGGGCAACCCTGCCGAACGCCCTCCCCCAAAAGATTTTTCCGTTGCCGCGTGGCCAGGGAATCGCCACACTGGACGCACACTTTCCATTGTGTCGTTCGCACTCTCGTGGCGACTTCGCCGCGCCACATCGCCAGCCCGAGGTCTGCCTTGAGTCGGACAAGCAAGAACGGAAAGCCAAGTGATCCGCACACATCGAGCCTGACCATGGCCGATCTAGCTGCGTTGGCGGGGCTGTCCAAGATCACTGTTTCCAGGGCACTGAGCGACAGTCCGCTAGTCAACCTGGAAACCCGGGAGCGGATTCAGACGCTGGCACGCGAGCACGGCTACAAGCTCAACGTCAGTGCACGCAACCTGCGCCTCCGCCGCAGCCATACAGTGGCGGTGATCGTGGAAATGAAACCCTCCACCGATCGCACCATGTTTGATCCCTACCCGCTGGTGCTGCTCGGCGGAATCTCACAGGAATTGACCGCAGCGGGCTACAGCGTGTTGCTGACCACGCGCCAAGGCGCCAATGGAGCGGCTGTGCAGGCTGCTGATGGACTGATCCTGCTTGGCCAGGGCGTTCACCAGGATGCGGTGTACCGTTTCGACAAGCTGGGCTTGCCCATGGTGGTATGGGGAGCGCGCTCCGAGGGGGACTCCCACGTGGTGATCGGCAGCGACAACCGGCTTGGTGGTGCATTGGTGGCCGATCATTTTGTCTCGCTGGGCCGTCGCCATCCGGTCTTCATCGGCAACCCGAGCCATCCGGAAATTTTTGAACGACTGAACGGGTTCGTCGATGCCCTGGCTGTGCATGGCATCAAGCCACTGCTGATGCGTCGCGACGAGTTCACGCCGGACTCTGGCATGGGCGCAGTGCATTCACTGCAGGCGCGCAAGGTCAGATTCGATGCCATCTTCGCGTGCAGCGACCTGCTGGCCATGGGCGCCATCCGCGCGACGCTGGAACTGGGCCGCTCCATACCCGGCGATGTCTCGGTGGTTGGGTATGACGACATGCCACTCGGCGCTAGTTTCCTGCCGCCACTCAGTTCGGTACGGCAGGATTGGCAGGAGGGTGGCGTTTTGCTGGCGCGCAAGGTGCTCGCGTTGATCCAACATGAGCAGGCCACATCGGAAACGCTGCCGGTCACCCTGATCCTGCGTTCGACCTAGGTTGCGCGTTCCTCCCACACCGTATGCAGTGTACCTAGGTAGATACCGAAACCTCGCTAAAAGTAGTAGCGATCCCACCACCTCATGGGCAACGTCGACTTGTCCGGTAGTGGCCTGGCTGGAAGGTCCCACAACAGTACCTGATCGCACCTGGCGGATCGATGCGCCAAGACCGGATCGCCGAGCACGTCATGCGGCACATCGTGCAGATGCATGACATCGCATGACATCGAAAGACTCGACCTGAAACAGCGGCAACTGGTCCTGTTCTAGTCACGGGAGGTATCTTGCGTCTAGCGTTCGTTGGGTTCGAGATTGTCTCAGTGCAAGCCACTCACGGTGAGGAGTTACTCCATGTCTTCTGAGTCTGATCCCCTGCCGGTCACCTCGGCCAGGAATCGCGGGATCACCATTGTTGCCAGTGCCACCGTGTTGGCGTTGCTGTACTTCGGTAGAGAAGTACTGGTCCCGATCACACTTGCCCTCCTCCTGAGTCTGCTGGTGGCTCCATTGACACGCGGGTTGCGCCGGATCGGGCTGGGCCATACGCCGTCTGTGCTGATCGCCGTGTTTGCGCTCGCCATGTTCCTGGTGGGACTGGCGACGGTGATCGGCTCGCAGGTCGTGCACCTGGCCAGGAGCCTTCCGCAATACGAGGCAACAATCCACGCCAAAGCCCAGACGCTCCATAGCATGACCATCGGGCGCATGGAATTGATGCAGGGGGAAGCCGGTAACGTCATGAGCCAGTTCAGCGATCGGAGTACTGACGTGCCCGTGGCACCTGACGATGCCCGCCGGGGTCTGGCTTCTTCGACCGGCATCATTCCGGTCGAAGTGCATGTGCCACCAGCGGGTCCGATGGCGGTGATCGAGCGAATTTTTGCATCGATCTGGGTCCCACTGCAGACAGCTGGCATCGTGTTGGTCGTCCTGCTGTTTGTCCTGCTTGAACAGGAGGCTTTGCGGGATCGCTTTATCCGCCTCGCCGGTGGCACGGATCTGCGCGCAACGACGGCAGCGATCAATGACGCCGGTGAACGCCTATCCCGATTCTTCGTCTCGCAGTTCGCAGTCAATTTCGGCGTAGGAGTGGTGATCTGGGTAGGGTTGGCGATCATAGGGCTTCCCGACGCGCCGCTATGGGCTGCCCTCACGGCTGTCCTGCGATTTGTGCCCTATGTCGGCGTCTGGATCGCAGCGATTCTTGCCAGCTTGCTCGCAGCGGCGATAGGTCCGAGCTGGTCACTGATGCTCCTCACCCTGGGCCTGTATGTCATGGTCGAGACCATTGCCTCGCAACTGGTGGAGCCACAGTTGTATGGCCACACTACGGGCTTGTCGCCGTTGGCGGTGGTGGTCGCAGCGATCTTCTGGAGTTGGTTGTGGGGCCCGATCGGATTGATCGTATCGACGCCGCTAACCTTGTGCCTGGTAGTTGCCGGTCGCCATGTCAGGGCACTGAACCTTCTGGAGATCCTGCTGGGCGATACGCCGGCATTGACGATGCCGCAACGGTTCTACCAGCGCGTGCTCTCGGGCGATTCCGACGAGATCATCGCCGAGGCTCGCATTTTCCTGAAACGAAAATCGTTCGCCGCCTATTGCGATGCTGTGCTGCTGCCAGCTCTGCAGCTCGCCCGCATCGATCTGAACCAGGGCGCCATCAGTCCTAGCCAGCAGGTCAAGGTCCGCAGCGCGATCGTGAGGGCCATCGACGCGCTCGGCAGCGAGACGCGCAAACGGTCCCGCTGGAATCGTCGCGTTTCTGTACTCGATGATTCCAGTCTCGGCCATCTCCTGCGTCAACAACGCATGGACGCAAGCGGTCGTTGGCAGGGGCCGCTTGCGGTAGCCCCGGGATCGATAGTGCTTTGCGTGGGTCTTGGATCTACCGGTGATGACCTTGTTACCGAGATTTTTGTCCGTATCCTGCGCGATCTGGGTATCGACGGGCGCCATCTTACGATCGAGGAGATTGAGGCCTTTCAGGCCAATCCCCCGCCAGAAGCCACGCCTAATAGCGTTTCGATGGTGTATATCGTCAGTGCCGCTCCAGCCAGAGATCAGGACCGCTGCGATTCCATGGCGATGGAAATGCGCCGCAGGTTTCCCACAGCGTGCATCATCGCCGTACTTCTCCGGGAACTGCTGACTGCATCGGAGCCCGTTGCGGTCAGTCCTGATGTCAATCAGCTGGCAAACTCGTTCGAAGAAGCCGCTCAACACGCTATTGCCCGTCTTCCCAGCGCAGTCCTAAGTTCTCAGTGATAGAGATTGTGGTCGCACCTTACTTGTCCTTTGGCGTCAGTTTCGTGCGCGAATCTTTTGCCATAAGACCCCGGCTTGAAAGTGCCCGCGAACAGCTTCGACCATGACGGTGCACCCTTCGCGCATACTTCGCGCAGAAAGTTTCCCCGAGCGTAAACCATCGCTGCACTTGATCGATCTTCAGGGAAGCACCTTCGCGAGAAAGGTGAGCACGACGCTATTAAACTCATCCGGCCTTTGCAGCGGTGCAAAGTGGCTGACGCCCTGCAGGACGATTAATTCCGCGTGTGGAATACTCCGCGCAAGATATTCGGCATACTCCGGCTTGATGAATTCATCGTGCTCGCTCTGCACAACCATGACTGGCACATGGACCGTCGCCAAGTCTTCCACACCGTAGTTAGGCTGCGTTCTCATCATTTCACTGACAGCGTCAACGAAGGCGTTGAAATCATCAGGCGTGCTGGACAGTTGTGCGTAGTCTTTAGCGTGGCGACTGAAGCAACGTTCAATGAGCGGCGTGGAGACGAACTCCTTCGTGCCGCTCGGGTCCATATTGCAGCCGAAGAAAAAGACCCCGGCCACCCGCTCAGCCGCCTGCATGCTGACGATGAGCGCGATGCACGCACCGTCGCTCCAGCCTACGAGGGCCGCTTTTTCAAGCTGCAAGATGTCCATCACAGCAAGGACATCGGAAGCCATCAACTCGTACGAGTAAGGTCGCGAATCGCGGGTGCTGTGGCCATGCCCGCGGCTGTCGATCAGCACGACGCGATAACCTGCCCCGACCAAAGCTGGGATCTGGTAACCCCAGTTTCCACTATGACCCAAACCACCGTGGAGCAGAATCACCGGAGGGCCTTCGCCATGGGTTGCGTACCAGATTCGAGCGCCGCAATGATCAATGTGGGCCGGTACGATTTCCGGCGGAAGCGCGGCCGCGCCATGTGCGTCGAACCGCTGAAGGGTATCGTCGTGGGCGTGCATTTTGGATCGGTAGGCCAGAAAGAATGTTGGGAAGCGTGCTTTGATCTGTTACGAACTTTGCAAGGAGGCTTCATGGCGAATCTGAAGCGTCGACGGTTTATGGCTTGTCCGTCGATGTGGATGTCGCCGACGTAGGCGCGGTGGCGTCGCTTGCCGCACCCCCCGCTTCCGGCAGTGTCACCGTGAACAGAATCTTCGCCAGTTGCTCCGGCGCCTTGCCGATCCTGCGCAGGAATGGCAGCCAGCGCGGGTCGGCATGCAGGCTGTCGAAATGGTTGTCCACCGGGATAAAGGACAGACCCGGGTCGGCGGACTGCACAGCCTTGTCCAGCCATTGAAACGCCTGGTCGGCCTCGCCGCGGTAAGCATAGAAGGAAGCGACGACGTACGGATGATCTTTGGAGTACCTGGCAATCCACGTCGCCAGCGCGCCATCGGACTGGGCCTTCTGCCCTAGCGCGTGATAGGCCAGCGTCAGGCCGGCCAGCCGCCAGATTTCAATCTTCTCCTGCTGCATCTCTGCCAGTGCCGCCGGAGCGTCGCCCTTGAACAGCAGCGCCTCGCCAAGATTGCGGTGCGCGCCGCCAAAGTCCGGGCTCAAGCTCAGCACTGTGCGGAACTCCGCAATCGCCTCGTCGAAGCGGCCAGCGGCCAGATAGTTAATGCCAAGATTGTGCAGGGCAAGCGTGTTGACCGGATCGCGCGCGACGTTGTATTCGGCAACCGCGATCGCTGGGTTCATGCGGCCGAGAGACTGGAGCAGCGTGGCGCTATTGTCGAGAACTTTGAGGTCGGACGGGTCCAGCGCCAGCGCGCGCTGAAAGTGCTGTGCCGCAGAGGGCAAGTCGTTCTGAAGTATTGCGAGGTAACCTAGTTCTGCATGGGCCGGCGCATAGTCTGGATCGATCGCCAGCGCTTTCTCGGTCGCCTCGCGCGCCTGGCGGAAGCCTTGATCGTTCGGCAAAAGCCCGTCGAGCAGCTCGTTGAGGTAGTTGCGGGCCAGCCCCACCCACGCCGGCGCGTAACCTGGATCGATCGCCAGTGCCTGGTGGAATAGCGCATCGGATGACTTGAAGGCTTCATCGGTCTGCAGGCGCCCGAGCTCACGCGCCTGCAGATACAGTACATAGGCCTTCGGGTCGGTCGCGCGCAACGTCGGCAGTGCGCCGAGCAGTTTGACCTTGAGATTTTCCACCACATCCGCGGCAATGCCGTCCTGGATCGCGAAGATATCTTCAAGCTTGCGGTCGTAGCTTTGCGACCAGATCTCGTAGCCGTCAGATGCGCGCACCAGTTGCGCGGTGATCCGCAGCTCATCGCCCGCCTTGCGCACCGAGCCTTCCAGCACGTTGGCGACGTGCAGCCTGGCCGCAATCTCGGGGATGCCCAGACCTTTGCCTTGGAGCGCGAATGACGAAGTACGCGCAGCAACCTGCAACGGCTGCACGCGGGTCAGCAGGTTTAGCAGATCTTCGGAGATGCCTTCGGCGAAATAGTCCTGATCCTGGTCCGAGGACATGTTGATGAATGGCAGCACGGCGATGGAATGAGGTGGCGCGGCGGCTGTCGCGCTGGTTGCCGCCCTGACGCGCTCGGTGGGAACCGGTGCAATGCGCCACATGGCGATGACGCCGAGCAACACCAGCACCGCAAGGAGGGACTTTTCAACGTGGTTGACTCGTTGCTCACCGCGTTCGCCGTGATACCAGGCGATAACCAGCATCACGAAGAAGCCCGTAGCCAACCCAATGATGATGCAGCGCACGGCAGTCTGCGACCAACCAAAGCGCGAAGCGACGATGTCCAGCACCGGGATGAGCGTGAAGGACACGGCCAGGTAGCCCAGTGTCCACTGCACCAGCTTGTGTTCCTTCAGCTGTGCAAAGAATTCTTCCAGCATGGCGCGCTCCCACGAGGATGCAGCAGTATAGAACCGGCCATATCGCCGCCGCCGTCAGCTTGCCGACCTCGCGGTCGAACAACACAAAGCCGCAAAGGAAATTCAGCAGGCAGGCGCCGTTGCATGCCTTGAATTCAAGCGTGAAGCCTTGGGTCAACCTAAGCGGGCACTCCCCTGCCGATCGTCAGCTTTCTTGGAAGTATCTGCCTACCTGTGTTGCGATGCCATCCACGCGAGCATTTTCGGCGCTCCCGTTTGCTTTCAACTCAGTTGGCCAATCGAGCGACAACCCTGTCCAACACCGCGCGCAATCGAGCGAGGCGTCGCATGTCGCGATGGTACCCAACCCACACATCGCGCGTGGGAGGTTCTTCGCCGAGGTCAATGAGCTGGAGGCTGTCGATCTTGTCGCCTAGCGGGCGCGGCAATACGGCAATGCCCGCGCCTCGTCCACACATGCCTGCCTGCACAGCTCGGGCGTTGCTGCGAAACGCCACACGTGCATTGGGAAGCATGCGTTGCAACCAGGCAACCTCGGGCATGCCGCCAAAGGCGACGTTCATCACGATCAACGATGCGCCCGCACCGTCGCCGGTTTCTGGGCGTGGATAATCCGCCGCTGTGTAAACTCCATAAGAGATATGCGAAAGTTTACGGGAGACAATGTCCGGTTCGTCGAACGGCTGGATGCGAAACGCCAGGTCCGCTTCGCGCCGCGATAGGCTGAAGAAGCGCGAATCGGTAAGTAGTTCGACGATCACGTGCGGATACTGTTTCGAGAAATCAGCGATGACCGGCGTCAGCATGTACTCGGCAAACCAGTCCGAAGCGGTGATGCGCAACATGCCGTCCAGTTGTTGTTCCTGCCCCGTGAGCTGACGCTGAAAAGCGAGCGCTTCTTCCTCCATGCGCTCAGCGTGATTGAGGACGGCGGCGCCCTCATCAGTCAACACGAATCCGTCCTTTGTACGCTGGAACAGCTGATGTCCCAGGGCATGTTCAAGTGCCTGCAATCGCCGCCCCATCGTGGGCTGCGTTTGCCCAAGTTTGCGGGCTGCCGCACCGAGTGTTCCTTCGCGGGCGATAGTCAGGAAAACGCGTAGATCGCCCCACTCCATCGCCACGCTCCTCTTTAATAGGCGGGCCGGTCCGGCCTGAAGGACTCCAGTCGTCGCCATGCAATTATGCATGGATTAAATGCATTAATTTTGGTTTTCATGCAAAATTATTGCGCGTAGCTTAGCGACCACTTCCTCAACATCGCCGAGTTCGCCATGACCAAGCCCCTGTCCATGAAAGCCGCCGTTCTGGAAAATTACGGCGCCCCTTTTCGCCTCACGTCCATCGCTAGGCCCTTGCCGCAATCAGGCCAGGTGTTGATCCGGGTTATGGCCAGCGGTGTCAATCCACTGGACCTGAAGATTCGTAGTGGCGACGGGCAACATGCGCGTCACCCGCTTCCAGCCATCCTCGGCATCGATCTGGCTGGCGTCGTCGATGCCGTGGGTCCGGACGTCACAGGCTTTCGGGTCGGTGACGAGGTCTATGGCATGACCGGCGGGGTGGGTGGCGTTCAAGGATCGCTTGCCGAATATGCCGCCGTTGACGCGAGCTTGCTTGCACTGAAGCCCTCTCACTTCAGTATGCGTGAGGCGGCAGCGCTACCACTCGTTTTCATTACCGCGTGGGAAGGATTGATTGATCGCGCTCATCTGAGCGCGGGCCAAACGGTGCTGGTGCAAGGTGGCTCTGGCGGCGTGGGAAGCATGGCCATTCAAATCGCGCGCGCTTTCGACGCGACGGTGTTCGCGACCGGTTCCGCAGCACGTGCCAGCGTGATTGAACAATTGGGCGCCACGCCTATCGACTACGCCAAGATGCAGGTCGAAGACTATGTCGCCACCTATACGGCGGGTCGTGGTTTCGACGTCGTGTATGACACCGCCGGCGGCGCAAGCCTGGATGTTTCATTCAAAGCAGTATCCCGGTTCGGTCACGTCGCCAGTTCGCTGGGGTGGGGAACCCACGCATTGGCGCCCCTTTCTTTCCGTGCCGGAACTTACTCCGGTGTCTTTACCTTGCTGCCCCTATTGACCGGAGAAGGCAAGGCACATCACGGCGATATTTTGCGCGAAGCAACTCGCCTCGCCGAAATGGGAATGATCAAGCCGTTGATGGATCCGCGCTGTTTCGGTCTGGACGATGTTGACGCCGCGCACGAGCTTGTCGGCAGTGGACAAGCACAGGGAAAAGTTGTGGTTGGTATTCAACACTGACAAAAATGTGGTGAACCCGTTTAACGACGGTTGCTGTGGCGACGATAGCTTGCGGGTGTAAAACCTAGTTTTCTCTGAAAGGCTTTTCCGAAAGCCGATTCCGACTGATAGCCCACACGTTCGGCGACTGCTCCAACCGGGAGGCTGCTGTTTTCCAATACTTCGCATGCGATCTGCATGCGAATCGATATCAGCAGATCCATCGGGGACAGGTTGCCCTTGTTGTCGAAGTGCCGCGCGAAGGTGGCCCTGGACATGTTTGCCTGCTTGGCGAGCATTTCCAATGTCCAATGCTTCTCGGGTTCTTTGGTCATGGCGAGAACGGCTCGACTAAGCCTCGCATCTGTAAGTAACACCAGCAGCGATGCGGGCATACCGTCGCGCCTCGCATGGGCCCGCAGAGCCAACGCAAAAAGGACCGTGCTTAACGCCGTAACGATGGCCAGCGCCCCTGATTGCAGATTCACAACTTCGTCCCTCAACAGGGACACCACACCATCAAGTGCTTCAGGCTTGCCTTCTTCGGCAAGTGATATATGCAGAACCTCAGGGAGCGCACTCATGACCAGATCCGCAGCGCCCGGTGCGTACGTAAAGCGCCCGCACAGCAGATCCAGCTCAGCTTCATCGCTGTCTGTATTTCGACGAACGACTATCGGACCATCATCGTCGACGCGAATGGGACTGGACGGCGTGTCCCCTACTCCAGACACGACATGTGCGCTCCCACGCGGCAAAAGCACAAAGTCTCCCCCCGTCAACTCAATGCACGTCCCATCGCGGAGTTGCAGATTCGCCTTTCCAGACAGCACCAGATGAAAGGGCGCCTCACCTAGCTCAAGGGGCTCATGGTCGAAAGCAAAGCTGCCCTCGAGCTGGCAACGCAAGTCCAGGCTGCCTTTTATGCGCGCCAGTTCAAGAATCTTACTGAGGGCATCCATGAGACGATTGCGCTATTTTTTGAGTAGATAAAGTATTCATCAACTCATGTTGTGGCGCAATACTCTCTGCATCGGGGAGCACCAGGCCCCACACCAAGAGGAATCTTTATGTTGGATTGGCTGCAATACCGCAAAGAACTGGTCGGCCGGATTGGCGAGATCGGCACCTTGAGCCCGGATACGCTGGCTGGGTATCAAACCCTTTCCAAGGCCGGCCAAAAGACCGCCAAGCTGGATGCCAAAACCCGCGAGTTGATCGCGTTAGCCGTTGCGGTGACCACCCATTGCGATGGATGTATCACGGTACACGTGGGAGAAGCCTTGAAGCACGGCGCCACTGAAGAGGAAATTGCTGAAGCATTGGGTGTTGCAGTAGCCCTGAACGCGGGTTCCGCCATGGTCTATTCCGCTCGTGTCCTCGATGCGGTCAAAGCGCACAGCGCGAAGTGATAGCGCACGCCAACGAGAGGAATATCATGAACGTCAAAATAGAACGGGCGCTTAGTGCTTTTGCACGGACCGATCGTGTTGGTCTGACCTTAATGAGGCTGGCCATCGCCATCGTCTTTTTTTGGATCGGCGGCTTGAAGTTTGCGCCGTACGAAGCGGACAGCATCACCCCCTTCGTCGCGAACAGCCCCGTGATGTCATTTTTCTATGAGTATCCGCAGGCCTATAAAGAGCATATGACTCACGAAGGTACGCTGATACCTGTGCAACGCGCTTGGCAGACCGAAAACCAGACGTACAGCTTCTCCCGCGGTTTGGGAATGGTCGAGTGGATGATCGGTCTTTTGGTGCTTTCCTACCCGCTTTCAAAACATCTTGGCTTACTGGGCGCGTTTCTTACCTTTGTAACGACACTTGTCACATTGTCATTTCTCATAACGACACCGGAGGCGTGGGTGCCCGCACTCGGCGATGCACAGCACGGTTTTCCCTACTTGTCAGGGGCCGGACGACTGGTGATCAAGGACACCATGATGATGGCAGGCGCATGGATCGTTGGCGTTGATGCTGCCAAAGGCATTCTTTTCGATATTCGTACCAAGGCTGCCGGAGTGGTAGTCGGAAGCGCTGCTTGAGGTCCAAGCAGATCCATTGCGCGGTGCCAACCTATCGCGTCGTTTGCGTTGATGAATCGAGGAACCCAAATGAACACTCCCGCTATAGAGAGTATCAATGTAAAGCGCCGCGGCTTGTTGGCGTCGGCGGTGTTCGGTTCGATCGCCCTGGCCACCGTTCGCATCGCTGATGCTATGGATCGCTCAGGCCTTTCCACCAAACGGCTTCGAGCCGCGAACTCCTCCAAGGAAAACTCCCCCATGACAATCACCTATAGAACTCAAAAGGTCGGCAACGTCGACGTCTTCTATCGCGAAGCGGGTCGACCGGGCGCACCCGTATTGCTCCTGTTGCACGGCTACCCTACCGCTGGGCACATGTTCCGCGACCTTATTCCTTTGCTCGCCAATGATTACCATGTGATCGCTCCGGATCTTCCGGGCTTTGGCAATACAAAAGCGCCGCCGCGTGGCAAGTTCGATTACACCTTCGACCATCTGGCGCAAGTGGTAACGGGCTTCACGGAAGCCTTGAATCTGAAGAAATATGCGCTCTATGTTTTCGACTACGGCGCACCCACCGGCTTCCGCGTTGCGGCCGCCCATCCCGAACGTGTAACCGCCATCATCAGTCAAAATGGCAACGCTTATGAGGAAGGTTTGAGCGACGTTTGGGGACCGTACCAAGCCTACTGGCGATCGCCTTCGGAGCAGACGCGTGAAGCATGCCGGGGCGCACTCTCACCTGAAGCGATACGCATGCAGTACCTGCACGGCGCCGATCCTATCAAGGTTTCTCCGGATGGCTACACTCTCGATACTGCGTATATCAGTCGTGCCGGCATGGACGACATCCAGCTGGATCTAGTGCTCGACTATCGCACCAACGTGGCGTTGTATCCGACGTGGCAGGCGTATTTCCGAAAGCATCAGCCGCCGTTGCTTGCTGTCTGGGGTGACAAAGATCCGTTCTTCCTGCCGGCTGGTGCGCAAGCGTACAAGCGCGATATCCCGAGCGCGGAAGTCCATCTGCTGAATACCGGGCACTTCGCGCTAGAGACAAACGCGAACGAAATTGCTGATTTTATCCACGACTTCATGATCCGCAAGGTTCGTAGTGCTTCATAAGCGCACTCGCGTTCCGTCACCTGTGCGCCAGACACGCCTGGCACAGGGCTCCTGACACTCCAGGCGACAACCAACCCCAAACCACAAAGCAGCACAAGGTGTTGAAATGAATAAGCGTCCATTCTGGAGCTTCGAGCTAGGCAATGCAGGTTGCCTGGCTCCAGGGAAAACGTTGGCGATTCGATGTCTTGCCTGGGCCGCGGCCCTGTTTGCGATCACATTCGGTTTTTTTATTGCGTCTGTCTTTGCCTCTCAATGGCTGAATTTGCCGTCATCCGCGGACTACGTCCCAGCGCTATTGGTACCCATCATCGGCTTCGGTTTCTACGCATTGTTGGTGAGCGTGGGTGAAAAACGACGTCCTACGGAGATCGTATTCAGAGCCTCGTCATTGATTGAGCTTGCGGTCGGCTTCGTCGTTGGTTTCGCGATCATGGTCGTGATGCTGGCCTTGGTTTACGCCATGGGCTTTTACCGCGTACAAATCGGGCACTGGTCCGGCTGGTTCAACAGCTTTGTTTTCGACAGCTATATCTCCGCCATGCTCGAAGAGCTCGCATTCCGCGCCATCCTGCTTCGCCTATTTGCGCGCATGTTCAATCCCGTTGCCGGTCTTGTGATCTCCTCTGCACTGTTCGGCGTCGCCCATCTCAGCCACGGAACACCGTTTCAGGCCCTCGAAATCGCCTTTAATGCGGGGTTGACCATGGGCATTCCTTACATGATTACGGGACGACTGTGGATGTCCGTGGGCATGCACGTCGGCTGGGACTTTACGGAAGAGTCGTTGCTGGGCGTCAATACTACTCATGGCTTTCTACTGAGCACGCCCGATCCTGCCCATTCGGGAATCCTCACCGGGGGTGCGTACGGCCCGGATGGCTCACTGTTTGCCGCGCTCGTAGGTGCACTGTTTGTCGTTGGGATGCTCTATTCAAACAAAAGGGGTTGGTTTCCATTCCGCGGTAATTCATAACGAGAGTTGGACCAAGTGAGGTTCAGCGACGATGAGTTCCTGGATCACGCTCACACCCGGTGGATGAAACAACTACGGACGCATCTAGAGCGCATGCGGGAGCATTCACCGCAAAATCGAGATCCGCTTACCCGCCGCAACTTGAATGGTCAAGCACGTCATCAACGGGGCGACAATCGTCGCCCCGATCCTGGGTGGCTTCCGCCGCCCACATCAGAGGGAACCACAATGCCTTTTCGTAACGTAAAACTCGTGCTCCGCGCGGGGGTCTTTGCCGCGCTGCTGGTTGCGGTACCGATCGCCGTTGCCGCGGCAAAAAGTTCCGCGGAAGATGCAACCGCGGCAGCCCAGTACAAATCCTTGAACGTTTCTAAGGACCCGAAGGTTGTCGTTGCGGGCGAATACAAACTCGACCCGCACCACACTTCGGTGGTCGCAAAACTTGCCCACATGGGTTTGTCGCACTACACCCTTCGCTTTGACGCTGTTTCAGGTCAATTTGCCTTCGATCCTCATCATGCTGCCGCGTCAGATGTCGAGATAGCCATCGACCCGAAATCAGTCGATACCGGCGATCAGGCGTTCGACAAAAAAATAGCTAATAAATTTTTCGAAACGGATAAATATCCAGCTATTGCGTTTAACTCGGCGACGGTAAAAATTACCGGCGACCATATTGTCGTTGATGGGATTTTAGATTTTCACGGTGTGAAAAAGCCGGTGGTCCTAAATGTCACTTACCGAGGATTCGCTCAATCGCGCATGGCTTTTTCTGGCGAGGCTACGTTTAAGAGGTCAGAGTTCGGTGTCGGTGAATGGATTCCCCTGGAAGCTGACGAAGTAACCATTCTCGTGGAAGCCGAATTCGTGAAGGCATGAAATGAAGAACGCCACCCAATCTCAGCGGGAAATTTTGGGTGGTTTCCGATGAAGCCGCCTTATCGTCATACATGGCGCGCGAGCTCGCGATTCCCAAGCCTGCTCCGCCACGAAGAGCCCGTGTGCAATCTCCAGTCCAGCCCCCGGCTCGCCCAGCGGTAGCCCGCTCGGACCCTTCGGCGCCTTCCCGCACCTGAGCCAGCATCCCGAAATGTTGTAGCTCCAAGGCCCTATCGCAATTTGTTGCGCCACGGCTTGACACCGGTGTCAATTACGTTACAGGCTGATAACAGTTCCACTGCGTGGGGAGCGCAGGACGTGGGGATTGACCATTCGGACCGGGTGGCGAGGGAAGCGGCGATGCCGTTTCTTGCGGCCGATATTGGCGGCACGCATGCGCGTGTTGCGCTGATGCGTGCCTCGCACGAAGGAACCCGCGGGATCGAAACGCTGGCCTACCGGGTATTCGCGTGTGCGGATTTCTCGACGCTGTCGGAACTGTTGCAAGCCTTTGTCGATGTCGACGTGCAAGCGCCCGTGAAGCACTGCGTGCTCGCTTGCGCCGGCCAGATCATGGGTAACGAGGTCGTCAACGACAACCTTGCGTGGCCCATTCACTTGGCGCAATTGCGTCACACGCTGGGGTTGAATGAGGTTGCCGTACTCAACGACTTCGAGGCGCTGGCATACGCGCTCGATGGGCCTCTCGCCGACGGTGGCCGCCACCTTTGCGGGCCGGACACGCAATCCAGTGGCCCGACCCTGGTGATTGGACCGGGCACTGGCCTTGGCGCAGCGGCGCACATTCCCGGTCCTGCCGGTGGCGTCGTGTTGGCGACAGAAGCTGGCCAGATGGATTTCGCACCGAATTCGGTTCGCGAGCGCCAGGTTCTCGCGCACCTGGCACCGACTGGCGGTTACGTCGCGTTTGAGCACATCGTGTCGGGCCCCGGCCTGCTGACCGTCTACGAAATCCTGTGCAGGCTGCATGGGGAAACGCCAAAGCTGGCAACGCCCGAAGCCGTCACGAGGGCAGCCGTTTCCTGCAGCGATGCGCAAGCCGTGGAAGCCGTGGAAATTCTATGTGCTTCGCTCGGAAGCTTTGCGGGCAATCTCGCAATGGCCTTCATGGCCACAGGTGGCGTGTATCTGGCTGGCGGCTTCCTGTCTTCCATCTTCGAGTTGCTCAAGCACAGCGCTTTCGAGGAGCGGTTCCTGCACGGACGCAGCGCCCGTGCGCTGCTGTCGCAAGTGCCGGTATGGGTCACGGAGCACGGCCGCCATGGCGTGCAAGGCGCGGCCCAGTGGTACCTCACGCACGGCATGTCCGCAGTGCCACGGCATGCCGTGGCAGGTGGCGTGGGCGCATGAGCCACTACGCAACATCAACACTTTTCCGTTGCGTGGCCATTGCGTGCCTGGTGGCTACGGGCGCGGTCAATGCAGCAGCTGCCGTTCCCAGGTGGTCGTTGCTGCCGCAGCCGGTAGCAGCCAATCCTGGCGGATCGGGTGCCGTCGAAATCGCGGATGGTGCAGCGGTCTCGGTGCAAGGCGCGGATCGCCAACAAGTGCAGTCGGTGGCAGAGCAGTTCGTGCAACGTGTGGCCGACACCAACGGGTTGCACCTGCGCATGGCGACCACGGGCGCTGCACATCCTGCAATCACGTTCGATGTGAACCCGGACGCCGATGTCGCTGGCGAAGCCGGCTATCGCATCACGGTCAATGACGGCAGCATCCTGGTCACGGCACGCACGCCGCGCGGTGCGTTCTACGGCAGCGTCACGCTATGGCAGTTGCTGACGCCACCCGGATGGATTCATGACGCGCCCATCGAAGTGGCCGATGGCGCCATCAACGATCACCCGCGTTTCGCATGGCGCGCACTGCTGCTCGACTCCGGGCGGCACTATCAGAGCGTGGCAGAGATCAAGAAGCTGATCGACTGGATGTCGCTCAACAAGTTGAACGTGTTGCTCTGGCACCTGACCGAAGACCAGGGTTGGCGCCTCGAGATTTCCAAATATCCCGAGCTTACGAAAACAGGTGCATGCCGCAAGGCGGTGGGCCTCGACAGCGAACTGACCGGCTCCGCCGACCTGCCCTATTGCGGCTTTTACACGGAAGCCCAGGCGCGCGACATCGTGCGTTATGCCGCCGATCGCTATGTGGACGTGGTGCCGGAAATCGATCTTCCCGGACATTCGCAGGCAGCCATCGCCGCGTATCCGTGGCTGGGCGTCACAGGCAAACGCCCGTCTGTGTGGACCGACTGGGGCGTCAGCCCGTGGTTGCTCAAGCCCGACGAAAAGACGTTGCAGTTCGTCGACGACGTGCTCGATGAAGTGATGCGGCTTTTTCCCTCGCGATACATCTCCATTGGCGGCGACGAGGCCGACAAGCAGCAATGGAACGCGTCGCCGGAAGTGCGCGCGCAGATGCACAAGCTTGGCTTGGCGAACATGGATCAACTGCAAGGCTGGTTCACCATCCAGGTCGCTGCGCATCTCATCAAGCACGGGCGCACGCCGGTTGGCTGGGATGACGAGCTGGTCGCCGGTGCAACGCTTCCGACATCGGAAGTGGTGATGTCGTGGCACGGCAACGACAACGAACGCGTGGCGCTGTCGGCCATCAAGCAAGGCCACAACGTGGTCATGACACCGCAGGAATCGTTGTACTTCGACCACTATCAGTCCGACTTGCCCGACGAATGGGCGGGGCCGTCTCCTGCAGCGACGTTGCGGCAAGCCTATGACACGATCGTCATCCCGAACGATGCGAGCGCGATCGAAGCCCAGCGCATCATCGGGGTGCAGGCTGGCCTCTGGACCGAGCAGATGCCTACCTTTGCGCACGACCACCACGCGGTGTTCCCGCGCGTCGCGGCGATGTCGGAGCTTGCCTGGTCACCGCCGAGCGCACACGACTGGAACGGTTTTCTGCAACGCATGCCGGCCGAACTGGCGCGTTACCGCGCACTCGGCATCGCCTATGCTGACAGTGCGTTCGCACCCGCCTTTCATGTGACTGCAACGGCGAACGGTTCGTTGCAGGTCGAGCTGTCCAATCAGGTGGCATTCGGGACGATTCGTTACACGACGGATGGCTCCGACCCGACCCACCAATCCGCGCCGTATGCGCAGCCGCTCACGCTCCCGCGCAACCTGACTTTGCGCGCCGCAACGTTTGCAGCGGACGGCTTCGAACTCGCCGCGCCACGCACCCAGGTGCTGGATGAAACCACCTTGTCGAGTCGCGACAGCAGCGCGCTTGCCACGTGCTCCAGTCAGCCGGGCTCGCGCCTGGATGGCAGCAAGCCGGTGCAGGGACCAAGGCCGGTCTACTCGTTAGATATCGGTAATTCGTGCTGGCTGTGGCCGCAGGTGTCACTGGATGGCATCAAGCACGTCGAGATGACGGTCGAGCGCATGACATGGCGCTTCGGTGATGAGGCCGCGGATGCCGTAGTGCGCCACAAGACAAACGCGGCCGGCGAGTTCGAGATTCGTGCCGACTCCTGCACAGGGCCGCTACTTGCCAGCTTGCCGCTGGACAGCGCGGTGCAGGCAAAAGGGCAAACCCGTCTTGATGCAAACGTTGCGACTCCGGTGGGGGCCGGCGTTCGCAACCTGTGCGTCTTCGCTACCGGCGATCCACGCGATGGCCAGTGGGCGTTGGCGCGAATGGTGTTTTCGCAATAAGCAGCAAGCGGGATATGCGTTCCGCGCAGTAGCACCGAGTGAGTGACGTTGGCTTGGAAAGCCAACGAGGGGACATCGAGAACTGCATCACGACGGCGTGCGAAGCAGCAGGCACCGCCGGGCTACACGCATTTTGGAATACCACGGAGCACCTGAGGTTCGACAGGCAACATTAACGAGGTTAAAGCCCATGTCCACCGTACTTCGCAAGCATCCACTGTCATTTGCCATCACTGTGTCGTTGTTCGCCGTCGTGTCGACGTCGGCTGTAGCGTCATCGTTCGTCTACGACCAGGCGGACGGCCAGGCAGCGCAGACCAGCGCGGCGCAAACCGCACCGACGACAGCTCCGCCGGCGCCCGACTCCAAGAAAGCCGACACCAAGACCAACGGCACCGACGCAAAGAAAGACGCAGTCACGTTATCGACCGTGTCGGTCTCCGGCGTGCGTTCGTCGCAGATCCGCGCCATCGACCTCAAACGCGATGCTGCAAACATTCAGGACAGCATCACGGCAGAAAACATTGGCGCCCTGCCCGACACCACGATCACCGACTCCCTGCAGCGCGTCACCGGCGTGCAGATCAACCGCGACGCCGGCGTGGGTACCTCGGTCGACGTGCGCGGCCTGCCCCAGGTCGGCACCATGTTGAACGGCGAAGTGTTCATCACTGCCGATCAGATCGACACGCAGCAGCCGGACTTCACCATGTTGCCGTCCACGCTGTTTCACGGCGTGGATGTGGTCAAATCGTCCACCGCCAACGAGACCGACGGCGGCATCAGCGGCGCCATCGACCTGCATACCTACCGCCCCTGGGATCTCCCCAACGGATTCACCTATAGCTACTCAGCCGATGGAGAGCGCGGCAGCACCACCAGCCGTTTGGGGCCCGAGGCCAACGGCCTCATCTCGTTCAACGATGAAGGCCGCTGGGGCCTGTTGGTCGCCGCCGATTTCTCCAACACCACGCGGATGAACGCCACCGAGGGTCTGGACCAGTATGGTGTGGTGCTGAATGGCGAAAACGCCGCGAGTGCGGGCGGCTACAACGGCTTCCTGACCCCGTGGAATGGCGCACCCATCCCGTCGAAGATCGTGCAGAACGCCGATGGCAGTGTGGACGTCAATGGCGACGGCAAATCCAACGGCGTCTTCATGGGCAGCCAGGACATCGGCCTCAATGACATCATCACCCAGCGGAAACGCAAGTCCGCCAATGCCTCGTTCCAGATGGATATTGGCAATGGCTTGAGCCTGACCAGCGACTACTTTTACTCGCAACAGCGCGAGTACGACACGAACTACGGCATCCAGTTCAACTCCACCAACTGGCAGGGCGCCACCTACGTGCCGCTGCAGTCGCGCAATACCGGAAGCCCTGCGCTCGGCTCCTACGGCACGCCAGAGCCAGGCTGGGAGGGATCACAGATCTACACCACGCAGGTGTACGAGAAGTGGCCGGGCGACGTGGAGTCATATTCGCAGATCATCCAGAAAAGTTCGGTTGCGAAGAACTTCAACCTGCAGCTGGATTACGACGACGGCGGTCCTTTCACGGGAAGCGTGCGTGGCATCCATGACACAGCCTCCCAATCGAACCAGGAGACCGACGTCAACATTTCCGACTCCGACGGTGCGCTCTGGCCCAACGTGCTAATGCCAGGTGTGCCCGATGATGCCGTGCCGCCTGGCACCTTTGTCTACCCGGCGCAGTTGGGCGGTAACCGCGTGTTCAACGCCAATGGCGTTCCGCAGAACACGGTTCCGATCATCGCGAACTTCGGTGGCCGCTACATCACGGTCAGCATGCCTGCCTCGCTGGCCGCTGATTTCGCCAACCCCAACGCCTGGACGATGAAGACGTTGGAATCCTCTGGCGACTACGACCGCCAGGTGGAGCTGAACGCATTGCGTTTCGACGGGAAATTCGCGTTCGACGACGGCTTCAAGCTTGAGTTCGGACTGCGTAACAGCATCCGTAATGCCAGCAACTATGGCTGGACACTGGAAACGCCCGTCTATGCAGGCATGGGGGCAAGCGACCCCAATGGATGCCTGGTGCGTTATGTCGGTGCTGACGTGGTTCTGGATAGCGGCTCCTGCACCGCGGGCAACGCGCAGGGTTATTACCGCGCAGGGCCACTGTCCGCGCTGCCGATGCCAAGTACCGCAGCGCCGTTATCGAGCAACTTTCAGCAGTACAACAACCTGCTGGGTTCGGGCATCAACTTCTGGGCGATCAATCCGAACGCGATGATCAATCCCATCGACTACTGGAAGTCACTTTACCCCGATACCGTCGAGGTGGCTGAGCCGGGAACGACCTGGGGCGTGCAGTTGAAGGAGTTGTCGGGCTATCTGCAGGGCGATTTCAACGGCACCCTCGGTGACATGCCGTACAGCGGCAACGTGGGCGTGCGCCTGATCCATACAAATCTGGACGTTACCCAGTACTTGAGTGGCGCCCCGGGTGCGTACGGCGACGAACCTGTCTCGGCTGGCACTTCCAACACCAAGCGCACTTATCAGGACGTTCTGCCGTCGGCCAACTTCTCGATGGATCTGACCGACGACCTGAAGCTCCGGCTGGCCTATTCGAAGAACATGATGCCGCTGGACCTCAGCACCTGGGGCGGCGGCTTGCAGCTGAACTACTCGCTGGCGGAGACACCACAGGGGCCGATCTTCCGCGTCGCGGATGGCACATCGACAGGCAACCCGGACCTCAACCCGTGGCGCTCCACCAACTATGGGGCATCGCTGGAGTACTACATCAACCCCACCAGCATGCTCAGCCTCGCGTTGTTCCGCATCAACGTGGACAGCTTCATCAAGAACGGCAGCGTGACCAACTGCACGCTGCCGGACGAGGACGGCGTGGTTCGCGATCATTGCATCGTGATCACCCAACCCGTGCAGGGCACCGGCAACAGCATCCAGGGCGCGGAGTTCGACTACCGCCAGGGCTTCACTTTCCTGCCGGGCATCCTGTCCAAGACAGGCATGGAGGTGAACGCCACGTATGCACCCAGCAATTCGGGCGAAAGGGATTTGGCTGGCAACAAGATCCCCTTCCAGGACAACTCCACCAAGTCCGGCAACTTCATCCTGTGGTATCAGGACGATCACTTCCAGGCCCGTCTCGCGTACAACTATCGTTCGAAGCGAGCGGTGATGGACAGCGTGGGCGGCATCACGGGCATGGAGATGTACGAAGCGCCGCAGAAGTACCTCGATGCGTCGATCTCGTACAAGTTCAACAAATACGCCGAAGTGTTTCTGGACGGCACCAACCTCACCAACGAGTACCAGCGTTACTACCTCGTGTGGCCCGATCAGCCTGCACACTCGACGTTTTCCGAGCGCATGTTCATGCTCGGCATACGAGGCCAGTGGTAACCGGAGCGTTTCCCCTCACCGCTCCGGGCTTGCTGGTGGCTCCATTTCCGCTTTTGCGGGAATGGAGCCACCGCAGCGTTGGCTGAGTCGGGCGCCATAAGATCATTCTTCGGGGCAGTTCCATCCACACTCCGTTCGCAACCCACCACGACAAGGCAAGCATGCAGGACTCCAGCGCGCCACAGCCCGTTCGCGACAACGCCTTCCATCGTTCGATTGGCGTGTTCTCGGGGACCGCGATCAACATGACCCAGATGTGCGGCATCGGGCCGTTCATCACCATCCCGATCATGGTCGCCACGATGGGTGGCCCGCAGGCGGTCATCGGCTGGATCGTCGGTGCCATCCTGGCGATGGCGGACGGCCTGGTGTGGGCCGAACTCGGGGCGGCCATGCCGGGTTCGGGGGGGACCTATGTCTACCTGCGCGAAGCGTTCCAGTATCGCAGCGGCAAACTGATGCCGTTCCTTTTCATCTGGACGATGTTGCTGGCGATTCCCCTGCTGATGTCCACGGGCATCATCGGCATGGCGGAGTATCTGGGGTTCTTCTTCCCCAACCTGGGCTGGTGGCCGGTGCATCTCGTCAGCCTGGCGGCGACCGCCATCGTCACGTGGCTACTGTACCGCCGCATCGAATCCATTCGCGCTATCACGATTGCGTTGTGGGCCATCATGCTGGTCTCCGTCGTCGGCGTGACGGCGGCAGGCTTCTCACACTTCAATGCGGGCTTCGCCTTTACCTACCCGGCCGGTGCGTTTGGCAGCCACTTCTTCGTGGGGCTTGGCGCCGGGCTGATCATCGGCATTTACGATTATCTCGGCTACAACACGACCGCCTACATTGGCGACGAGCTGCGTAATCCGGGCTGGACAATGCCCCGCTCCATCATCATCTCGGTGATCGCGATGATGTTTATCTATCTGCTTCTCAACATCAGCGTGCTTGGCGTGGCGCCGTGGCAGGAGATCGCCAAGTCCACGTCGGTGGCTTCGCTGGTGGTGGAGCGTAGCTGGGGGCATCTGGCTGCCGCCATCATGACCGTCCTCATCATCGTGACCGCGTTCGCCTCGGTGTTCACCGGCCTGTTGGGCGGCTCACGCGTGCCCTTCCAGGCCGCGCAGGACAAGGTGTTCCTATCCGTGTTTGGACGCCTGCACGCCAAGCACGGCTTCCCGCATGTGGCCTTGCTTACGATGGGCGTGGTGACGGCCATCGGCACGTTCTTTGACCTTACCGAAGTCATCAACATGCTGCTGGCTGCGACCATCATCGTGCAGTCCATCGCGCAGATCGCCGCGTTGGTCGTGCTGCGCAAGCGCCAGCCGAATCTTGAGCGCCCGTACAAGCAATGGCTTTATCCGGTGCCATGCGTGATCGCGCTGTTGGGTTGGATCTATGTTTACGTGTCTGCCTCTACGGTGTCGCTGATCCTGTCCGGTCTGTGGATCATCGCTGGCCTTGTGGTGTTCGCGGTTTGGGCCAAGCTCAATCAGTCCTGGCCGTTTGCGCCCGTTGAAATACGCGAAACCTATCTTGGGGAACAGTGACGCCATGCAAACTCCAGCCAGGCACGCGCTTTGGATAATGGCCGCGATGGTGGTGTCGGCCACGCCGAACGTGCTCGCCCAAACGACCTACGCCCCCACTCAGGTATCTGTCGACGTCGGCTCCACCACCGCCATCGATCATTGGCAAATTCAAGACAGCGCGAAGGCGCAGCAAAGTGGTGCTGACATTTCCTCGACTGGCTACTCCACCGAGGGCTGGTATCCAGTGACTGGGCGAGCGACCGTCATGGCCGGGCTGCTGGAGAACAATGCGTTCAAGGACAGCACGTTCAAGAATGACGTGTTCTATAGCGACAACCTGCGTGCGGTGCAGGTGCCGGACTCAAGCGGCAACCTCTTCGTGACGCCCTGGTGGTATCGCGCCGAATTCAAGCTGCCGAAGAACCTGGCGGGACGGCATACGCTGCTGCGCACCAACGGCGTGATCGCGAGTGCCGACGTGTGGATCAACGGGCATCTGGTCGCCGACCACGCCGACGTCGCCGGAGCCTATCCCGTGCACGAGTTCGACGTGACGCGCTGGACGCACACGGGCGCCAACATCCTCGCCATGCGCGTGCATCCGACCGATCCAAGAATGAGCCTGTCGATGGGTTGGGTGGACTGGAACCCCACGCCTCCGGACAACAACATGGGTCCATGGCGCGGCGTGGACATCGTGCAGACCGGCCCTGTCCAGTTGAGCTATCCATACGTTCTTCCGACGTTGTCGCCCGATCTCGCGCGCGCCACGCTGGTTGTGAAGGTAGAGGCGAAGAACCTGGATACGGTGGCGCATGATGCGACGATCACCGGCACCGTAGCCGGCGTTCCGATACAACAAGCCGTCCATCTCGCGCCCGGACAAACGCAAGTCGTTTCGTTTTCATCCACCTCAACTCCGGGCCTCGCACTGGATCACCCGAAGATCTGGTGGCCCGTGGGCATGGGAGAACATCCGCTGTATCCACTTGAGATGACCGCCGCGGTCGATGGCGCAGCATCCGACCGGGCCACAGCGACGTTCGGCATACGCAGCGTCAGTTCGAGCCTGACCAGGCAGGGTTATCGCCAGTTCTTCATCAACGGGAAGCCGCTGCTGATTCGCGGCGGAGGCTGGGCGCCAGACATGTTCCTGCGCGACGACCCCGCTCGCATGGAGGCCGAGTTCAGCTACGTCCTCAACCTCGGCCTCAACACTATTCGCAGCGAAGGCAAGCTGGAAAATCAGCGCTTCTACGACCTCGCCGACCGCAATGGCGTCCTAATATTGGCGGGCTGGGAGTGCTGCGACAAATGGGAGTCGGCTGCCAAGACCGGCGGCGCCCCCTGGACCGACGCCGACATGAAAGTGGCCGAAGACTCCATGGCCAGCGAGGCGCGTCTGTTGCGCAACCATCCTTCGGTGATCGGCTTCCTGATCGGCAGCGATAACCCACCTCCGCCGCCCATCGCGAAAATGTACGTCGACGCGTTGCATGCGGCTGATTGGTCATTGCCGATCATCTCGGCGGCCGTCCCCAAGGGCACGGCCGAAGCCGGCCCTTCAGGCCTCAAGATGGATGGTCCTTACGACTGGATACCACCGTCCTATTGGTATGCCGACAAGTTGGGCGGTGCGTTCGGCTTCGACTCGGAGGTTAGCGCGGGCGCGGATATTCCCCGCATGGAGGATGTGCAGCGCATGCTGTCGCCGCAGGAGCAGGAGGCGTTGTGGAAATACCCGGAGGCGAGGCAATACCATGCATCCGCGGACTGGTCGACATTCTCTGTGCTGACGCCGTTCGACAAAGCGCTAGCCCAGCGCTACGGCGCACCGACGAGTCTTGCCGACTATGTCGCCAAGGCCCAGCTGGATAACTACGACAACGTTCGCGCGCAGTTCGAGGCGTTCAACGCGCATATGGATGCGGCCAAGCCGGCGACCGGGGTGATCTACTGGATGCTCAACAACGCGTGGCCCTCATTGCACTGGCATCTGTACGACTACTACATGAATCCCGCCGGCGCGTATTTCGGTGCCAAGAAAGCCAACGAGCTGCTGCACATTCAGTATTCCTACGACACGAAGGGCATCGTACTGGTGAATCACACGCTTGACGATGTCCATGGCCTGCAAGCGACTATCCGCGTGCGCAATCTGGACGGTAGCGTGCGCTACGAGAAGCGACTGCAGAACATTAACCTCGCGGGCAACCACACGCAGCAAGTGGCCACACTGCCGGCCATCGCCGGCTTGTCCTCCACCTACTTCATCGAACTCGACCTCGCCTCTTCCGATGGCAAGCCGGTCAGCCGCAACGTCTACTGGCTTTCCACTCGAGCGGATGTGCTCGACTGGACGGGTTCGAACTGGTACCTCACCCCGCTGAAGCAGTACGCGGACCTGACCGCCCTGCAGTCGTTGCCGGCCGCGACAAGCGAGGTCCACGCAACGACGCAGCGCGAAGGCAATGATGATGTCACCACGATCACGTTGTCGGTGCCCGCATCGTCCAGGGCTGTGGCACTGCTCCAGCACGTGTCGATCAGGCGTGGCGCGCACGGCAGCCTTGCACTGCCGATACGGTGGAATGACAATGACGTCACGCTCTGGCCCGGTGAGTCGATGGTCTTGACCGCGCGGTACGCATCGCAGGGCACGGCCGACCCTGTGGTCGAAGTGAATGGGTGGAACGTTCCCGCCCAAAACGTTCCGGCTGCCGCCACGCAGGGGTCAGATCATTGAAGACGCAAAGGCTTTCATGTCGCGCGTAACCATCAACGATGTCGCCCGAGCCTCGGACACCTCGAAGAAAACCGTATCGCGTGTGCTGAACAACGAGCCGAACGTGCGCGACTCGGTGCGGGATCGCGTGCTTTCGGCCGTGGCAGAACTCAACTACCGGCCGCTCACCTCGGCGCGCAGCCTGGCGACGAATCGGTCCTTCATGATCGGCCTGCTCTACGACAACCTTTCGCCGAGCTACATCATGGAAGTCCAGGCAGGTGTGCTGGAAGCGTGCGAAGCGCAGCAATACAGCATGATGGTGCAGCCGTTGGTCTCGACGGCACCGGACTTCGTCGAGCGTGTCGAGGGCATCCTCTGGCGGCACCGGCCCGATGGGCTGATCCTTACGCCCCCCATCACCGACCATCCGGAACTGCTCAAGTACCTGCGCAAGAACGACCTTCCGTTTGCCTCGATCGCCCCTCGGCAATCCAAGGACTGCATCGGCGTGATACTGCGCGAGCGCGAAGCCGCTGCGGCGATGGTGGAACATCTTGTATCGCTGGGCCACCGCCGCATCGCCCACATCCTTGGTGATCCCAAGCATGGCGCAGGCATCTGGCGCCTCGCCGGTTACCGTGATGGCTTGAAGCGCGCGGGGTTGGAGGAAGACCCTGCGTACATGGTGCAGGGTCGTTTTTCTTTCGAGTCCGGCGTGGCTGCAACGCGCCGCTTGCTTGCGCTGAAGCACCGGCCAACCGCCATTTTCGCGGCTGACGATGACATGGCCGTCGGCGCGATCTGGGCAGCCTCGGAGGCTGGGGTATCGGTTCCCGGCGACATTTCCATTTGTGGCTTCGATGACACCATGATCGCCACGCAGGTGTGGCCCTTGCTGACCACCGTCCACCAACCCGTGCGCGACATGGGCAAGCGCGCCACCGAGGAGCTGCTGCTACGCGTGCTGGGCAAGGGAGAAGCCAGCATGGTCGAAGTTGGCTACGAAATGCGTATGCGCGCGTCGACGGCACCCGCACCCTGAACCGAGCGCTATCCTGCAGCCCATGCCACCGATCAAGAGGACAAGCCCATGCCTGCCATCCCAGACGCCAGCAACCCGCCACGAAAATTCCATTTCATTTCCGGGCTGCCGCGCGCCGGCACCACACTACTGGCCGCCATCCTCAACCAGAATCCACGCTTCCGCGCAGGCATGACCAGCCCGCTTGCAGACATCATGGGCGTGGTGATGGCGGAGGCAAGCAGCAAGAACGATTTTTCGTTCGATGTCTCCGACGAGCAGCGCGTCGCGCTGTTGCGCGGCCTGGTCGAGAACTTCTACTCGCATCAGGCTGGTGCCAACGTGATGTTCGACACCAGTCGGCTGTGGTGCAGCCGGATGCAGTTGCTCAACACGCTGTTCCCTGGTGTGAAGGTCATCGCGTGCGTGCGCAAGTTGGCATGGGTGCTGGACAGCATGGAGAAACTGGTGCGCAGGCAACCGGTCAGTGTCAGCAAGGTGTTCCGCTTTGACACCAACACCACGGTGTACTCGCGCATTGAGGCGTTGACTGATCCACGGGGCATGGTGGGCTTTGCCTACCAGGCCACCAAGGAGGCATTTTACGGTCCACAAGCACAAGATCACCTGCTGATGCTGACCTATGAGAGCCTTGAGAGCGACCCCGCCGCGGCCATGCGCGCGGTCTACGAATTCCTCGACGAGCCTTCGTTCGAGCACGACTTCGACCACATCGAATACAACGCGGACGAGTTCGATGCCCGCGTCGGCATGCCCGGCCTGCACTCCGTTCGACCAAAGGTAGAGTCGACCGAACGCCAGCCCATCCTGCCGCGCGAGATCTTCGGACGCTTCGCGAACGAAGCGTTTTGGTTGGATCCCAGGAACAACGTCAACCAGGTACGCATCGTGTAAAGGCTTGTCATCGCCATAAGGAACAAAGGCCGCCTGCGCGGCCTTTGTCGTATCTGCGGTAGTTGAGGCGTTTAGCCCCAAAGTTCTTCGCGGCACGCCATGCTAAAAGTTCGCAGAGGATTAATTGCTTTGTCATCCAGAATTTCAGTCACGTCGTTGAACGTTTTATTCGGTGCCAGATAAGTCTCGATAATGATGCGTACCACCATGTCTGCATTCTCAACGACCTCCGGTGAAGACAGAACCCGCATCCTGCTTACCATCGCATACAGTCCAACAAGATTTGAGACTTTCGGCGCATCGTGCTCATAAGCGTCGGCGTACCACTTTGATGCTTCTTCAATAAAGCCCTTGTACAACTCTTCGCGTCGACTCATCTGGCTTGCACGCACTTGCGAGCTGAACTGCACGCGCTGTGTCAGCCACGAGGCCATCAACGAGGTGAGGCCACCTATCGTTGAACCGGCGAGCGCTGCGATGATGGAAATGTATGCAGTGTTCATTATCTGATCACTCCAGGCGGTGTTTGGCTTTGATCCGGCGCTATCTGCTGGATTGGCATGGTACGCCCACATCTTCATAGTCGGTTACGGCGACATGCCAGCATGATGCGGTGCTCCCGATTAGGCGAATCGGTTTAGGATGTACAGACTGACTGGTTCCGGAAAAACGCTGCGGACTTGGTGGAGGTCGATGATGGAAGAGCAGAACATTCGGATGGCCCTTGATCGACACTGGGCTGCATCCGCTGCGGGTGATCAGGTTGCCGAGCATGAGATCTATCACGACGATGCCGTGTGCGAGTACCCGCAGTCAGGCGAAGTCATCCACGGTCGGCATAACCTGCAATCGCTACGCAGCCATCACCCCGGTAAACCCGCGGGATTTGTGGTGCGGCGTATCGTTGGAGAAGGCAATCTCTGGATTACCGAGTATGTGATTACCTACGAGGGCAAGCTTGCCTACACCGTGAGTATCATGGAGTTCCGTGATGGGAAGGTGTCGCACGAAACTCAATACTTCGCCGATCCCTTCGACGCTCCTGCCTGGCGTGCCCAGTGGGTCGAACGTGTTGCTTGATCGACGACACCTGGCAACGGCATGCAGCCGACACCGCAAGAAGGCGGGTCGGCTGATGCTCACGGCTATCCGTCGTAGCGCAGTACCAGCATCTTGTCCTGGGACATCTCTTCCATCGAGTACGGGATGCCGCCAACGCCGTAGCCTGACTGGCGCCGTCCCGCAAATGGCATCCAGTCGGTGCGAAACGCCGTGTGATCGTTGACCAGCACGGTGGAGGCATCAAGGCGCCGCGCAGCCCGCATCGCCGGTCCCATGTCGGTCGAAAACACGCTGGCCTGGAAGGCGAACGGCAGTGAGTTGGCGATGTCGATCGCCTTGTCGAGTTCCTGAAACCCGTAGACGCATGTTATGGGTCCGAAAACTTCCAGCTGTGAAACCTTCGAATCAGCGGGCGGCTCGACCAGGACAGCTGGCGTGAGCGTAGTCTCGGTCTGGCGACCGCCACCGATGATCGTCGCACCGGCAGACACCGCTTCGTCAGTCCAGGACATCACGCGGTCCGCTTCATGCGGATTGATCAGTGGGCCGACTTCGGTCTCTCGCAGAAGCGGGTCACCGACACGAAGAGATTGGACCCGCGCTGCAAGTCTCTCGACAAAATCCTTCACGATGTCCGCGTGAACGAAGATTCGTTGCGTGGAGACGCAAACCTGGCCCGCGTGATAGTAGCCACCCTTTACGATAGGTTCGATGATCTTATCCAGCTGGGCACTTCGATCGACGATCACTGGCGCGGCACCACCATGTTCCAGGGCACAACGTGTTCCCGGGGCGAGCTTGCTACGCAAGTACCAACCGACCTTGGCCGATCCTATAAAGCTCAGGAATGCCACGCGCGGCTCCGTTGCGAGACGTTCCGCCAACGCGTTGTCATCGGTAATGAAGGTCTGGCACCAGGGTTCATCAAGACCGGCTTCTCGAAGAAGAGCAATGAAATCGATACAGGACAGCGGCGTTGCCGTAGCTGGCTTCACGATGACCGGGCAACCCACGGCGATTGCTGGCGCCACCTGATGAACAATCAGATTCAATGGGTGATTGAAGGCCGATATGGCAGCGACAACCCCGATCGGCTCCTTGGTGGTGAAGGCCCATCGACCATCGCTCGCCGCGGTGAGGCCCATGGGGATTTCCCGACCCGCAAAAACTCGCAGCTCGTCGGCCGCATTGCGCAACCCGTCGATTGCCCGGACGACCTCGACCGCGGCATCGGTATAGGGCTTGCCCCCTTCCCGCGCGATGAGCTGGGCGAAATGCGTCTGGCGCGCCTCCAGCAGGCTGACAGCACGCAAAAGTATGGCGCTGCGCTGATGAGGCTCGAGCCAGGCATCGCGATCTCGCAACATTCGAGTCGCCGCCGCGAGTTTGCTTTCGAGCGCCTGTGCATCGTCTTGCGGAACCTCGGTGATGACGGCCCGATCAAACGCCTGAAAAACCTGAAGTGTCTTCGCCATCGTCATGCTCCCTTCTCTACCGACAAACGTTGCTGCAATTCGTCGACCAGCACCCGCTTGTTTTCCGAGTAGTCGATCGGCACGACGACAAGCTGCACGCCGCCATCAGTAAACGCCCTCTCCAGGGTCGAGCGTAAATCAGCAACGGCATTGACCCTTGTTCCCGTCGCGCCATAGGCCTTGGCATAGGTGACGAAATCAGGATTGCCGAAGGTCATGCCAAAGTCAGGGAAATGATCGACAGACTGCTTCCAGCGAATCATGCCGAATGCGTTGTCTTCAAGAATCAGAACGACGAGGTTGAGCTTGAGCCTGACGGCTGTTTCCAACTCCTGGCTATTCATCATGAAACCGCCGTCACCGCAGACAGCCATGACGCGACGTTCGGGATACAGCATCGCGGCCATGATAGCTGCCGGCAGACCCGCGCCCATGGTGGCCAGTGCGTTATCAAGCAGCAGCGTATTGGCCACTCGTGTTCGGTAGTTTCGCGCGAACCAGATCTTGTACATGCCATTGTCGAGCGACAGGATGCCGTCCGCCGGCATGACCTCGCGGACGTCATGCACCAATCGTTGCGGCGTGAAGCGGTCTTCAGTGGCGCGTGCTGCAATTCGGTCAAGGATGCCTTCGCGCAACGGCAACAGAGCTTGCGCATGGGGGATCTTGCCCTCGATGCGATCTGCAAGCTGTCTCAGCGATGGCCCAAGGTCACCAATGACCTCCGCCTGGGGGAAATACACCTGCTCGACGTTGGCTGGCTGATAGCCCACGTGGACGACTTTCGGCCCTTTGACGCCCATGATGAAAGGCGGCTTCTCAACCGTGTCGTGACCGATGGTGACGATAAGATCGGCGCGTTCGATGGCCTCGTGCACATAGTCACGTTCGGACAATGCCGCAGTGCCCATGTAGAGCTCGCTGCCTCCCGGCACCGTGCCCTTGCCCATCTGTGTGGTGAAGTACGGAATTCGCGTACGCAGCACGAACTGGGCGAGATCCGACGTCGAGCGTGGCCGCGATGCCGCTGCGCCAAGCATCAACAGCGGAGACTTCGCCTGCATGATCATCTGTGCGGCGCGATCAAGCGCTTCGGCACTCGCCTGAGGAAGCTCGATGGGGTGCGAAGGCACCAGGGCCACTTCACTGCACTCTTCAGCCGCGATGTCCTCGGGGAGCTCCAGCAGCACCGGTCCGGGCCGCTCCTCTTCGGCCACGCGGAAAGCTTCACGTACCATCGCAGGGATCATCGTGGGAGAAATGATCTGCCGTGAAAGCTTGGTCAGCGGCTTCATGGTCGAGATGATATCCACGATCTGGAAGCGTGCTTGCCGGGACGAGTGGATGGCCTTCTGGCCGGTGATCATGATCATCGGCATCGCGCCCAGCAGCGCATACGCGGCACCGGTAGTGAGGTTCAACGCTCCAGGACCAAGCGTAGTGATGCATACGCCAGGCTTGCCGGTGAGCCGTCCATACGTCGCCGCCATGAATGCAGCGGCCTGCTCATGCCGGGTCAGGATGAGCTGAATGGACGAGCGCCGAATGGACTCGACGACGTCGAGATTTTCTTCCCCCGGAATCCCAAAAATTCGATCGACGCCCTCGTTCTCAAGCGCTGCGACGAACAGGTCAGAACCTTTCATGAGCTATCTCCAGGAAAACTCGAAACAGGACTTGGCGCCGCAGCGAACCATCTCATGAAATCGATCGGGCGGCGATATGTGGCGGCGCATGGTGCCTAGACTTTCCGCAGGCTTTGCAATGTCGTCGGCAACAACTCGGCCACCGTCGGATGAATATGCACGGCTCTGGACACCACGGTATAGGGCGATTTGGCATACATCACGTCCAACAGGCAATGAATCGCCTCGTCACCATTGATGCCAAAAATCGCTGCACCCAGCAGCTCTTGCGTAGTCCCATCCACGATCACTTTCATGAAGCCGACCGTCTCGCCGCGCTCGACAGCGCGCCCTACCCGCGACATGGGCCGTACGCCCACCAGAACTTCGCGACCGGATTGCCGTGCCTCGTGTTCGGTGAGACCAACCCGCGCCAACGGCGGGTCGGTGAACAGGCTATAGGCGAGGATGCGATCGGAAATCCGCCGCTGGTCTTTATCAAGGACGTTCGCCGCGACAATTTCGAAATCGTTGTAGGACGTATGCGTAAAGGCCCCGCGCCCATTGCAGTCACCCATGGCCCAGATGCCAGGTACGTTGGTGCGGCAATACTCATCGACCTTGATGTAACCGCGTGCGTCGACGGTGACTCCGGCCTTGTCCAGGCCAAGGTCATCCGTATTGGGTTGGCGCCCTACGGCAAGCAGCAAGTGCGTTCCCACTTCTTTTTCGCAAAGCTGGTTGCCCTCGGCCTTCACCTGCACGGCGCCGGACTTTCCAGCCAGTGCAATGCACTCGGCACCCAGATAGATGGCGATGCCTTCGTCCCGCAGCAACTTCAGAATGGCTTCAGAGACATCCTCGTCTTCGCGCGGCAACAGACGTGGTGATCGCTCGACGATAGTCACCCTGGAGCCGAAACGGCGGAACATCTGCCCGAACTCCAGTCCGATGTAACTGCCGCCGACGATGATCAGATGTTCCGGTAATTCGCGGAGCTCCATCATTCCCGTGTTAGTGAGGAACGGCACGGTAGTGATGCCGGGGAACGCGGGCACGGATGCGCGACCGCCAACATTGATGAAGAATGATTCCGCTTCGATGAGCGTTTCGCCAACGCGCAGAGTCGTCGCCGACTCAAACCGCGCATGACCTTCGAGCAAGGTCACGTTGGCCATAGTGCGAAGCCAGTTGTCGACGCCGTCGCGAGCGTTGCCTGATATGCCTTGTGTACGCTCCCTGACCCGTTGCATATCGACTCGTGAATCCCCGACCTGCACCACACCGTATTCATGCGCACGACGCGTCATGTGTGCCACATAAGCGCTGGCCACCATGGCCTTGGTCGGTATGCAGCCTGTGTTGACGCAGGTGCCGCCCACGAGCTTGCGCTCGATCACGGCAACCCGCTGCGCTGCCTTGCCAAGCTTTTCAGCGAGCGGCGGCCCTGCCTGCCCTGCTCCGATCACCACCGCGTCGAAATGCTGATTCATGGAATCTCCAGTGGTCTGGATGGTGCGTAACGTCGCCAAGTAGTGTTCTTGCCTGGTTCCTGGCGGGGCGTATCGTTATTAGAGACAGCCATCAAAAGTGAATCATCACGCGTACATTCGCCGTGAAGCAGCGTCCGTTCGGATAGCGATTGGCGAGCATGGACGCTGCGTCAGCTTACGCGTCGTTGCATGTCCGGCAATGTGCCGATCGTGACAACGCGGTTACTGGTATTTGAGCCATCGTTGGCCGCCCCGTGCGGCAGCGGCACACCTATCCGAGTGTCCGGGTACCCACTGAGTCGATGCCGGCCGTCTTATTTGCTTCGAAAGACTGTCCCGAAACCTTCATATCCGAATGGTTCAATTCGGTTCGAACCGTGAGCTGCTGTTAGCCCAGGCTTCCGGAGACCGTAGGGGGAATCCGTTGCATTAGGCCCGTCACCGGGCCTATGTCATAGACGCAGTCAGGAGTCTTCATATGTTTCGAAAGGCACTGCTACCCGTTTCAATCGCCGCCATGGCATTCGTCGTTGCAGCCTATGCCCAGGGTGGCCCTCAAGCTTTCCCACTCGATCCAGATCATTCATCGCCAGGGTTAGGGGCATCCCCTCAGGATGCCGTTCCGACCGCAACGCCGATCAAGCATCTGGTCGTGATCTTCGACGAGAACCGTTCGTTTGACCATTACTTCGGGACCTATCCGGTTGCTGCAAATCCTCCGGGTGAACCCGTGTTCAGGGCTTCGCCATGGACACCCCATGTCGATGGGCTTACGCGAGAACTGCTGACGCAAAACCCGAACAAGCTCAACCCGATCAACGGTGTCGATGCGGTCAATCCATTCCGGCTGGACCGCACCCAGGCCAACACCGAAGGTCAGAACCATTCCTACACGCCGGAACAGCTGGCTTACGATAACGGCAAGGCGGACCGGTTCCCGTTCTACACTGGCAACAACACCGTCAGCAGCGCCGGCGCCTTCGGTACCCAGGGTTTGGTCATGGGTTATTTCGATGGCAACACGGTAACGGCGATGTGGAACTACGCGCAGCATTTTGCGATGGACGACAACGCCTACACCGATACTTACGGTCCTTCGACGCCGGGAGCGGTAGAAGTTGTGTCCGGCACCAACAATGGCGCAAGCGTGGTTCTTGGTTCGGCATCGACCATTCCCGATGGCCACGGTGGCCTGACTCTGATTGGCGATACTGATCCCGCCCACGACACCTGTTCTTCGACCTCCAGCACGGTCCAGATGACCTCGAAGAACATCGGCGATCTGCTGAATGAGCGGCACCTGACCTGGGGTGGATTCATGGGCGGCTTCGACTTGACCGCCATCAACGCCAATGGAACGACCGGCTGCAAGCGAAGCACCTTCTCGACGGTGTTGAATGCGACCCCGACCGACTACACCCCGCATCACAATTGGTTCCAGTACTACGCATCCACGTCGAATCCAACCCACGCGCGACCGACGTCGGTGAACGAGATCGGCTACAACGACGACAAGGACAGCAGCTCGACGCCGGTCCACCACGAATACGACGTGAATGATTTCTTTGCTGCCGTGACGGCGGGCAACTTCCCCTCCGTGAGCTATCTGAAACCACCTGCAGTGAATGACGCGCATCCGGGCAATTCGGATCCGCTGGACGAGCAGGCCTTCATCGTGAAGGTCGTCAATTTCCTGGAGCAGCAGCCGGACTGGAAGAACACGGCGGTCATCATCACGTACGACGACTCCGATGGCTGGTATGACCATCGCTATGCCTCGCCCACCACGTCGTCCTTCGACTCGAGCACGAGCGAGGGATCGGTGATCGGTGCCGATCAGCTCAACGGTACCGGCATATGCAAAGGGCCGGAATCCAAGCCTGGCGTGGGCGTGAACGGCGGTATCGTCAATGGCCGCTGCGGACCCGGCACGCGCGTCCCGTTCCTGGTCATATCGCCCTATGCACGCGTCAACTACGTCGCCAACAACCGCGTTACCCAGTCCTCGGTCGTGCGCTTCATCGAAGATAACTGGCTGCGTGGGGAGCGGATCGGACAGGGCTCGAACGATGCGGCGGACGGTAGCATCATGGGTCTGTTCGACTTCAACCGCGGTCGGTTCGACACGGCGCCGGCGCTCTACCTCGATCCCGACTCAGGTACGCCGGTCGGCCGGCCCGCGCATTCCTGATCCCGGAACGCTAGCTCGACATCGTTAAACGAGGAACACCAAAAAAACCTAAAGAACATCCCTGCCCCGACTGATTATTCAGCGGGTCAGGGATGCTTCCAGGGCCGAGTGCGACCCCATGCCCTTTCATTCGGATACCGTATTGCCACAAGCCACCCGACCATCACGCACGCAGGTGGACCGAAAGCGGGATCGTCTGCTTAAAGTCGTCCTGTGCCTGACCTGCATGTTCAGTGGCATGGTCGCCTACGCCTTTGTCGATCAGGCGCACGCGCTGGCCCAAACGGATAACGAGGCCACCGATACGAGTGGGATCAATCCCCAGCCCGTTCAATTGAAGCTGCCGCCGGTGAAGCCACTGAGCGCCGTCGCCCAGCTTGGTCGATTGCTGTTTTTCGATCCTTCGCTGTCGGCATCGGGACGACAGTCCTGCGCGTCCTGCCATAGCCCGAAGGGCGGCTATAACCCGCCCAATGCCCTCACCATCCAGCCAGGCGGAGCCAAACTCGAGAACGTCGGATACCGACCGCCGCTGTCGCTGGCGTACGTGTACCGACAACTACCCTTCAGCATCGGGCCGGATGCCGGCGACGTCGAGACACCCGTCAATTTGAATGCGCTGGCGGCCTCCACCAGCAGCGACCCCCGGGCGAAGAAAACCGCAGGAACCGCACCGACCGCGGTGGCCATGGTGCCCCAGGGCGGATTGTTCTGGGATGGCCGCGCCGACTCGCTGCAGAGGCAGGCCTATCTCCCGATGCTCAACCCGGTGGAAATGGCCAATACCAGCGAAGCCGAGGTCGCGCGCAAGTTGGCGCACACTCGCTACCGCCAGTCATTCACCCAGTTGTTCGGGCCGGCCATTCTCGACAATCCGAAGCAACTGGTTTCCGAAGCGATGTTCGCCATCGGTCGCTTCCAGATCGAAGACCCTTCCTTCCACCCATTCACCAGCAAATACGACGCCTGGCTGCAGGGTCGCGCCCCACTGACCGCGGCCGAGCTGCGTGGGCTGAAGCTTTTCAACGATCCGAAAAAAGCCAACTGCGCGGGCTGCCACTTGAGTCAGCCGGGCCAGGACGGGTTACCGCCGCTGTTCACGGACACTCAATACGAAGCCCTGGGCGTGCCCCGCAACACCAACCTGCCATTCAACAAGAATCCGCTTGCCTTCGATCTGGGCCTCTGCGGCCCCATCAGGAAAGACCTTTCCCGGCAGACGCAATATTGCGGCATGTTCCTCACCCCCACCTTGCGCAATGTCGACCGGCGCTCGGTTTTCTTCCACAACGGCGTCTATCACACCTTGAAGCAGGTGCTGGATTTCTACAACTTGCGCAGCACAGCGCCCGACAAGATCTATCCGCCAGGTGCAGACGGCAAGCTGGCGCAGTACAACGATATGCCGTCGACCTACCGGGGCAACATCGATACCACCGATGCCCCGTTCAACCTCCACGTCGGCGACCCGCCCCCGATGACGGACCAGGACATCCGCGACATCATCACGTTCCTGCACACTCTCGACGATGGCTATACCCCGTCACCACAGGTGGCCATGTCTACTCAGCCGTAGGTCGAATGCCAGCATCCGCAATCGTCCCCGAATGGCGCCTAATGTGTCCGGTGCGCTCGAGCACGCACTGCTCGAGGGTCATAGCCAAGGACTATGGTTGTGATTGAAACAATCGAATTCCTCAAACGGGATGGGAGGCATACATTCCCATAGGCAAGCCAGCCGATGTCCCCCGTCACCGCCTGCAAGGAGCAGCAATGACTGAATCGTGCAGCGCCTGACCCACTACTGCGGCGCCCCGTTGCCCAGAAATTACAGCGTCGCCTCCAACCCACGCCGTGTGCTGCTTACGTAGCACTACCAGCGCATCCAGAAGCTCGCGCATCTACAAACGCCAAGGGAGAGAACACATGTCCACCGAAGCAAAATGCCCGTTCAAACACGCCGCTGGCGGCGGCACCACCAATAAAGACTGGTGGCCCAACCAGCTGAACGTGAAGATCCTGCGCCAGCACTCCTCCCTGTCTGATCCCCTGGGCAACGACTTCAACTACGCCGAAGCGTTCAAGAGCCTCGACCTGAAGGCCTTGAAGAAAGATCTCCATGCGCTGATGACCGACTCGCAGGACTGGTGGCCGGCGGACTTTGGCCACTATGGACCCCTGTTCATCCGCATGGCATGGCACGGTGCCGGCACGTATCGCATCGGCGATGGCCGTGGCGGCGCCGGCGCTGGTCAGCAACGGTTTGCCCCGCTCAACAGTTGGCCCGACAACGTCAGCCTCGACAAGGCGCGTCGACTGCTCTGGCCGATCAAGCAGAAGTATGGCCAGAAGATTTCCTGGGCCGACCTGATGATACTCACGGGCAACGTCGCCCTGGAATCGATGGGATTCAAGACCTTCGGTTTTGGCGGCGGACGTGAGGACGTCTGGGAGCCTGATCAGGACGTCTACTGGGGCACCGAAACCACCTGGCTGGGCGGCGATGCGCGCTACGGCAAGGGGAAGCCAGGCGATGACAGCGGGGTGATCGTTGCCGATGAGGAGCTGCACGGCACGGAGCATGATCGTACCGATAATGGGCGCAACCTGGAGAATCCGCTCGCCGCAGTACAGATGGGCTTGATCTATGTGAACCCGGAAGGCCCGGATGGTCACCCGGACCCGATCGCCGCCGCCGCGGATATTCGCGAGACGTTTGCCCGCATGGCGATGGATGACGAGGAAACCGTCGCACTGATCGCAGGTGGTCACACCTTCGGCAAGACCCACGGTGCTGGCCCTGCGTCAAATGTGGGACATGAGCCGGAAGCGGCGGGCATCGAAGAACAGGGCTTCGGCTGGAAGAACAGCTTCGGCACGGGCAAAGGCGCCGATGCGATCACCAGCGGCCTGGAAGTCACCTGGAGCCAGACGCCGACGAAGTGGAGCAACCACTTCTTCGAGAACTTGTTTGGCTTCGAATGGGAACTGACGAAGAGCCCGGCCGGTGCAAATCAGTGGACACCGAAGAACGGCGCAGGTGCCGGCACGATTCCGGATGCGCACGACCCGTCGAAGCGTCATGCGCCAACCATGCTGACCACGGATCTTTCCCTGCGGCTGGACCCTGCGTACGAAAAGATTTCAAGGCGCTTCCACGAACATCCGGACCAACTCGCCGACGCGTTCGCCCGCGCGTGGTTCAAGCTGACACACCGCGATATGGGCCCGCGGGCACGCTATCTCGGCCCCGAAGTGCCTGCCGAGGAACTGATCTGGCAAGACCCTATCCCCGCGGTCAATCACAAACTGATTGATGCACAGGACTTCGCTGGCCTCAAGGCCAAGGTTCTGGCTTCGGGCCTATCCGTCGCGGAGCTGGTTTCGACCGCCTGGGCGTCGGCGTCCACCTTCCGCGGCTCGGATAAACGCGGTGGTGCGAATGGTGCGCGCATCCGTCTCGCCCCCCAGAAGGATTGGGCAGTCAACCAGCCTGCACAACTGGCCAAAGTGCTCAAAGTCCTCGAAGGCATCCAGAGCGAGTTCAACAGCGCGAAGTCTGGCGACAAGAAAGTCTCAATTGCCGATCTGATCGTGCTGGCCGGTTGCGCGGGCGTCGAACAGGCAGCGAAGAATGCCGGTCACGCTGTCACCGTTCCCTTCGCGCCGGGACGCATGGACGCCTCGCAGGAACAAACCGATGTGGAAGCGTTCGCCGTGCTTGAACCGATCGCCGACGGTTTCCGTAACTTCCTCAAAGGCAAATACAGTGTCCCTGCCGAAGCGCTCCTGGTCGACAAGGCGCAATTGCTGACGCTGACCGCACCGGAGCTGACGGTGCTCGTGGGTGGCCTGCGTGTGCTGAATGCCAACGTCGGACAGACACAGCATGGTGTCTTTACGAAGCGGCCGGAGGCATTGACCAACGACTTCTTCATCAACCTGCTCGACATGGGCACCGAGTGGAAGGCGGCATCCAAAGACGTGTTTGAGGGACACGATCGAAAAACCGGCGCACTCAAATGGACCGGCACCCGAGTCGATCTCATCTTCGGCTCGAACGCCGAGCTGCGAGCCCTGGCTGAAGTCTATGCAAGCTCCGACGCACAGCAGAAGTTTGTCCGTGACTTTGTAGCGGCCTGGTACAAGGTAATGAACCTCGACCGCTTCGACCTTGAGTGATGTCGGAAGGTTGAGCGTGTAGGTCTTAGGCTGAGCAGCCTCGATCTGGCAAGGGATGATCCCGAGCCAGGTCGAGGTTGCTTACAGCGGCGTCTAGCTCGGCCGTATCATGTCCCTGGAATAAGAAAGCCCGATGCCATAGCCGCCACCGTGCGACTCTACGATCGCGCGTGCGCCATCGTAGGTCTCGTGCCGCGTCCAGTCTCTCTGAAGCTCCAACAGCACTTGAATCCATGAGGTCAGTTTGACGCCAGCGGCTTCCATGCGTCGAAGGGCGAGCTCATGGCTCATCGCGGTCAACCCGCCGCAGGCGTCGGCAACCACCCATACGTCATAGCCATCGGCCAAGGCCGACAACGCGCAGAACGAGACGCAAGCTTCGCTTAAAAGACCGGATATGAGGAGGCGCTTTCTACCCGTGCCAACGACGGCATCCTTGGCCGCAGCGTCCTCCCAGACGTTCATGCTTCGGCGCTCAACCGGCTGCGCATTGGGAATCACCTGATGGATGGCCGGCATTAGCGGACCGCTATAGACCTTGCTCGCTGATGTGGACGCAACAATAGGAAGACCAAACACTTCGGCAGTTCGCGCCAGCGCAATGGTATTGCCGAGCAGTGTTTGACGATCGATCGAGCCAACGCCAAAAGCGAGCCCGGCTTGCTGGTCAATCAAAAGTAGCATGCAGTCTTGGGGTGTCAGTAGTGTCGTGTCGTTTGCCATGTCGCATTCCTCCAGGCTCTGAAACTCACATGTATCCAGGCTCAAGGTTCAGGTCGTTGCGTAGGCTTCCTCATGGCCATAGGCCAACAGGGCAATGACCGGAAGCACCACAAAACATTTGACGCTAAACAGATCGAAAAGCAGGGCTCCGCCTCCACAGCCCAGGGCAAAGGCACATACGCTCGTCGTCATGCGCGCGAGGCGGGCATTGATCGCGACCTTCTGATCACCCGAGACGCCATGCCATTTGTCGGCGAGATCCAGCATCACCTGGGTCGTTGTGCCAGTCATCAAGGTGGTCGGCGGCGCGTGCGAAAGATGTACGCGCTGAACGGCATTTTGAATGGCCATCGCCGAGACGAAGGTCAGACCGGTCAAGATGGCTGGAACGCTGTCGCCATTGGCAAAGGGGCCGAAATAAAGAGCCAATGCGGTACCGACGATCAGAAGCAACAGTTTCAGCATGAACATCGTGCGCAGCACTGGACGCTTGCGATTCATCAGTGTGTAACGCAACAGCCTGACCAGGACCACGACCAGGCAAAAGGCCGGCAACGCCAGCAACTTTGCTATAGCCCCTGTCGTGCCCAGCACCAGCGACGCGCCGAGGGTGACGAAATTGCCCGTTACGTGTGCGGTAAAGAGTCCGTGCAAGGCCAAGAATCCGGCCGTATCGACATAGCCCGCGTTGAAGCTCAGCAGCGTAGGAAGCGATGGTTTTTTCATGATGGCACCCAACCTCCCTGCAGCGTCAGAGCGGCATGAATGAAAGTCCAGTCCGTTGCATTCGTTGACGCACTCATGTCACCACCCCCAGCGCACTTCGGCACCAAAATAATCCGAGTCATGACCGCCCGCAGCCCGCAGCGCCGGCGCCACAAAGTAGCGATCGAATTCCGTACCGAAAGCAAGACTGCGTGTCGCATTCCAGTTCAGCTGCAACTGCCCATAAGTACTGCTGCGCCGCCCGGGTTCTCCCGCCGTGCCTGGGACAGGTATATCGGGCTGTGCATAGATGGCATCGTGCGTGGTTTGCCGCCAAAGGGTACCCACGGCGGCCACGAACTTCACGTCTTGCCATGGCGTCAGCGTCAGCGAAGGCTTCAGATGGATGAAATTGGTGTAACCCGTGTAGCCGGACAAGGTGACGTAGTAGCCGTTCGGGAATAGCGGGTTGAACGTTCCCACCGTGTTGCCGGACAGGTTGTGATCGCCTGAAGCCGAATCCAGCTGGATGCCGACGCGTGGGCTCCAGCTCGCCCCGGTGAAAGTAAAGCCGGTCAGCGATCCGAAAGCCCAGGCATCGACATCCTTCGCGCCGATGCTGCCGCCCTGCTTCATGCCTTCGATATCCCAATCGAAATCGCCTGCATGTCCGTTGTAGTGCACGTCAACGTTTTGACGTTCCTCGTTGCCGGATGCCGCCAGGAAATGCACATTGTCCTGCCGGAAATCCGAGAGGCTGATGCTGAGTTCGCTGGTTGCGGTCATGCGGCGCTGGGCACGTATGCCACCGAACGTCAGATGGCTATTGCTGAAATCGTCAAAGTCCGACTCGTTTCGGTATTGCACCGGCTGACTGGCGAAACCGGTGACACGCCAGCCACCACGTTCGTAGTCGGCCCAGATCGCATCGTAGGCCTGGCGCACATTCGGTCCGTCGCGCACGGAGACGAAGCGCTGAAGATCGAAGGCGATCTCCTGGCGCCCTACCCTCAACTTGAACAGGCCACCATCGACGTCGGCCTGGGTATCCAGAAAGAAAAGCCGCAGGTCAAGCTTGTTCGCGTCCACGGGCGAAGGTTTTGACAGACCCGGTGCAAGTGCATTCTCCAATTGCACGAAGATGCGCATGTTGTCTGTGAGGTGTGCGTCCGCGTGAAACTCCAGGCGATGCAGCAGATAGTCCTGGCGGTGACCGCCCGCGACACCGAACAGGGCCGGGTCGATGCTGACAAAGCGTTCGCGCAGGGTCACACCAAACGAAAGGTAGCGCTGGGGGTCGGTCTTCGACAGCGATATGTACTTGAGCGCGTCACCCGGCGCAGTCCGGAGCCGGGGGTCTGCGAGTACTGACCAATCTTCCTGCCAGCGGTAGAAATCTATCGTCGGTCGTTGCACATCGGCTTGATCCGCGGTCGCTGCGAGATCCTCAGCCAGCACGGTGTGGCTGCAGCTTGCGAAACAAGCCCACACCAACAGCAGTGCACGAGCGGGCGGCATGGATAACCTGTCTACTTCGGCAATGCAGGCGCGTGGATCTCCGCGATGTAACCGCCCGGGAACTGCACGATGGCCGAACTGCGGTCGCTGGCGTTGTAACGCGGCACCAACACTTTCGCTCCATTGGACGTAGCCTTGGCTAGCGTGGCATCGAGATCCTTGACCTCATAGCCGCTGATTTCATGGCCAAACGGATATGGCAGATGGCCGTCCGTCACATTGACCTGCATCTTGCCGAAGCCGGACTCGATACGGATACGCCGGTAGGTCTCGCCTGGCTTTCCGACCTCGCCTGCATCGGCTCTGCGGTCATCAGAAACCACCTTCCCATGCGAGAAGCGCAGCCAGTCGTGCACAAACGTGTCCGCGGTATCGCCCGACACATAGATCCGGTTGTCCGGCACTGTTTCCAGGGCTCCATAGGACGGCGCGGTGAAATGCCAATAGAGCTGCATCTTGACGCCACCCGGCCACTGGATCACCGAGTCGAAACCGATCGGGTCCTTGAACTTGTCGACGATCACTTCGGCACCAGCCGCACGCGCCTCCTTGATCGCCTGATCCATATCGGTCACCAGGTAACCGGTACGCTCCTGTCCGAACGGATACGGGATCGGTGTCAGGAAGGCGAACGTCGACAGCGTGCCCGCCGGCGTCCACACATATTGCCCCTCGGTACTGCTGGGTACCGGCAGCACATTGAAGGTGCCGCGCTTGGACGGCTGGCCGCCAAACGTTCCGGTGAAACTGTTGACGAAAGTATCGAAATCACCGGGAGCGATATAGACATGGGTGGTGTCATATTGAGGGCCGACGGCGACGCTTGGTGCGCTGCGCGCGGCCTCCTTCGCCAGACCCACCGAAAGAGGCGCCGTCGACAAAAGTGCGATGACGGCGATGGCGATCGTCGTGCGAACAACGTGGGACAATGACTTGATGTGCATAAAGCGCCTCTTCCGATGGGTTAGATAGAACTTAGGCGTCACGTCTTTTGGCGGCATAGCTGTACAGCGCCGCGAAAGCCATCCCGGCGATCAGGGCGATGTGTTCCATGAAAACGTTCATTTCGGCGAAGCGCGCAGCGCCATCCAGTTTCCAGAACGCATGTGCCAAATAAGTTGCGAAGGCCGTAAATACCGCCAAAGCCCCCGCTCCCAGCCATGCGTATCGATTGAAGATGATCGCGAGCGAGCCACCCAATTGCACCACCAGGATAAGAGCATAGAGCAGCCATGAGGCGGGCAAGCCGGTCGCATGCATCTCGGCCAAGGCTGCTTGCGGGTGCAGCAGCTTGTCGATACCGCTCCACCAGTACGGCAACGCCAGACCGATGCGGGCAAGCCACAGTGTCACTGGGGCCTTGAGAATGTCGGCGATGATGGCCGGTGTATCGCTGGTGTACCTGGGCGAGTTCATGCTCATAACGCCCAGCACGCGCAGCCCAGCGCACCCCAGAACGACTTCAGGTCCGACTCCGAGATGGGGAGCGTGGCTGACCATGCACTGATGTGATCGTGACCGTGGACCGAGCATGCGCTGGCACAATTGCAGGTGTTCGCGTGGCTTTGCCGCGCCGCCATGGACTTGGCATCATCCCAGGCTGCATACCCACCGAATGCACGAACAGGCGACCAATCCGGCATCGCCGGCGGCAGCGGATTCTCGTCCAGATGCTGGAAGATGCCAGCCGCGTAGACGGCCTTGCCGCCAACGATCGTCAAGTCCGATGTCATATCGGCGATCGCGTTGTCGGCACAGGCGAAATAGTCGGCACTGGGCACGATGAGATCCGCGAGCTGGCCGACCTTGATCTGCCCTTTCTTGCCTTCTTCGTTGGAAAACCAGGTCACGTACTGGCTCCACATGCGTAGCGCGGTTTCGCGATCCAGGCAGTTACGCTGGGGATAGATGCGCAGACCACCCACGGTCGTGCCGGTGATCAGCCAGGCCAGCGATACCCAGGGGTTGTACGACGCGACCCGCGTGGCATCAGTACCTGCCGACACCTTGATGCCCTTCTCCAGCATCTTGGCGACAGGCGGCGTGACCGCGGCGGCGGCGGCGCCATAGCGTTCGACGAAGTACTCGCCCTGATAGGCCATGCGGTGCTGTACAGCAATGCCGCCACCGAGTGCCGCAATGCGATCGATTGATTTTTCCGAAATCGTTTCGGCATGGTCGAAAAACCAGTTGAGCCCTTGCAACGGGGTATCGCGATTTACTCGCTCGAACACATCCAGGGCGCGGCTGATCGTCTCGTCATACGTCGCATGCATGCGCCACGGCCAGTGATTCTCGGCCAGCACGCGCACCACGCCCTCAAGCTCCCCTTCCATCGCCTCGGGCATATCGGGGCGTGGTTGACGGAAATCTTCGAAATCGGCCGCTGAAAACACCAGCATCTCGCCAGCGCCGTTGTGCCGGAAGTAGTCGTCACCCTGCTTGTACTTGGAGGTCTTCGTCCAGTTGAGAAAATCCTCCTTTTCCGCTTTGGGCTTCTGCGTAAACAGGTTGTAGGCCAGACGGATGGTCAGCTGGCCGTCGTCGGACAGCTTCTGTATGACGGCGTAATCTTCAGGATAGTTCTGGAAGCCGCCGCCCGCATCGATGGCACCGGTGACGCCAAGCCGATTGAGCTCTCGCATGAAATGACGCGTGGAGCTGAGCTGATAATCGAAGGGCAGCTTCGGCCCTTTTGCCAACGTCGCATACAGGATGGCGGCATTCGGCTTGGCCAGCAGCATTCCCGTCGGATTGCCCGCCTTGTCTCGCTCGATCTGACCACCAGGCGGCTCGGCCGTGTCCTTGGTATAGCCCACCGCCCGCAATGCGGCGGCGTTCAACAGCGCACGATCGTAGAGGTGCAGCAGAAACACCGGCGTGTCCGGCGCCACGGCGTTGAGCTCGGCGATCGTTGGCAGGCGCTTCTCGGCAAACTGGTGCTCGGTAAATCCGCCGACCACACGAACCCACTGGGGCGGCGGTGTGATTGCCACTTGCCGCCGCAGCATGTCCATCGCGTCGGCAAGCGAGCGTACGCCGTCCCAGCGCAATTCCATGTTGAAATTCAGACCGCCACGAATGATGTGCAGGTGGTTGTCGATCAGGCCGGGCAAGGCGCAGCGACCAGCGAGATCGACTTTTCGTGTGGCCCTGCCTGCCACAGCCAGCACACTCGGGTCGTCACCGACCGCCACTATTTGCCCGTTCGCGATGGCGACGGCACTGGCCCGGGGATGGTCTGGATCGAGCGTGGTGAAGCGCCCGTTGTACAAGAGCAAATCCGGTTCGGTATGCGTATCACTCATGACGTTGGCTCCTTTTCCCCGCTTGCTGCGGGCGGCTGCCTGGCTTGCGGCAACTGCCCGAAGCAATGGGGCTTGATCTGCTGTGCTACCCATGTGGTCGCGCTCACCTGACGACCGAGGACCTGCTTGACCAGTGGCGGGAGTTGTTCGCCGACGAGGATGCCAAGCAGCCCCACCAGGGCAATGTCCGGCGGCGCGGGGGAACGGACATGGACCAGCCCATAGATGACACCGACCAGGATGCCTGCGGCCAGCGAGAACAGGTACGGCTTCATGAGTAACCTCCAACGCACGGATTAGAATCGTTCATGCTGCGCCGCGAAAATCAGCCGCCGTGCGCGTGGAGCATGGTGTTGGCGTAGATGAGACCGAGACCGTAGGAACCGCCATACGATTTCGCGATACCAGTGGTGCTCTCGTAGGTTTCGACTCGCGCCCAGTCGCGCTGCAGTTCCAGCAGGTATTGCAACGCCGTCATGGGATGCGCCCCGGCCTGCACCATGCGCTCGATCGCCCGATTGTGGGCTTCGGCAGAGACGTCGCCACAGGCATCGGCGATCACATAGATCTCGAATCCCTGCTCGATGGCAGACAGCGTGGGGCCGACGATGCAGACCGATGTCCACAAACCGGCAAGCACGAGACGCTGTTTGCCGATCGCATTCACCTGCTTGATGACCGCGGCATCCTCCCATGTATTCATCGAAGTGCGATCAAGCAATGCCTGCCCCGGAAAAGGATCGGTGACCTCGGCGAACATGGGGCCGGAGAAGCTCTTTTCGGCAACCGTGGTGAGTATCGTCGGCACTTTGAAACTTGCCGCTGCGCGCGCCACCAGCCCTGCGTTGTTGCGCAGGGTAATCGCGTCGATGGAGTGCGTGGCAAAAGACATCTGCGACTGGAAGTCGATCATGATCAGCGCATGATCCTTCGGTGTCAGAAGAAGTTTTCCAGGCGTGGGTTTGGCCGTGATGGACATACGTATCTCCTTGAAGAAGGAAAAGTGATCACATCGTCTCTGTCGTCTCGAAACGAACGCGTTGCGATGCGAACGCATCGGGGAAACTATGTCACCCGATGCCGTTCCGTTCTTGGATGACGTTGATGGTGAAGGATGAAAAGTCAGTCCTATATGGACACTTGAACGGCCGGAAACGAGCCATTCGGTGTAAGCCGGATGCTTACAGCTTCTGGACCTTGAGCTTTTTCGTGGACAGGACTCCCAGCAGCACAAAAATCGCCAAGGCGACGAACTGCGCTACGTCAAAGGGTGGTTCCTTCAACGTCGGCGCTGCGGCATGCAACAAGGGAATCTTCCCGAACGCCTGGGCGATGGCCACGAAGACAAGCAGATATTCACTGGCGACAAGGCCACCGGCAAAAATGAAGGAGCCTGTGCGTGATCGTTGAGCCGCCGGCGCGGCCATAAGTACGATCGCCAGAATGATCACGGCGGCAATGCCCACGCCAATGGCTGGCGTCATGCCATGAAAGGGAAAGAAGAATCCCGTGACGCTCGTTGCCGCTGCCGTCAGCCAGAAAGTCCAGAACCAACGGGATGATAGTGAGCCACTGAGGAGGCCGATGACCACTGGCACCCCGGCGAGCAACGCGGCAATGCTGAGTAACGTATGGATGGCCGTGAATGTACCTAGTCCGGTGATCATGAGGCGGTCCCTCCCGTTTCAGTTCAATGTTTACGCTTTGGCGAAGGCGAGAAGATCCGCATTGATGACGTCGGCATGAGTGGTCGGCATACCGTGCGGGAACCCCGGATAGATTTTCAGGGTCGCGTTCTTCAAAAGTTTTGCTGACAGAACCCCCGCATCTTTGTAAGGCACGATCTGGTCGTCGTCGCCATGCATCACGAGCGTCGGCTGATCGATCTTTTTGAGATCCTCAGTGAAGTCAGTCTCGGAAAATGCCTTGATGCAGTCGTATTGAGGCTTGGCGCCGCCCATCATGCCCTGCCGCCACCAGTTGCGAATGACCCCTTCGGAGATCTTTGCACCCGGACGATTGAAGCCATAGAAAGGCCCTGTGGGCACATCAAGGTAAAGTTGCGCTCGGTTGGCTGCGAGTGCTGAACGGAAACCATCAAACACTTCGATCGGTAGTCCACCCGGGTTATTCGGTGTCTTCACCATGATGGGTGGCACGGAACTGATCAGTACGGCTTTCGCTGTGCGGTGTTGGCCATAACGCGCCACATAACGCGCCACCTCGCCGCCGCCGGTCGAGTGACCCACATGAATGGCCTCTCGCAAATCGAGGGCCTCGGTCAGAGCGGCGAGATCGGCCGCGTAATGATCCATGTCATTGCCCTCGGATGTTTGCGTGGAGCGGCCGTGCCCCCGCCGATCGTGGGCAATCACCCGATAGCCATGACTCAGGAAGAACAGCATCTGAGCGTCCCAGTCGTCTGCTGACAACGGCCAACCGTGGCTGAACACCATGGGCTGGCCATGACCCCAATCCTTGTAATAGATCTCGGTACCATCTTTGGTCTTGATGCTGCTCATGTTCTGGCTCCCACGATTGGATGGAAAAGAGGACGACATGCCTGAGGGCCTTGATGAAGTCGCGCTGCCGACGATCGGAAAAGCCACGGCGGCTGCGGCGATGGCAGCCCCGCGAAGCAAGGCGCGACGACTTTCGTCGACATCAGTGGAACGATCTCTGTTTGACATAATGTTCCATTGCAAGTGGCTTTCCTCATGAATTGTCCGAAGAGCAAGTTTGCTTCCGACTCAATTCGTCATGTCGGACACAGTCATGTCGAACAACAAAATTTCTGCAGCGCTCGTGGCGAGCACAATGATTGGTCCGTCAGTCGTCCAGGCTGCACCATCCCCGGCGTTGAGTACCTCGCCATCAACTTTCACGCTGCCACGAGCCACTTGCAGCCAAAGGTTTCGGCTGCCCCGTGGCACGTGCTCCAGTTCGTTCCCTGCTCCCAGTCGTGCCACATATAAATCGACGTCCTGGTGAACCTTCACAGCGCCATTGCGCGGGCTACCCGAGCCAATCAGAAGCCACTGATTCATTGATCCCGCCAGCGCGAAACGGCGTTGCTCGTACCCAGGCGCGAGACCAAGCTTCTCCGGAAGGATCCAGATTTGCAGGAAATGCACAGGTTCATTTTTCGAAGCGTTGAACTCCGAATGCGTCACGCCGGTACCTGCGCTCATCCGCTGTAACTCACCCGGCTGGATCTGAGCGCCAGTGCCAAGACTATCCTTATGCTCAAGCGTGCCTTCAAGCACCCAGGAAAGAATTTCCATATCCCGGTGTGGGTGTTCGCCAAAACCCGCACCAGGCACAACACGATCTTCGTTGATGACACGCAGCGGGCCGAAACCCATGTGGTCCGGATCGAAGTACTGTCCGAAGGAAAACGTATGGCGGCTTTGAAGCCAGCCGAAGTCAGCGTGGCCACGGTCGTTTGAGCGTCGAGTGAGCACGGGCGTCGCCTCCCTGGATACGAATCAGTTCCAACCTCTGGCGTGGAGACGTATCAACGGACCATGGAGCATCCGTATAAGTCTCCTCAAACCATGCGGCGATCGTATCTAAAGCTCGACTTCGAAAAAATCGCACATAGGAGGGGCAAGGTTACCCTTCGAAAGAAGGATAAGGCTCAGATACTCATCGAGCGCAACAAACCCCGGCGATTTGCCACGGCGATGGCTTCAGTGCGGCTCAGCACATTGAGCTTTCTAAAAATGGCCTGCATATGACTCTTGACCGTGACTTCCGAGATCGATAATGCCGCGCCGATGAGCTTGTTCGGTTTGCCCAGGGCCAGCAGGCGCAGGACGTCCAATTCGCGTGGAGTCAGTTCTTCCAGCGGCATGCGCTCTGCCAGCCTGACAGCAACTGCCGGGGAAACAAGCGTTTTTCCCGCATGCACTTCACGTATGGAACGGCACATTTCTTCGCGCCCAACATCTTTCAGCAGATACGACTTCGCACCCGCATGCATCACGCGATAAATGTCCTCGTCGCCATCGTACGTCGTCAAAATGATGATACGCGCGGCGGGATCGACGGCGCGAATTTCATGGATCGCATCCACACCATCCAGCCCCGGCATGCGCAGATCCATCAAGGCGACGTCGGGTCGTTTCTCCTTCCAAAGTTCGACTGCCAGGAGCCCGTTGCCCGTTTCGGCGACAACCTCCATGTCGGGTTCCTGCTGAAGTATCGCGATCAATCCGTCACGGACGACGGTGTGGTCTTCAACGATCAACAAGCGGATTTTAGAAACGTTGCCGTTTCGATCGACATGCTTGTTGTTTCCGACTTCGGCACGGAGCACACCATCACCGGTAGTTCTCTTGGAGCTTGCCATTGCTGTTACTCGTCAGCCGGGATGCGCAAGATGACACCTATCTCGGTTCCAAAGCCCGGCTTCGAGCGAATCGCGAAGCCGCCTTTCATTCGCTCTACGCGTTCCTTCATGCCCATCAGACCAAAGCCGTCGTGTTCGGCGTCCACATCGAAGCCCCGTCCATCATCGGCCAATTGCAGTTCAATGTCTTCCTGACTAAAACGAAGCGTGATCCGAAAATTTCTGGCCTGCCCATGTTTGATCGTATTGGTCAGTGCTTCCTGAGCGATACGCAACAGATCCTCCTCCCACTGTGCCGGCATCACTCTTTCCTGACCTACTACCTGAAAAGTTGCTTGCAGTTGAGCGCATTCCGTCATTTTCCTGAGCAAGTCTTCAAGCGCCGCGCACAAAGTGGCATTACGCAGTGAGCGCGGGCGCAAGGCACGCACCGAGCGTCGCGCCTCGCGCAGGCTTGAGCGCGCCAGTTCGCTGGCGCGTTCGATATGCATGTTCGTACGGGCGTCGTCATGTCGCACGAGCGTTCCTTTCGCAGCTTCCAGTTGCACGATGACGCCGGTAAAGCCTTGTGCGAGCGTGTCATGGATGTCGCGTGCCATCCGATTGCGTTCCGCCAGCACGGCTGCCTCCCGGCTCTGCTGGGACAGGCGCATGAGTCGGATCGCCAACGTGGCCTGATGGGCAAGCGCTTTTGTCAATTCGACCTCCTCCCCTCTGAATACCCGTGAGCCAGTGAAGCGGATGCCGATGATGCCGACAAGCTGACCGGCCATCACCATGGGCGCAATCAGCAATGCGCTAACACCCGAAGTCATGAAATACGCCTTCAGATCGGCAAAGGGTCTGGGCAACTCGACTGTAGGCCAGACGGCAGTGCGGCCATCAGCAAGGATGATTCGGGCGGGGTCCTTGCTGATGTCCTCGATCACAAAATGCATCCCAACCTGGAGGGCATCACCCCAGAGAGGTGGCGTGTCTTTGAGAATGGAGATGCTCCCTCCAAAATACCCGGCTTCGATGCTTGTCTTGAAGCGTCCTTCCTCGACAACGCCCAGGATATCCAGCACGTCATCGTTTCGCTCCCATACGGTGACGCTATGCGCATCCATCTGAGTGAGAATCGTCGTCACGACATGCTTCGGCAGCTTGTCCGGATCGAATTCTTGTGCAAGCGAGTCCAGCGTGCGGGTCAATGCCGTTAGCTGACCACGGGCAAGGTGCTCGGACAGACGCAAGGCTTCGGCTGCCTCATGCAAGGCATCCTCGGACTTCTTCTTCTCCGTAATGTCGATCACGGCACCAACGTACTCCAGCTGGCCCGAGGTATCCCGCATGGGATTGGCGACCGTGTGCACATGCCTGATCGTCCCGTCAGGTAGTAGCAGTCGATGCTCGTACTCCAGGAAAGATTCGTCTTGAAGCGCCTTTTCAAGCGTGGCCTGAACCCGCAACCGGTCATCCGGATGTACTCGCTCAAGCGCCTGCTCGAGTGAAGGAATGGTGCCTGGATCCCATCCGCCTATGCGTACTGTTTGCGCGGAGGAGATGAGTTCCTGGCTGGCCACACGCAGGCACCAGCTGCCCGTTCCACTCAATCTTTGCGCCTCTGTCAAATACGCTTCGCTGCGGCACAAGGCTTCCTCGGCAAGCTTCTGGTCAGTGACGTCCATCAAGGCGCCGATGAACTCAAGTGCGCCAGTCCTGGTTCTTGTAGGTTGAGCAAGGACGTGGACATGCTTGACCGAACCGTCTGGCATCTTGAGGCGATGCTCGAAATCCAGATTTGACTCATCACGCGCCGCGCGATCGATCGCCTCTCGGACAAATGCAATGTCTTCCGGGTGGGTACGATGGAAGGCAAGATCCAGGGTGGGGGTTATTTCGCGGTCGTATCCCACAATGCAAAATGTCTCCGCAGACCAGAAGAGTTCACCGGTGATGACGTTCCAGCCGAAGCTGCCCGTACGGCTCAGACGCTGGGCTTCCGCCAGATAGGCTTCACTCCGCTGCAGGCGCTCCTTCGATTCCTTGACTGCGCCTAGAGCACTCTCCAGCTGTTCATTCGCCAGGTATTGTTTCGTGACATCCCGGCAAGTGACGACAATCAGATTCCGCCCCTCAAGAACGCAGCGCGCCAAGCTCAGATCAATGATCGGCTGGTACCCGCTCTTGGTTCTGCAGCGGCGTTGCAGTGTGACCGGCACGCCGGGCAACCTGTCTTCCACAAGATCAAGAATTTCGTCCTTCGGTGCGCCGAGCACCATGTCCCACAAATGGAAGGACAGCAATTCGTCCCTCGTATAGCCCAATGCCGTAGAGGCTGCTGGATTCACGTCGATGATGCGGCCATCGAGTTCGGTGACGAAAATCGGATCCGCTATGTGCGTGAACAGACTCTCCAACTGACGCAGACGGCTTCGCGATGCTTCCAGTTCTCGCTGGCACGATGCCCATTCGAAGTGTGGTGAATCCTGCGTTTCGGCCATGTCCGGTGTCTTTCCCTCGCCATTGCGCGCATAGCATGCGCTGCCAAAACCTCAAAAGTAAGATGGTGAATCGAACCAAATGCTATGAACCAACCCTGCCGTACTGCATGGCTTGCCTTAGTGGACAACATGATTGTTGACCGCCATGGAGCCCTGTGCAGCTTGACCACCAATGTAGTGCCGAACGGCCGACGTGGATCCCTCGGTCAGGAAAGTGGCGATGGTTGCTTGAAGACGTTGGTCCCCGTACGAAACACGCTCGTGCTGGCGCAGATGTTCCAGCCAGGAAACGACCACGAATGTCTCGATGTAGTCGCCTGACTCTTCGACGTTCTCGAAGATGCCCCAGAAGATCGCGCCGTCGCGGCGTCGGGCGCGGCCCAGTTCATGCAGCGCCTTCAGGAATTCCGTGCGGCACTCCAGGCGCACCGAATAGGTCACCGTGACCAGCGCCGGTCCGCGGTCAGGTGCAACGTCTTCGGCAGGAATCGGCAACGGCCAATGTGCTGACGGCACTAGATCGTCCGGATCCTTGCCCTTCAGACTGATTTTCGCAGTGGCCAGGGCTGAAAGCGCCAGACAGAGCGGCGCCGCCGTAAGCGCCACTTGTATGCCCCAGTGCGACGCCACCCAGCCCCACCCTGCGCTGCCTATGACAAGGCCGGTGGAGAACGCAGTGATGTAGATCGACAGCGCCCGAGCACGTACCCACGCCGGCACCGACGTCTGCGCCGAAACCTGCAAGGCTGACAGCACCGCGATCCAGCTGGCGCCGATGATCACCATCGCGGCGCAAGCGAAGCCAGGATCGCGCAAGTAGGCCATCGCTACCGTAGTCAAGGCGAAAAGCAGGTTCGCGGCCAGCACTTGCCGCTCACGACTGAGCCGCCGCCGCAACCTGGGCAAGAGCAGGCCGCCAGCGATGGCGCCCAAACCTCCTGCGCCAAGCATCACGCCATAGGTCGCTGGCCCAGCCTTCAGTTCGGAACGTACATAGAGCGGAAGCAGCGACCAGGTCGCTGTCGCGAACAGAAAGAACAACACCGCTCGCAGCAGCACACCGCGAAAATCCGAAGAATTGGCCACGTAACGGACGCCGGCGCGCAGCGCTCCAAAGAATTGCTCCGTGGGCAGATCCGATCGGGTGGGCTCACGCTTCCACCAGAGCAGTACTGCGATCACCGCGAGAAATGACAGTGCATTCAAGGCATACGCGGTGGCCGGCCCGAGGCTGACCAGGATGAGTCCACCGATCGCGGGGCCAATCGCGCGCGACGCATTGAAGCCGATCGACGTCATTGCCACCGCGGCAGGCAGCTGAGCGGGGGGCACGATTTCCGGCGTCGTCGAAGACATCGCCGGCATACCCATGGCAGAACCGATGCCCAGTCCGAGCGTGAGCAGCAACAGCACATCCGGCGTAAGCAGATGTATCCACGTCGTCACCGAAAGCAGGGTGGCGAAGATCAGCATCCAGGATTGAGTGACGATCAGGTAACGCCGCCGATCCACGATATCGGCCAGGGCACCTGCGACCAGCGCAAGCGCCAGGATCGGCAGCGACCCTGCCGTTTGCACCAGTGATACAAGCAGCGGCGATGCAGACAACGATGTCATCATCCAGCCGGACGTCGTGTCATTGATCCAGGTGCCAATATTGGAGGCGAGCATGGCGAACCATAGCCAGCGAAATACCGCTGACTGAAACGGTGCCCATGCTGAACCTGCGTTGGTCTTGTCGCTACTCATTGCCATTCGCGATGCGGCGTCAGTCCCGGGGCCATTAAGCAGGCCTCAGTATCAAGCACAAAAGTATCTTGATTCCGGGGCTATCCACTACCAACTGTACTTGAGCCCAAGTTGCCCTTCGCTACGCCTGTAGGAACCGCTTCCCCACTCCTCGCCTGCGCGCGCCCACAACACCCATCCCCCGCCCATGCGCCCCTGGAATCCCGCGTCTATCTGATAGCGGTTGTTGGGCACGGCATCAGCTAGCGAGACGCCATTGAAGGAAATGTCGTTTGCGCCGCCACCATGCCACCAATCCGCCTCCACGAATGGGCTTAGGGAGAAATTGGCGCGCAACTGTGGGCTGACCCGGATACCCACGCGCTCTTCTGTGGTGCCGGCATCGGGTAGCTGTATTCGCGTGTCGCTGCTGTCGAAGATTTGATTGACGTGGTAGTCCATGTGCACCACTTGCACCTGAGGCTCGACTTTCAAACTGGCGCCCAAGCCTATGCCGTATCCATATTCGAGCGAAACGGCCAAGTCCCTCGAGTGATAATCGACCGAAGGAAGCAGGTCGCTGCGCACGTCGTTGTCGAACCAACCGTATTGCGCCCACGCATCCAGGTATGAACCCAACTGCTGGCTGTTGTTGACGAACCAGGTGGCATAGGCGCCGACGGCATCGCCGTCGACGTGTCCATGAGCCTCGGCAGGATTGAACTGCGCGGTCACATCGGCGTTGGCATCGCCGTGACTGTACATGCCTCCAACGTGCAGGCGATCGTCGGAGCTGGTGAGGTTCCAGTCACCGATATCACCACCCAACTGGAACAAGGACAGATCGCCCGTGGACTCAATCAGTCCGTCAGCAGCATCGGTGCGTACTGAGTCGCCAAGAACGCGAACCCAGACCTTGCCCATCGAGCCATCCGGATCAGCCGACGTGGAGGCGTACTGCGGATCACCCTGTCGCTCGTGCAGCGTCAGCAACAGCATACCCTCGGACATTTCCCTGTTGGCCAGATAGGCACCCACTTCCGGCCGGTATATCGGCGGCCCGACGGTTGGCGATTGCGTTGATTGCGTTGATTGCGATGGTTGTGTCGGTTGCGTTGGTTCAGCCTGCGAACGCAGATACCACTGGCCATCGGTGGGATCCGCCTGGCCACCTTGAAACAGAAGGTACTCATACGGACCTGCAACCACGCGCCCGGACAACACGAAGGCTCCCGTGGCCGAGGCGGTAGGAACGGTCACTTCGACCAAGGGAATGCCATCGCCGGTCGTCACCGCACCGGCACCGCCGACAGAGTGGACCACGATGCTGGTAGGTGCTCCGGCGAGCGTGACAGCGTGAACGTCGAGGATGTCGGACTGTGCAGCTGCACCACCCTGGTTCAGGACAGCCTCCGTCAAGAGGCTGCCACCGTTCGAGACATAAGTTCCGCCCACGCCGAGACGATCGCCTGCAGCACCGTTGATCATCGTGATCGTGCCGGTGTTGACCAGTTGACCCGTGATGTTGAATTGCGCATCTGGACCATTGGCAAGCGTCGGCAATGCGTTGCCGACGCCGAGCGTGCCTGCATTCTCAACGTCCCCGGCTACCTGGCCGTAGCCGCCGAAGGCGCTGCCTGCGTCCACGACCACCCCTCCCCCACCCGCCAGTGCTGCATCGGAATGCGCGCTATCGCCCACGACCAGAGTGCCGGCGGCCACATGGGTGAGACCGCTGTAGCTCGCCACGGTATTGAGAATCAGCGCGCCACTGCCAGTCTTCGTCAGCGTACCGAGGCCCTGGATGGGACCAGAAAGTTTGTTGCGGTCCGTTACATCGATCGTTCCGCCAGCACCATCGAGTTGAAGAGTCCGGTCGCTATTGAAGCTTGCACTCAGCTGCAGTGTGCTTCCGTTCAAATAGACCGCGCCAGCAGGGTCACCAAGATTGTTGTCGGCACTGACGCTCAATGTGCCGGCATCAATGAACGTGCCCCCGGTGTAGCTGCTCGCACCAGAAAGGATGGTGGTACCCGCTCCCGCCTGCCGAACCAGGCCGCTTCCGCTGATATTGCCGGCATAGCTCAAGCTGTCGCCTCGATTGAACTGCAACTCACCATTGTTCACGGTGTCGCCGACGAGTGCACCCGAACTGCCGCCATTGCCTACCTGAAGTACGCCGCCAGAAATAGTGGTGACGCCGGTGTAAGTGTTGTTGCCGATGAGGGTCAATGTGTTGGTGCCCAGTTTGGTCAAGGCACCACTTCCGCTGATGGTGTTTGCGAGCGTCAAGTCATCCGATCGATTGATCGCCAACGTGCCGTTGTCGGTGATGTTGCCGACCACGCTTCCTTGCGCTCCGCCATCACCCAATTGCAGCGTACCAGCCGCGATCGTGGTGCCACCGCTGTACGTCTGGTCACTCGTCAGCATCAACGTCCCGCTGCCGGCTTGGGTCAATGTGCCCGTTCCGCTGATGAGACCGCCAAAATTCGTTGTATCGCTGTGGTTGAACACGAGCGCACCGTTGTCGACGATATCGCCGCTGACACTGCCGCTGGTTCCGCCGTTACCCAATTGCAGGGTACCCGCGGCAATCGTAGTGCCGCCACCGTAGGACGTATCGGCTGTCAACGTAAGCGTACCCGTGCCGAGTTTGGTCAACGCACCTTCTCCGCTGATGGTCTGCGCGATCGTCGATGCGAAGCCGTTCGTGTCGATGAATCCACCATCCGCGCCAAGCGTGATGACTCGCGTCGCCGAGGGATCGACATTGGCACCCAGTTGCAAAGTGCCGCCTTCGAAATCCAGTGCGCCGTTGGCGGCGCCAAGGTTTGCGTCGTTTGACACTTGCAGCACGCCACCACCCAGAAGCGTGCCACCGCTATATGTATTGGTGCCAGCCAATACCAAAGTTCCGTCGTTGGACTTGCTGAGCTGACCCGGACCTGCAATGGGCCCTGTCAATGTCAAGGTCGTGCCACTCACCGGGGCGAGCGTGCCACCCGCTGCCTGGAGCGTGACATCTCGCGCACTTGTAAACGATCCCGTCGTGGTCAACGTGCCGCTATCAAATGTCAGATCGCCGCTGGCGGCACCGAGGTTGCTGTCGCTACTTACCTGCAGCGCGCCATCCGCAATCGTGGTGCCACCGCTGTAAGTGTTGTTGCCTCCAAGTACGAGCACCCCGTCCCCTTCCTTGATGACACGCGAGGGGCCTGAGGAACCGTCAGCAATGGGGGCGTCGATCGTGGCCGTACCTTCACTTACACCCACCAGCGTGTTCGCCCCGGCAGCGTTCAACCCAAAGCCACCACCCTCGATGCGGTAACCATCGGTGACGAACTGCATGCCGGAAAACGTTGTGTTCTCACCCAGGGACACTGTGCCGGCGGTACCCTCGAATACGGCGAAGCCGGCAAGCCACGGCGCATTGACGATACCTGCTGAATTGGTCCAGTTGGTGGTTGATGTATTCCAGATTGCCGTACCGCCATCCACCGTTCCATTGGCCGTGGCATGCGTACCATCCCAGAACAACAGCGTGTACCCCCCGGAATTCACAATAAGATTGACCTGCCCCGGAACGCTCGTCTGCACGGTCATATCACTCGCATTGAATCCCGTCGGCAGTAGACCTATGGCGAGACCGTCGTTCGTCAGTGTGCCGCCGTAATCGATGAGGCGATACACGGCCAGACCATACACACCCGGGGCTATGAGCTGTCGCGAACCAAAGCCACCGACGTCAGTGACGTCGAGTGTGCCAGCCAGGGTGAGGTTCTGGGCGACCTCGGTCAGAGAGTTGACGCCACCTCCCACGATATTGGGAAGACCAAGCTGATAGTCGAGAAACGAGCCCCCGCTCAGCACCAGATTGCCTGTATAGAACGTATCCGGGCCATCGCCTGGGGCAAGGTGCCCTCCGCCTGCAACGGTCGTGGTACCAATAAGTGAGCCGTTGCCGCCGAGCGTCGCGCCAGACTGAACTAGTGCGTTGCCACCGAGCGTGCCATCGAGGAAAACCGTGCCGGCGCTCACCGTCGTGTTGCCAGTGAAACTGCTGCTGTTGCCGGTGATCGTGAGTTGGTTTGCGCCGAGCTTGAGCAATGTGCCGTTCCCACTCAAGGCGCCGTCATAGGTCAGGTTGTCGGAGTGGTCCAGAGCCAGAGTGCCGTTGACCAGTACGTTGCCGACGATGGAGCCGGTCGTGCCTCCGTTGCCAAGCTGTAACGTGCCGGCACTGACGGTGGTGTTACCCGTGTAGGTATTGTCGCCGGTCAACATGAGTGTGCCGGCACCAGCCTGGGTTAGCGTGCCTGCGCCGCTTACGACGCCGCTGTAGGTCAGAGTGTCGGAGCGATCGAAAACCAGGGCGCCATTGTCGATGATGTCGCCGGCAACGGAGCCGGTAGTGCCTGCGTCGCCAAGTTGCAACGTGCCAGCGCTTATCAAGGTATCGCCGGTGTAGGTGCTGTCGCCAGTCAGTGTGAGCGTACCTGGGCCAGTCTGAGTCAACGTACCCGTGCCGCTTACGATGCCGTCATAGGTCACGTTGTCGGAGCGATTGAATGCCAGCGCGCCATTGTCGATGATGTCGCCGGCAACGGAACCGGAGGTGCCTCCGTCGCCAAGCTGCAACGTGCCAGAATCGATGAGGGTGTTACCGGTATAGGTCTGGTTTCCGATTAGCAGAAGCGTGCCGGCACCAGCCTGATCGAGTGTCCCCGTGCCACTGACGATGCCGCCGTAGGTCACGTTGTCGGACCGGCTGAAAACCAGTGCGCTGTTGTCGACCACATCGCCAGCTATAGACCCCGTTGTGTCCCCATCGCCGATTTGCAAGGTACCCGCGCCAATGGTCGTGCCACCTGAGTAGCTGTTGGCGCCACTTAACGTGAACGTACCGGCGCCCGACTTCACCAGACCGCCCGTGCCAGCGATCACACCGCTGAACAATGTCGATGCTCCCACGCCGCTCGTCGTGAGAGTACCGGCGCCCAGAGCGACGCTGCCAGCGCCCGAAAGTGCGCCTACGGTCTGGTTGCTTCCGCCAAGATCGAGCGTCGTGCCTGCATTGACGGTAAAGATGCTTGCTGGCGAAAACGCGCCCGCCGCACCTGCTTGCAGCGTGCCCCCGGACACTGTGGTGGGCCCGGCATAGGTATCCGGACCCGACACGGTGAGCATGCCGCTTCCGTTCTGAGTAAGCGAACCGGCACCCTGGATGCCGGCGGCGATGTTGATATTCCCCGCACTCGCGAACGTCAGGTCGCCATCATTGCGCACTGAGCCCGATATGGAGATCTGCGGTGCGGAAAATGTTGCTGCAGAACCCGCTTCAAGCGTGAGCGTATTGAGCACGTAACTTGGCGCGGTAAACGTCACTGCTGCATTGTTGCGAAGGGCAACAAGTTGCCAATTGGCAATCGCATTGCCGAAAGCATTCGCACTCAAACCATCGAAGATCAGGGAATTATTGCTACCGCCGGCACCGCCATCGAGCGAACCCGACAGTGCTGATCCGGTTTGAAGAATGACCGAATTGTTGGTCTGTCCGGGGCCAAAGAGTATCGCGCCGCGCTTGCCGCTGAGGGTCCCCGCGTTCATGACGGTAATACCGTTGGCATTCGGGCCGTCGGCATAGAAGCCATAGGCGTTATCGCTGGTGACACTGGCTCCGGAGGCATTGGTGAAGGTGCCAGGGCCGGCCATTTCCACACCATCTCCCGCGATGCCAACAACCGACGACGTGCCAATGGTCGCGTAGGTACCGTGTGCGGCCACCGTGCCGTAGTTGGTGATCGTGCTGGCGACCACACTCTCCGAGCGAATACCGGCAGACGAGGCGCGAGTGCTGGTTCCGGAGATGGTGCCGTACGTATTGATCGCACCTTGGTTGATCAAGGTATTGCCAGCGGTCTTGTTGAAGGTGCGGGCGAAGAGCCCAACGGAATTGCTCCCGTTGGTAGTGATGCTTCCGTCATTTTCCAGGGTGTTGCCAAACCCCGTTGTTGTGCTCGATGAGTTGCCGGGATCGCCCGCCCATATGCCATAGGCATTGATGAACGTCGTATTGATTGCCCCTGCGTTGGTAACTGAACTGTTGTTCTGAACTTGCACTGCGGCGCCGGTGGTGTTGAGGCTGGCGCCGGACTGGATGTTCACATGGGCGCCACTGGTGGGGATGATGATCGTCCCTGACCCGCTTGAGATGGCGTTGATGCTGTTGGTAAACGGATTGGGCTGCGACGTGTCGCAGACGACGGTGACCCCATCGGGCTGAATGGCGCAGTTGGCGAAGGCAATGCTCGGCAGACCGAGGCACGCGCCCGCGGCCATTGCTGCGCGGGCGCAGGGCAGTCGCTTTGCCGGAAATCGCAATAAATTGCGAATAGCGCGCGGGAGTGACTCTGCCTGACCGAGGGTGCGATGAGTTATCGAGTGCCTCTTCACCATGAGGATCTGCCCGGGTCTACCATCCCGACCGAGTGAATAACATCCACATTGTTATGTTGACGCGAACGCGAATCGCCCCCATGGGACATCCCGCTTTCGTAAAAGGTTGTGCTGTTGGACCAGGAATTTGATGGAGGCACCTTCGCACCTGGCATCGACACCCATTCAAAGGCCTCGGGACTGGCCCGACCCAACCAGGTATGGCGACGCCACCGACCATGGATGCTCGATGCTGAGAGCCTAGCGGCGGCGCTGGGGGATCGATGTTGCCGGTTGACCGGGCTCACTGCCCTTCCCGTCAATCATGAACCACGCGCTGATCGCGCTCAGAAGTGCAAGCGCAGCTGAGATGATCATCACCCAGCGAAATCCGGAGACGAACGCGAACCCGATGATCCGTCTGAGCGCAACCGTGTCCTGGTAGGACGCCTGGGTGGGTATGACGATTCCCGCCAATTTCTGGCGCTCCGCCAGGATGGAGGCCAGCGTGGCCGGGTCTATCCGCGAGTGGGAAAGCTGTGCAAGCAGCACACTGTTGAATCGATGAGTCAAAACGACACCAAACACGGCAATGGCGAGTAGCCCTGCCACGCGGGATATCGCATTGTTGATACCCGAAGCGGTGCCAGCCAGGTCGGTGCCCACCGAGTTCATGACGGTTGTCGTCAGTGGCGCCACCGTGACACTCATACCCAAACCCAGGATGCATATGGCCGGGAAAAAGGTGACCCAGTAATTGGGGTCGATCGTCGGCCATGCAAACATCCCGAAGCCGACCGAGGCCACCACCGGTCCAGCAACGAGAGGGAGTCTGGAGCCGAACACGTCGACCAGTCGTCCGGCCCAACGCGACAGGATGAACATGATCGCGATAAAAGGCAGAAAGACCGCACCCGCTGCAGTCGCGCCATAGCCCTGCACTTGGATCAAGTTGAGTGGAAGAAAAAACAGGCTTCCGCCCAATGCGGCGTATAGCAAGAACGTGAGAAGGTTCGCGCCCGCGAAGTTGCGTTCGCGGAACAGCCCCAGTGGAAGCATCGGATGATCCTGTTGCGCCTCAGCCCAGAAGAAAAGTATCAACGAAATCATTCCGACGCTGCCTGCGATCAACACCGCTGCGCTGGACCATCCATTCGGCGCATCGATGAGTGCGTACACGATGCCAGCCAACGCGACAATCGCCAGTGAAGCTCCCCTCACATCAACCGGGTTGTGGTCTTTTCGGTTCAGGCTCTCCGGGACTCTCATCACGCAAATGATGAGCAACAGAAGACTGACCGGCAGGTTCACGAGAAACCCCCACTTCCAGGAATAGTGCTCCACCAGGAATCCCCCGACGACGGGACCGATGGCGGTGGTAATGGCGCTGAATGCTGACCAAGTGCCGATGGCCGCACCGCGCTCGGCCACGGGATAAGCCGAGCTGATGAGCGCCAGGCTTCCAGGAATCAGCAGCGCGGCACCGATGCCTTGAACGGCACGGGCGGTAATCAGGTAAATCACGTTGCCCGACAGTGCACACACAAGCGATGAGATGGCAAACAGCGAAACCCCGATCACGAAAATACGTCGCCTTCCGTAGCGATCGCCGAGTACCCCACCTACAAGTAGCAGTGCGGCCAGCAAGAGCGCGTAAGACTCCATGACCCATTGCGCATCGGAAACCGTAGCGTTGAGATCACGTTGAATCGCCGGAAGCGCGACGTTGACCACCGTGCCATCCATAAACGCCAGGCTTGACCCGAGAACGGCAGCCACCAGCGTCCATCGGCGTGCCGCCACCGGACACGGCTCGGCTGCCGTTTCCGACAGGACAATACCTTTGTCGCACGGCGGCGTTCCGATGTGGCTCATGCTTCGAGGCGCCCGGTTGCGGTCCTGACACGGACTCAGAGTCCCAGGGGCCTTTGCCCACGGTATCTTTCCATTCGCTGGTGAACATGGATCTTCGTGTCCGTAACAGCCCATGGATCCATGCACGAACTCTACACCTGAACGACCGCATGAACTCGATAGAAGCGGTCAGCCGATCGCCAGACCTGGTGCCTTGAAATCGATGTGCGCCGGATAGGGCACCTCCCTGGTGTGCTGCGTGTTCAAGGTGACGTCGTGGTATTTCAGTTTCGCGATGACGTTACCGTCACCAGCACCGACGCCGGTGATGTATCCGTCGCAGATCGATAGCGCCGCTGCGCGGAAGTGCGCCGTCAGTTCCAGATCGAAACGCAGCGTTGTGCTTTTGTAACTTCCAATCATGATGTCCAGAACGGGGTGAACGACTTTCACGAACTCGTGCTCAGCCAGATGCACGACGGATCGCTCTCCCAGAGGATGCTTGCTCCGATCCGTGTATTCGTGGAGCTCTTTCGCCACGCACCATCCATGCGCCACCAGTTCGAACACGTCAGTGCCGAGCACACTGCGCACGCTCTCCGTGGCCTCCGATCCGATGAAGCCCCAGGCAAGCCTTGTCTTGCTGATGCCCGGGTCGTGGCAGAGCTCATCCTTCACCGTGTCCCCCATGTGCTCAAAGGGCCCCGGCAGCAGTTCGCGCACCTGGCAACCGCTGAGTTCAGTCATGGCTTGTCTCCTGTCGAACGATCGAGATGGGGCCATCAAAGATGACCTCACCCGTCTCCAGCCGTGGTCGAAGGGTGACCACCGGCTCATCCATCTGCAGTGGCAGATCACGTGCGATGCGCGTTTCGCTGGCTGGCCCGAGCGAAGGCTTGATATGGAGCAGACGTTTCGTGATTTCGATCAGGTGTCGTTGATAGGCACGCAATAGCCCTGCACCGATGCCACCCGCACCGGCAAGCAGTCCCGCCGCAAAAATTGCCAGCCCCATCAAGCTGGGTACCTCCAATGAAACTTTGGTGATCGGGTCGATGGCCGCTGAAGGCTGCGGATCCTGGCGGAACACGCGGTTGGGCATGGCGAAGTGGAATTTGTGCACGACCGAGACCGTTGCGAACCCGGCTTTGTTCAACGTGGATGCGGCCTGATCCGGCGTCATGCCCTCTACAGACGGAACGGGAATTTGCTGTACGTTGACCGTTATGGCCACCGACGAATTCATCGCTGCAATCGATCTTGGCTTCGGATCCTGGTCAATAACAAGGCCAGCCGGCCCTGTTGTGGTTTTATAGCTAGTCTCCCCTGGCCGGAAACCCGCTTCTTTTAAAATGACCTGTGAGTCATCGACCGTACGACCGCGCAGATTGGGGACGACGTTATTACCCGAGGCCAACCAGTACACGACTGTCGTGCCAGACTGTACAAGTGTCCCTGACACCGGCTCGGTTCGGGTTACCTGTCCACGCTGCCTTGGACTTGACTCATCACCCTGGTGAACAGCATGCAGTTGAAGCTGTGTGATGGAAGCCGTCGCAGCGGATTCCGACGATCCAACAACATCGGGGACCGTAATGTCAGAGACACTGGACACCTGAAGACTGACCACCGTTATGCCCCGCATACTGGTGCCACCGATTGGGCTTTGACCCATGACCACTCCTGCAGGCTGGTTCGACGCAACGTATTGGAGATTGGGGTGAGGGAGCTGCATCTTGCTCAAGATGCCAAACGCATTTTTGTAGGGTAACCCGATCAAGTTGGGCATGATCAAAGGAGGCGTTACGCTGGAGACGTGCAGGACGATCGGCTGTTCCGGTGACAACGCGGCGCCCGGCGCCGGATTTTGCGCATAGACATCTCCAGCGGGCACGCCCGAAGAACCGTATTCGAGGCTGGGGTGAGGGAGCTGCATCTTGCCCAAGATGCCTAGCGCATTCGTGTAAGGCAGCCCTATCAAAGAGGGCATGATCCTGGTCTTGGCTGGGGGCGTTACGTATGTGGGCTGCTCTGCTTGTTGCTGCGAGTCCTGTCCGCCAGGTTTCGACGAGGAGACCGACAGCGAGATCTGCTGGCCCTTCGCCAACATGGCGCCTGGAGGCGGATCTTGAGAGTAGACGTATCCTGGCGGCCGATCCGAAGAACCGTAAGTGGGAACGGGCTTGGGAAGATGCTCTGCCGTCAAGATGATTTGCGCTTGCTCGTACGTACGCCCCATCAAGTTTGGCATCGTCTTGGCCACGGGTACGTCAACAACGTTTGGCCCGATGTGCGGGGGCGCCTTTACTTGTTGCTCAGGCTCCTGCCCCGCAGCAACCGGCGAAACGAGACACACTGCCAAAACAATGAGCACTCCCCATCGCCAGCATGACCTGCTGGTCCAAGTCATCCCGTCGTGGATGGTGGCAAGCACCAACGTCAAGCTGCAGCGCGCCGTCCGCTGGATGACTCCTTCACCCATCACGATCTTCATGGGTGTCTCCTGTGAAAAGTACCAACGGATCAAGCGATCACGATGTCATGAACCACCCTTCCCCTTTTTCAGCTTCTTGACCGCCTTTTTCGCAACGGGTGCTGCTTTTACTGTCTTCGCTGCCTTCTTCACGGCAGGCGTGGTTTTCGCGGTTTTCTTCGCGACGGGTGTTGCCTTGGCTGTCTTTACTGCGTTCGTTGCAACAGGCGCCGTTTTTATCGCTGGCGTTGGTGCTGGCACCAGCACCGGCGCTGGCTGTGGCGAAGCGGAGGGGGCGCTGATTACTCCCGCCTGGTTCGCGCCAGACCGGATCAGCGCGCAGAGCGAATCGAATCGGCAGCAGCATTCGGTGAATCCGTCGTTCGCGTTTGTTACGCCGAGTACAACGTAGTGATGCATGCCTCGCGACTTGAGCGCGGCGGCGGCACCTGCCACCTGCGGCCAGTCGAGCGTGCCGTTGCCGGCGACGCGCGCGGGAATCAGCCAGTAGTCACCCGTGGCATACAGGCCTCCAGGCACGAAGCTGATCTGAATGCCGTCTTCGAGGTCAATCGATGTGCCTTCAACCAACGCCACGGTGCCTTGCGCACTCACCGCGACGCTTTGATCCCAGCGACGCAGCAATGGATGCATCTGCGCCGAGGTGTTGATGGCGTAGGGAGCGATGTTTTTCGGCACCGTAAGCGTGACGATGCAATTGGCGACATCGATCGCGATCACCTGCAATAGCGGCAACGCAAGTTGCGCCAGCGTGTAGTCGTCATCCACCAACTCGACCCAGTCGTTGACGGCAAGACCGAGGCGCTGGTCGCGACCGAGGTTCGCCAACGTTACGGCGATCTGGGTGCTGCCATCGCTCTGTGCCGTACTGGGGGCAGTCAGCACCGGAAACACCACCGAGCCGTCCTCGCGCGACCATTTGATGCTGGCGGCCGCCGCGGTCGCCGTGCTGGCAAGCCCACCTTGATGAACTTCGACCCGGTAAAGCTGGTTCTCGCAACCGCGATAGCGTGCGTCGGCGGCGATGACGCAAGGATCGCTGTCCGATTCCACAGGCCCGAGTTGAGCACTCATGGCAGGCCATGCATACGTGGCGCGCGCACCAAAGATCTGTCGCAAAGTCGCACAGGGATCGATGTTGATGCCGTTCGCCGCTGTGGGCGTGCCCAAACTGTTGCGCAACTGCGCGATCGCGGTGATCTGCTGGTTGATCGACGCCTGGTCCGCGGCGCTGCTCGCCGCCTGCAGGCGGACGTTCAGCGCAGCCGTGGCGTTATCAAGCTGCAAACCTTCGTGGCTCGCGTCCAAAGCCAACATGCGGGCCTGCCATACCACTTGCGCACGCGAGGCGGTATCGACGCCATTGAGTGCGGTATCGCTGATCTCCGGCGCTTCCACGGCGCTGAGGTGGCGCTCCCACACGTCGATCCATAGCGCGAAACTGTCGGGTGGATCGACCAGGTTGCCGCCGTAGATCGTGTCGTCCGAAGTCGGCGCATACGGCTGGGTGGAGAGCGTGCACATCGCGTCGTTCACACACAATATGCCGTCGGCATAGAAATGCCCCGCGGACAGCTGCCAGTCGGTCACGTGTGTTTCCGTGGTGATGCTGAAGCCTTGCCCCACCGCCCAACATGGACCGACCAGATCCCTCACCATCGTGCGCAACAGGTGCAGCTGGATACTCGCCTGTTCGTTCCAGTCTGCCTCCAGCAGTACCCTGCCCTGCTGCTGGAATACCTGACTGTAGTGCAAGGTTGGATCGAACGTGACACGTGCGAAGTCGCCTTTCATGGTCGATCTCCTAACTCGCGTAGAGAATACCGGCGTCGGTGTCCGCCGGCACGTATTCGGTGAGCCGCGCATTGAGGTTTGCCTCACGCTGCGGTTCGTAGAGGTCGTGGTACACACCCATGGCCGAGAGGTCCGACGCGCCGCTGCGAATCTCTTCGCAACAGGTGTCGGCAAGCCTCGCATAGTTGGCCGTGGTGTAGCGCAAGCTGCGGAACTCGGGCACCACGCGAAGTGTTTCCTGCATTTGTTGCGTGCTGCTCGCTGCGGCGAGCGCAAGATCGGGCTGGCAATGAAAGCGCTGCGGCGTCCGCGAGCCCGCTGGCACGTAGCAGAAGCGCACGCAGCCAAATTGTCGGCGCAGCACGCGCAGTGCGCTGGCGAAGATCGAATCCTCGGCCAGTGCGATGCTGTGTGCCTGCACTTCACCGATCACCGTGCAACGCACGAAGCTCGCTTGCACATAGGCCACTGCCTCATCCGGCGCGCCCAGCGCGACGCGCCCGATGCCGGTCGCGTCCACGATGCTGTCGCAGACTTGCAGGCTCGGCGGCTCGCCGCGTCGTGCCGGGCTGATCACGGAGATGGCGCCGATGATGCTGTGCTCGACACGCAACGACGCGCGCGTGTTGTCCAGGGTTACGCTCGGCTCGCCCGGCCGCTTGGGATCGCAATTGCATTGAAGTGCCCAGCCCGGCACCAGGGTGCAGTGACGGATCAGCAACTCGCACAGATCCTCCTGCACGACGTCACCGTTGTTATCGCCAGACAGCTGCACTTCCACGCCACGCCCGACAATCATCAGGCCATCGAGTAACAGGCGACTGCCGGGACCGCCGCTAACCGATAGCGCATCCGGTTGGCTGGCGCGTACGTCAAGCAAACGCAATACAGGGCGCGTGCGATCTGCTGCGCGTAACTGGATCGCTTCTCCGGCAGCAAGCTGCAGGTCGATGCTGCCTTCGTAGACACCGCTTTCCGCCAGTTCGATGATCAACGCGCGCAAAGTCGGCGTAGCGGTCTTGGCGGTAGTCCACGCCGCGAGCGCGTCGGCGATACTGGCGTAGTGGCCTGCCGGCCAGGTGACCTTGGTTGGATCGCTGTCCGGCAACGCGGTGTGCACGATGTAGCGTGTGGCGTTCTCAAGCTCCGGTGTCACGTGGGCGTATTCTCCACCGCCAAGATTGGCAGCAAAACCGTACTGATAGCTAACCCACACGCCGCGCTTCGGACGATAGTTGGCCGGGAACATGATGCGTCCGCGTTCGGGGTCCACTGCCACCTGGCCGCGCGGTATCTGATAGCGCCACGCGTCGAGATCCGCCGGGATCACCGCATCGGCGGGTATCGGCAGGCCCTGGCCCTTGCTCGGCCAGTCAGGCGCGTAGATCAGCACGCTTTTATCCAGGCCATACAGCGCCGTCGATACCGCGGCGTAGTCGGCTTGCGGGCCACGCTCGGCGAAGCGATAGCGGCGCAGCGGCACGGGCAGATTGCACTCCTGCGCGATATGCGTGGGCACGCTCTCCTCGATCGGCAACTGGAACAGTGCAGTGTCATTACCCAGCACACTGAACGTGAAACAGTGCGGTCCGCGCTCCTCCAGGCAATAAGCCGGAGACTCCGTGACCGGATAGTTGCGCAAACGAAATGCGAAATCTGCAACATCGGGAATACCGTATCGACCACGTCGACGTGCGCTGCCCATGCGTCGCACGTCCACACTGTGGGCCAGTGGATCGAACGCGCCATTCGCCCAGCCTATGCGCTGCATGACGCCCGGATCGTGCAAGTTGGCATTGCCGCCGCGATGCGGATGCTGGTGATCCAGATGCTGCATCCAGCCAAGCAACTTGTAGAACTCCACCGCACGCGCCGGCCATCCGGCCGAGTCGCGCGCAAGATCTTCCAGCAGGGACAGGGTGCCCTTGCGGCGACGTGCGTCGATCGTGTTCGCGACGTCGGCACGCGGTGCCAGCACGCGGCCGAGGCGCACCGCGTTGCTGCCGTCTTCGCCAAGGGTGGCTGCTTCCGGCAGCAACGTGTAGCCAATCAGGTCGCCAATATACGGCACCACCCAGTCATCGCAGGTCTCGATGAACCAGTTGTTGTAAAGCCGGGTGATGTCTTGCTCCAGCACATTGGCCTGAGTGGCCAGCACGCGCAGAAAATCGCGTAGCGGATAACCCTGATCCGCATCGCGCATGCGATAGACGACGGGCATCAGGTCATACAGGCGGTCCGGATTCGCGCTCATCACGTCGCCTCCTGCAGCAGCAAGGTGTCTGGCACATCTGAGAGCAGATAAAGCAGCTGCGCCGGCTGCGCGTTGCCGTTTTCGTAGCGTGCGGGCAAGGCCACCACACGCGGTGGTGGCTGCCCGGATGAGGCGGCCGGTATCGTCAACGTCGGCGCCGTGGCGACGCCGCCAGGGCTGCCGCTTCCATCGCCACTACTGTCGCCGTCCCTGTTGTCGCCACTGAAATCGGCGAGCAAGGTGGCTTCGTCGAAGCTTCCGAACGCATCCACGTCCGCCCACGCCACACCGGCAACGGCCTGGATGCAGGCGACGACTTCGCTGAGATAGACGTTCTGTGCGAGATCGCGCGCCTCAAACCCGAACGCATCGAGTAGCGCAGCGCGCACCATCGGCTCGACGTTTTCCCACACGTAGTCGGGTGCAAGTCCAACCTTGGCGCTAAGCGTCAGTGCCAGCAACTCACGCACATCGAGGCCGAGCGACAGCGAAGGATCGCCATAGCTCTGCATCGCCTGCAGCAGGTTGCGATAGAGGTCGGAGGTCGCGTCGATCGGTGCATCGTCGGCTCCAGCGATGGTCACCCGCACCTGGTTGCCCAGTTTTACTGAAGAGGCCTTGCCGACGCCGCCGAAGGTGCGCGCGAAGTCCGCATAGTCGGTCACCGATACCAGCCGATCCAGCGCCAGCACCGCCAGCGGTACGTTGCGGCGCGCCTGATCGCGCGTTTCCGGGTCAGCGCCGCCGGACGCACCCAGCGGATTGATCACTTGCGTTACGCCTAGCGGCTTGGTCGCCAGTAAGCTGATCTGCTGAGCATCGACATTGCCCGGTGTGCCGATGCCATTGCGGTACACCGCGGTGATATTTTCGACACCGGTGGGCAACCGCGCGCCGTGAGTGCCGTCTCCAAATGTGACGTTGGTGTTGCCTGAATTGTCGATGGCGGTAACGAAGTTGCGGTCGCCTGCACCGACGAAGGCCAGGTTGCGTACTTCCTGCCACAGCACGCCATTGACGCTGGCACTCAGCGTGCTCTGGACACCGTCGACCGTGGCGGCCGAAACATAGGTCAGCGGCGACTGCTTGAGCTGGAAGGTCTGCATGGCGGTCGCACCGTTGCCGTTGCCCAACACCTCGTTGCGCGTCTGGCCGTGGGTGGCATCCACCACGTTGGCGTAGATCGTGACGCTGCTGCGAAGGTAGGTGTAAGCGAGGCCCTGGTTTGCAAAGACCAGGGTGCTGTGGATTGTGTCACCAGGCAGATCCGCGGCTACACCCTGCTCCACGGCCAACAACATCACCGGTTCCGCGCCCGTGACCACATCGGTCCCGGGCACGTCAGTGCGCTGGCCTTGCACGATCACCCAGCGTCCCGCTTTCAGTCCGTCAACGGCAGTGTCGAGTGTCACACGCGAGGCGCCGTCGCCAGCAATGCCGGCGCTGCTCGCCGCGACATCGCCAACGTCATCGGCGAGCACCAGGTCGGCCAGCGGCAGTGATTCGCTTTGCGCGTAAACCTGGACCCCGCGCAACGTATCCATGTCGGGTGCCGACCACACGCCCGTGCCGTCGCTTGACGTATCCACAAGCGCCACCTGGGTACTCTTTCCGCTCATGCCATAGTCGGTGTGCGGCATGGTCCGTGCACTGTCCACCTGCGCCACAACCGGCAGTTTGTTGTCGTCAGTCTTGATGATCACGTAGCTGCCAGCGGCAACGCCGTCATACGCGCTGTCCAGCCAGAGCTGGTCCTCCGATTCGTTTGATGTCAGCGTGACTGGCGTCGGCGTAGAGACCCATTGCTCGTTGGTCGCATCCCATGTCTGTACGATGGTCATCGGCACCGGCGCGTTGTAGCCGAACAGCGAAGCCGACACGCGCATGGCGAACATGCCGCTTAGCGTCGGTGACGGATCGCCGTGTGACACATTGACCCAAGCGCGATAGAAGGTATCGACCAGGGGTGCTTCGAAATTGAGCAGCAGCTGCGGCCGCGTATCGCTGGCGACGCTCAGTGCGGTGCTTACGCTGCGCTGCAAGCGCAGGCTGTTGGCGGGTTGCAGCGTGAGCGGCAAGGTCAGCGCACCGAACAGCGCGCGGAAGCCACCAGCAGCCGGCGGCACAATCGGGCCAGTGCCGCCAAACGCCTGCTGCACGGTCTGAATGAAGCCAGCCACCGGCGCTGGCCCCGAAGCAGCGCCTTCCAGCTCACCAAAACTGCGCGAGAACTCGACAAAGCTGCCGCCGTTGCTCTTGCCTAGCAGCAACTCTTGCCGCACTTCCTCCAGAGCCGACAGCCAGCTGCCACCGACGGCGGCGAGCGCCGAGATCGCTACGTTTGCCGCAGCGACGATCTGCACGCTGATCGCATCAAGCGGTTGCAACACTACGTGGCTACGCTGGTCCATCTGCTGCACGTCCACCGACCGCACCAGCCGGATCGCCGATACGCCGGCCTGCAGATCGCCGAACTGGAACAGCAGTCGGTCGTTCTGCTTGAGGTTGGTCGCGATGCTCGCCACCCACACTTCATTGAGGCCGGCAATGGTGTCGAGCGAAATGTCTTGTGGTTGCGTCAGCCGCGGCTGCAGGGCATTCCATTCGCTCTGCGCGTCGAGATCATCGGACGTCTCGAACGTCTGCATCTGCTGACCCGGCGCAGGCACCGATTGCGCACGAGAACCCGCCGGTATCGTCACCGGCCCCGAGTTACTGTCGATGGTGTAGGCGAGATAGACGCTGGCGGCCACGCCAGGACGCAGGCGATAGTCGAGCAGTTTGCCCAGCTCAAGCACCGAGCGCCGCTCCGTCGCCGTGCGCAGATAACCCTCATTGGCGATGCGTTCCTGGTAGAAGCTCAATACATCGGCGCCAACGGCCCACGCATCGAGCAACGCCATCGACGGGTCGTCGAGGTCGCGCGTGCGCAGACCAGCCAGTGCGGGCAGCGCGGCGCTGCTCAGGTCCATCTGCATGGTGGTGCGGAAATCGGCATAGGTGCCGACGCGATACACCAGACTGTTCAAGCCAGGCCGGTTGTACAAAGACAGTGGCGTGCGCGCAGGGGCGCCACAACCACAGGCGCAGGCATGCTGGCCACAAGCGCTGCAGCAGCTCATCGCCCACCTCCCATGCTGAAACTGATGCTGCCGTGATCGGGATGATCCGGATCGTTGTCGACCTGGGCAATTTCGCTCGCTGCCAGATGCAGCACGCCATCGGCAGGCAGATCGCCGGACTGGCCGACCTCCATGCGCGTCAGTGTGCGCACTTCCACGTGCGCCACGCCGGTGATCGCCTGGGCCTGGGCCATCAAGGTGCTGAGGAAAACCGGCTCACCCAATTGCAATCGATCGGGGTTGAAAAAGCCCGGTGCGCCATCGCTGCGTGAGCCCGCCGTGAAGCAGTCGACCAACTGCGACTGTACTTGTGCCGTGAGGAAATCGGGCAGCACGCAGACGAATAATTCGATCAACAACGGCACATAGTTGGCGCCCAAAACAGCCACGTCGTGACCGATGCGTCGATAGCGATAGAGATCGCGCGTGATGCTCTGGGCCAGTGACGGAAGCAGGCTTTCGCGACCGAGCGGATCGACCACGACGTCCGCCTCGTAGTTGCTGCCGTTCCATGCCATCGCGCAAGCGGCGTCCTGCAGCTTTGGCGACTGCTCGGCGAACATCGCGTAGTCGCCGGCGATGATGGCGCGCAGCGGTTCGGCGCTGAATGCGCCGGGCGCGTAGAGCTTCACTTCGGCCAGCGTTTCCGCAGCGGTGCCGCCGCTCGCCGGCAGCGGATTACGCGCCTGCACGTTGGCCGGCGGCACGTCGGAGTTGAGTGCCAGCCACACGATGCTGTCGCGCCCCACATTGCCGGCTGTGCCATTGCCCAGGCGCGACAAGGCACGGAAAAAATTGCCGGCTTGTGGCTGTTGTCCCAGTACGCCATCGCCGAAGCGCAAATGCGCTGCGCCAAGGTCGTCGATCTCCACCACGAATTGGCGATCATTCGGTCCGCTTTCCAGCAGATCCTGGCACGACTCCCACAAGCATGAATCCGCGGGCGTGCCATCGATCAGTACATCGGCCAACGCACCGCCGTAGACCGTGAGTTGCGGCAGCGCCGCGCGGGGATCACGTGCTAGCAATTTGCACACCGGCGCCTGTGGCTGGCTCGGCAAGGGCTCGGCCCACGTGAGCGGCTTGCCGGGCAATACGTGGCCGGTGTCATCGGGCGGATAGGTGACGTCCTGCACCGCGCCTTCGCATTGGCAGCAACCGTACTGTGTTGAGCCAGGCACCAGCCAGCAATCCTCGGCGAGCGTGTTGCAGCGCTGGCAGGCATCCGGTATGTCGGCGAGTGCGCTGGTCAGTCCCGGATAGACATCATTGCCAACGTCATCGCTTCCGCTGGGCATGCAGATCGCGGCACAACTGCACTGACCCGGCAGGTGGTCGCCATGATCCACCAGCAGCACGTTGCCACGCGCAAGGCTCACGTCCTGCACCCACGAGCAATCGGGCGATGGCATGCGCACCGACAGACACAGGTCGAACGTCAGCGCATCACAAGCGTCCCAACTGATCTCCAGCAACAAGGTCCCGTCGAGTGGATCGACAAGTTCCACTACCTCGGTCAGTCTCACTGCTTGCCGATGCGTGGGATCGGCGTCGGCTGGATTGCCGGTAGCCGGGCCCAATACTTCTTCGAAAATCAGGATGTCGCCCTCCTGCAATTGCAACGCACGTTGTGGTGCGGCGACGGCGGCTTTGCTCGAAGCCTCCATGGGCGCCGGCGACGGCGTCGGTGCGCTCGATGTAGCGGTTGGCGTGACACTTGTTGCACCCCCCGGATTATTGGGATCGCTCGGCGCTCCCGTTGGCGGCACGGAAGATGCGGGTGGAGCTGCCGGGGGATTCGCTGGCGCTGTCGATGGTGGCGTCGGGGCTGGCCGTGGCGGCACCGGCAACGGCGCATCGATCAACACGGCCTGCGTGCTGCCGCGTGGCAGACAGCACAACTCATCGCCCCAGGTGTAGAAACGCATCGCGCTCTGTGCGGCAATCACGGTGATCGACGTCGCGCCATCCAGCGGCATCGGTTCGAAGATCCGCGCGTCCTGCACGCGCGCGGCGGCAAGCTGCGCCGCACTGATGAAACCAGGCGTGACATTGAGCTGGGTCGGAGGTGGCGCGAGCAGCAACAGGTTGTCCAGTTCCAGTGTAGCTTCGCCCACATCGAGTGACAGCGCCACGAAGGCACGCGCGTTGCAGCCCTCGTGCATGCGGTAGTCAACCAGCCGCGCATGCCGGCGCACTGAAATGCGTCGACGCGCCGTACCGAGATAAGCCTCGGTGGCCACCGCATCCTGGTAGTAGCTCAGGTAGTCGGCGGTATAGGCCAGCACCTCGACCAGCGCCACGCCGATGTCCGGCACATGCCGCTCCTGCCACGCCGGGATGTTCAGCGCCATGCGGTCAAAAAGCAGTTGACGGAAGCTCGCATAATCCTTCGCGAGATAGTTGATCTCCGGCAGTAGCGGCGGTATCGGCACGCAGGGCGTGCTGGCAGCGCAGTCGAGGTTCTTGCTGCAGTCAAGCCGGAAGCGCAACGTGGCGCAGGCATAACGAGGATCGAAACCCGCGTAGGCGATCCAGCTGGCCGGGTCGTTGCCGGAGGACGCATCCACGATGCACAGGCAATACGCCGTGTAGTCGCCTTCGCGATCCAGCACCACGCGCAGGCACACATCGTCGTGCAGTTCGGGCTCAGTTTCCTCGTTGACGCTGAGCACGCGCAGTCCGGTGATGCGGTCGCCGCCACTGACCCGCACATTCGCAACCTGGATATCCGTGGGAATGTCGCCAAACAAGTGCACGCAAAGTGTCACACCATCGTCGCCCACCTCCACGTAATCGATGCCGTTGAGTGTGCTCGTCGTGCGCAGTGTTTCGCGCCGGGCATCATCGCTGCAGGCCGGCATCAGTGAGCAACCGATCCCGCCCATGTTGAGCGTGGGTCCGGTGTTGGTAGTCGCGGTGCTCATGACGCACTCCGCGTAAAGGTGTCGCTGCGCGCGTCGCCGGTCGCGAGTACGACGTAACTGAGGTCCACCTGCAAGGTCGAGTCATCGGCAGTGACCTCCAGCGTGCCGATACTGATCACATCGGCGAGATAGCGCTGCAGCGACGCCTGCATGGTGAATTGCAGTGCGGCGGCCAGCTCCGGACTGTTTGCCGCAAAAACCATCTGCAGCAGGCCACTGCCGAAGTCCGGACGATTCACCCGCTCGCCTGGGCTGGTGAACAGCAGTTGCTCGATCATGTCGCGCACATGGTCGTCATCATCGGTGGTCGCTGTGCGGCCGTGCTGGTCGAACGCAAACGGGAAGTCGATGTTGATCGCGGTAATCATCACGTCCTCACATCGCGGTGACGCGGGTCTGGCTGGCGACGATCAGCAACGGCGTGCCGGTGGGCACGCAGATCGCCTGACTGTCGAACAGCAGCAATGGTTGTCCGTTCGAGGTCACCCGCGTGGCGGCGGTGACGAATTGCGCGCTGACACACGGTCCGTTCGCAGCGATCGGTGGCGGCAGCGCGCAGCCGGCAATTAGCCATGGTCCCGACATCGCCACTGTTGGCTGTCCGCTCACCGTGACTTGCGGATTGGGCATGGTGGCCTGTGCCTGCCCGGCATGTGCGCAGAGCACGCTGGCACCGACATGAATAATGAAGCCCGGCATCATCGTCTCCTAGGTCACCACCAGTGCGCCGTTGTTGATGGTCACCGTCGGGCCTGCGAGCACGATGGTGGCGCCCTGGCCATTGGAGATCGTGATGCCGATGTCGTTGACCATGATCATCGCGCCACTGGTGCTCTTCAACATGATGCCGCCGGTCGGCCCGGGCACATCGCTGATGGCCAGGGTGTTCTGCAGACCGGTTTGCAACACGATGCTCGGGCTGGCCGGATTGCCAAGCAGTGCAAGCGAGGGAACTTCAGCGGCAATGCCCCAGAAACCACCACTCCAGATCGGATAATCCGGATCGCCCTGCTCGAACTCGATCCATACACCCGCGCCGATCTGCGGCACCACATACACGCCACTCATCCTGCTTGCCACCGGCACGCACGGCATCGCCCAGCTCGACGGCAACAGGCCCGAAACATCCGGCACCATCGCCTGGATGCGACCGAGCTGCATGGGATCCACGTTCTCGGTGACGGTGCCGCGATATTTGCCGTAGTACTTGCTCATGGCGGCACCACGGGCACGGTTGAAATGAGGCCTTTGCGCGAGAGATTGAAACTCTGCTTGTACTCGCCGCGCTTGATCGTGTGGCGCACTTCGCTCACGTAGTGCAAACCGTCGAACGCCGGACCAACACCGCGCACGCCCACCAGCTGCCTCGCCTTGAGCACTTGTCCGTAACGCGTCACATCGAGGGTACCCTTGCCGGTAACCGTATCGGCAGATTTCGATGCCTCGGCCATGCCGAGCAACATCGCGCGTATCGGCGTGTACTTCGCCGTCTCCGGCAGCTCGCGGAATTTCTGCGGCGGCGGATCGATCAGACCGAGCTGTGGATTGAGCGGGCTGATATCCGGTATCGGTATTGCCAGCGGAATCTTGGTCTGCTCGTTCTGGATGTAGACGATCGGCAGGCTGCGCGCATTGCCGTTGTAGCTGAAGCTGAGGCTTTCGACATTGCTGGCCGCATCCATGTCCGCGTTCAACGCCGGCTGCGGCACACCCACCTTGATCTTCGGGCCCCAATAGGCCGTGCTCATGCCCGGTGCAGGGCCAGGATCGAGATAGAACACATAGCCCACGCGCTCAGCCAGCGTGCGCACATAGTCGAGATCGCTGCCCTGCTGTGTCGGAATGCGATCGGTGGGAATCGGCACATCGATCGCGATACTCGGTATCACCAACGGCACAATGCCCAGGAAGGCGTATTTCGCCACCAGCAGCGCGACGATGGCTTCCGCCGGCATCGCCGGATAAGGCAGACCAGGCAAGCCGGAAAACTCCAGCTTCTGCATGACCGCAGTGAGATCGTCGCCGGTCACCTGCAGGTTGGTATGCCGTTGATCTGCGCCCGGAGTAATTTCGGTCTTGGTCACCACGCCATCGATCAGCACCTGCGGTGTGCCGTTCACCGTCACTACCACGATCACTCGCAATAGCGGCACCACGCTGCCACCGCTCAGCAGGAACAAGGTCTGCAGAGGCGACTGAACGCTCAGGGTGAAGTTGAGCGTGAACGCCCCCGCGGCTTCGTCAGGCATCACCACCTCGATCTGGGTCAAGGCATCAAGCACCACCTGCGGCACCGGCACTGGCACCACAGGTCCGACCAGCAAGGTCAGGTGCACGCCTTTAAGCATGCGGCACCCCCGGAATACCTTCGGGCAAGGTGATCGCCAGCTTGCGGCCAATCGTGGCGGTGAGTTCGTCCGGACACAGCGCGCGATTCGCATCGCATAGCCGCCAGAATTGTTGCGGGTCGCCGAGATATTGCGCCGCGATATTGTCCAGTCGCTCGTTCTGCACCACGCGGTGCCACTGCAACAGCGCGAAGCTTTCCGGCGCGGGCACGAAGCGCCGACACAGGTAGGTAACGGGCGTCCCGTCGGCGCGCACAAACGTACCCGTCGGGGTCAAGGCATAGCGACTGGTGGCAGGAAAGTTGGTGGTCATCACGGCACTCCGGTAATACCCAGCGCGGAAAGCGGCACTACCGGGCTGGAACCGGCGAGCCGTTCCTTCTGTTGCAGATAACTCATGAACAGGCTGGCCGCCTTGTGGCCGGTCGGTACATCGTCTACCGACAGCACGCGCAGCCCCAGGCTCACCTTGGCGCGAATCGGATTAAGCGAGGTATCGAACGCTTCCTCGGTGATGCTCAGTTCGGTCACACGCACCGGCAGGATGCGTGTCTGGCTCCACACGAACAGCGCCAGCGGCGTTTCCATCGGGATGATTTCGAGCGTACCGATTTGCGCGAGCGCATCGTTCGCATTCAATTGCGCGCTGGTCGGATAGATCATCGTCTCCAGCGTGGCGAGCTGGGCGAAGATGCCCGACTGCGTTGTCACGCTGTTCTGGTCCGGAAACTCCAGTTGGTCGGTAGCATCGATTTCCGCTTCCAGCTTGATCGTCTCCACCGGCGGCCCCTTCAGACGCAGTACTTCGGAACGGTCGCCGCCATCGGCGCTGATCGCCTGTACCTGCAGCGAACGAGTGAGCGAATCGGGGTTGTACTGCAGCGCGATCACACGCAGCACGGCAGCGCTGTCCGGATCGATCAGGACGAGACCGGCTTTGAGGATCCGCGGTGAACCAGGGAAGCTGCTCATGGCACATGCCCAAGGCCGAACAGCTGGTTGACCTGCGGGCCTTGATCGCCTCGGCTCAGAGTATCCATGTTCGTAGCTCCTTCAGGCAGGGTGTGGGATACGACTTCATGGCGTGACCTTGCTCCCGGGCTTGGCGCCAGTACTCGCCGGCGGCGCTGCCACGGGCAACGCCGTATAAGCCGCCTGACCACCAAAGAAACGTCTCGCGTGATCTTGCAGCAACGCCTCCTGTTCGGCCTGCGGCGGATCATTGGGGGCGTGTTTATCGAACAGGGCTTTCCATTCGAGTTGCACGGTGCGGCGGTCGAACCACACATCGGCATACTTGGAAATATTGATCAGGCCATTGGGTCCGATATTCGGCTGCATGATGAAGACGCTGGTCTGCTTCGCCGTCACCGCCTTTTCAACGTCGGCGCGGATCTTCTCCGCTTCTTCGTCGGTGAGATGCTCTGCCGTCTGCAATTCGTTCAGACGGAACCCAAAAAAAGCGTTCTCGCGATAGGTCATGCCGAACGCAGGGCTAAGATCGCGCTCGACCTGTGCCGGCACGGTGGAGCCCACGGTTTTTATCTGATCCTTGATCTGCCCCTTCAGCTGCGCCGGCATCGGCGTCTTGGCGACTTCGCCGAGAACTTTCTTCTCCGAGGTTCGTGCGGATACTTCGTCATTGATGGACGCGTCGATCGATGCAGCCAACGTCGCCGGAGGCGGAGCGCTGACACCGATGCTGTTCGCCACATGAGTCACTTCGTGCGCGAGCTCGTCGATAAATTTCGGCGTGTCGACCCCTTCCAGTTGAATGACGTCACCCGATAGTTTGGTGCGCCCTGGCTCGGGTGGTGCCCCCATGGGCTCGAACTCCGCCGGTCCATTGATCACATCAAACAACTCGCGCTTGCCCTTGAACTTCCCTTTGCTGATACGGCCGTCAGGGCCATAGTCGGGTGAAGGATCGTCCTGATACGAGTCACCACGCCAGACGTAAACCCGGTCAATCGCCGCTGCCAACTGCATGAAGGTGGGCGATGCCCGCAGTAACTCGATGGCGCGATCGGGCACGCTCCATTGTTTGGTATAGACCTCCAGCGCCTTGCCAAGGGCGCCCGATGTCACCTTCAGAAACTGCACCGCCGGTGCATTTGCCGCTGGCGCAACATGAGCCCGGCGCATCTGCATCACGCGAACAGCGGCTGCATCAGCGGCGTCCTCCATGCCGACTGTCTCGCCTCCCTCCCTTGGCTTGGCGCCCTGCTGCTGCACCACATGAGCAAGCTCATGCGCCAGCACCATGGCACCCCGCGCCGTATCGGGGCGATAGCGACCGGCCGCAAATACCAGGTTCCCACCAGTGGCAAATGCCTCGGCACCATGCGCGGCCGCCAGACCCGCCGCGGCGCTGTCGGTGTGCACGCGGACGTCGCAAAAGCTTCGCCCGAAACCCGATTCCATGAAACGGCGCGTGCGTGTATCCAGCGGCTGGCCAGCCATGCTGCTGACACGTTCGGCCAACGGCGGTGCGGTCGCCTGGTTATGGTCCTCGGTGTGTTGTCCGCGTCGCTCGTTGTGTAAATCCCTGGCGCCACTACCAGTCGACGCATCTCTGCCGACCAAGTGTTTCGACTGTGGCACCACGGCGCGTGCTGCGCCTGAGGGCCGAGACTTTTCACATGATGTGCGGTTCGATTTCATTGCGCCTACTCTCAGCAAACCCACCTTCTTCAATCACGTTCGATTCAAACTTTCACTCTTCAACCCGCATGCCTCGCCTTTGCGGCGAATTACGGCTTACCCGGACACTGCCATTCCTTTGGATCCACCTTGGGCAGATTGCTCAGGCCAGCCTTGGTCCTTTCGTAGTCCTGATGGCTCTCGCCCTTCTGAGCGGGTCGTGTATAGGTCGAGCCATCGGGACGACGGACCTTGGCCTTGCCATCGGGCAGGTGTCCAACGACGTGCTCGGTGGGTGCCCCCGCCGCAGCGCCTGAATAGCGTTTCTTGACATACGCTTCGACTTTGTCCGTGGCGACTTTTTCCTTGCCTGAACCGGGCTCGCCGGAGCGGAATAGTGGTCTTGCTGGCAGGCCGCGATCGATCGTCCATTGCTCCTCGAACGTATACGCATCGACCTCCACCTCAGTGGGTGTCAAATTCGCTGGCTGCGCGTGGTGCCGCATCTCGTGAATGATGCTGCTGGCCGTAGCGGCACAGGTGCTCGTGGCCTTGAGGGTTACTTCGTTCTGGCTCGCATCGTGCGCCGCACCGCGTTGGCGGGTAAGCATGTTCCAGCTGGTTCCGTCGAATTCCCAGTAGAACTCGGTGATCGTGTCGGCCTTCTGCACGGTCGTCTTCGGCAACTGCGCCACTACGTTGCGATCCTGCGAACACAGGATGCCGAGCACACAGGGCACGTTCCAGGTGGTGACGCCGGCATCAATATCCATCGGTACCGAGGCGCCGGGCACCAGCATTTCCGAGCCTAGTGGCGTTGCGTCGCCAACGGGCGTGAGGTCACCCTTGAGCGCACCTTCGTAGCCCTTGTCGAAACGGCGGCGATAGAAGTCCTTCAGGCGATCCCACTCTTCGCCATGAAAATCGGAATCCAGCCCCGCCACAGTGACCCCGCCCGCGCCGTAGATGTAACTGAGCTCGCCATTGTACGAATGCTCAAGCAACTCGAGGATGGCCAGCTCGTCGTCGTCGCCGGTGAAGCCCGACTGCATCTCGCGGATCATCAACGCCTTGCGCTGTTCGGTCAGCACGTAAGGACTGCCGCCGACCTTCCATTCCTTGACGATCTGGCGGGCTTTGTCGTCGCTGTCGTCGTCGTCCTCGATATCGCTGGTCTGGTCGAGTACCTGCAGATATTTCTGCAAGGTCTCCGGGGAGTAATCCCAGAAATGGAAAAGGTTGCCAAAGAAGCCGCCCAACGTAACGCCTTTGCGACGTGCCAGCAGCGCACTGTCAGCGCCACTGCGTTGCTGAATCACATGAGCCAGCTCGTGGGCAAGCAGATGCCGACCCTGGGTGGAATGTGGCTGGTAGGCACCGCGTGCAAACACCACATTATTGCCGGTGGTATAGGCTAGCGCTCCCAACTCATGGGCGGAGTCATTGGCGGCAGGATGTGTATGTACGCGTACCCGGCTGAAGTCGCAACCAAACCGCGGCTCCATAAAGCCACGCGTTGACGCTCCCAGCGGCTCGCCGGAGAATCCTTGCAAACCATTCACCATGGACGAATCGGTCGTATCGCGCGAATCCATGCCATGCGCGAATGGTGCGTTCCAGCGCGCCGCGACCAAGTCCGACGCCGCCATGACCTGATCGGCCACGCTATCGGCGTCACGTTCGAATGCATCGTCGCTGCGACCAACCCGCAGCTTCGGTTGCAAACGCTTGGCACGGCAATGCATGCATTCGCTGCCACCCGGCGAATGTGCGCCACACGCGCATTTGCGCCTCACGTGCGAGCCGCTACCGACGGATGGGACGACGGACTTTGACGCTGCGCTGAGACTGCGGTCAGCCATGGCCACTCCGGGCACCTGAAGGATTCAAGCCGTGATGCACGGCCATGGCAATGCGCGGTGCCAGCCGGTCGAGCGGCGACGACGGCGTAGCCATCGGTACTACGGGCAAAGTTGCGGTATGGCCGATGCCGCGCAGCGCGTCGATCACGCCAGGCTGGCGCAGGTGTTGCGACAACTCACGTTCGATACCCGCGCGCACCGCGCCGGCACGCTCGTCGCCAAGGACTGCCTGATCCAGCACCACCCGCTCGATATGCAGAACGATGTTCATCCATTGCCCCCGGCGCTTTCGAGCCAACGGAAGTCGGCTTCGTTGACGGGTTTGTCGAGCTTGCGCAATTCGGCGCGCGCGGCGTCCAGCACCAGCGGCATGGTGATCGGCACGCCGGCCTGCGCCGCGGTAAATGCCGCGTTGAGCGCGATGCCCTGGATACTGCCACCCGTAAATGCCAGCTTGGCCAGGCGATCCACGTCCAGCGTCGCCGTGGCGGCTTTGGTCGGAAATATCGATGCCCACATTGCCTTGCGTTCGGGCACACCGGGAAACGGGAAATTGACCACGAAGCGGATGCGCCGCAGGAACGCCGTATCGAGTGCGCTTTTCATATTGGTCGCGAGGATGGCCAGGCCATGAAATGACTCCAGCCGCTGCAGTAGATAATTCACTTCGATATTGGCGTAGCGGTCATGGCTGTCCTTCACTTCGCTGCGGCGACCGAACAGCGCGTCGGCCTCGTCAAAGAACAGGATCACACCGCCCTCTTCTGCCGCATCGAACAGCTTGCGCAGGTTTTTCTCGGTTTCGCCGATGTACTTGCTCACGACGGCCGAAAGATCGATGCGATACAACGACAGACCCAGCGCCTTGGCGATCACTTCGGCCGCCATGGTCTTGCCAGTACCACTCTCTCCCGCGAACAACGCACTGATGGAAAGCCCGCGATTCATGCGTTCGCGAAAGCCCCAGTCGTCGTATACCCTGCTGCGCTGGGAAACCTGGTCGACGATCTGATGCAGCAGGCTTATTTCGCCGTCGGGCAGCATGATATCGCCCCAACCGGCTTTGGGTTCGATGCGTTGCGCCAGCTGATCCATTGAAGGTCGGGTACGCGCCAGAGCACCGTCCCACAAGGCATCTCCGAGCTCAGCGCCGTGCTGTTCCACTGTGCTGAGCGCCGTGTGCGCAATCTGTTCGATCTTGCCGAGATTGAAGTCGAAATGCCCGGACAATTGTTGCGGATGATCGCCAGCACTGTCGCCAAGCAAGCGCTGCCAGATCGTGCGCTGCTCGACCGGCGTTGGCTTGGCCACGTCCGCGCTCAGGCTGGAGGTGGACGTGTTGCTCCACGGTTCGCGCGTGTCGATGAAGACCAAGCCCCCGATGCGCGCGAGAAACCGTCGGACCTGCGCGGTCGCCGCATCGGTACGATCGAGATCGGCTGCGTCCACGTAAAGTGCAATCGGCTGCAGCCGGCTTTCACGTTGCCATAGTCGGATCAGGGATTCCTGCTCGGCGCTCGCGCTCGGCAAAAGCTCCGCCGAAAGCCCATAAACCTGCGTGCCCAACGTACTCGCCACGGCAAATGCCACCGCTTGCTTGCTGGCGCTGTCACTGCCAATCAACTGCACCGTGGGTGGTGGTTCGCCCATCGGTACGTGACGCAGACTTTCCATCACCTTGTCAGCTACCGTCTGTTGTGACGGTGGTAGTACCAGTGGGCTCAAGGGAGTGAACAGCGGCGCCAGGCGATCGTCCAGATAATTCATGCCCTTGACGAAGTTCACCACGCGCTCGTCTGCGCTGAGCGCAGCACCGATCAAGGGTTGCGGACCAGGCTGATGGATATCGAGAAGGCGCCAGTAGCGCAGCGGGCGCTCTGGCGACAGCGCGTCCCAGCTTGGCTCATCAAGCACGGCGAAGGCCAGCGCGAAAGTTGGCCATGGCTTGCTCGGATCATGTTGGGCCTGTGCGCACAGCGCAGGCATGCGGGTGTCCAGTTCCATGCTGATGCACAGCAGCAACAGATCGCGCTCGAAGTCGGAGAGACCCAGGCGCCGGGCAAGCAGTACGAGTGCAGGTGTGAATGTCGCCGATGGCGCGATGGTGGATGACGTCGAAGACTCCGCATCGGACGACTCAACCTTGCTCACTGTAGCGTCTGGCGCCCCTGCTTCAAGATCAATGGAAAGCTGCGCGGGCTGCGCCGTCTGGGCGGGTGCCAGCGGCTGCGAGACGTTGTGCGCGGCATGCTCGCCGCGCATCCACATCAGCCACGACGCATGCTTGGCGTTGCCGCTGGGTGTCGAAGGCGGCGTATTCACCACAGGGGCCGACGCGGCAGCATCCGCCACTGGGGTCTTTTTGGCTTGAGCCGTCGGCACCTCGGCGCTCTGTTGCGCGGCCAGGCGTTGCAGGCGCGCGCGCATGTCGGCTAGCGCGTCGGCCAGGTATTGATTGTTGGCGACCTGCCACTGTGCCTGGTCGTTCATGACACCACCACCTGCTGGTTGCTCGCGAACGCCGGCGTGCTGCCGCTGAAATCGACCGGGATGCTGTCGGCGCCGTCGACGCGCAGACGCACGGTGTACGTACCCTTCGCGACGTTCGGTATCTGGAACACGAGTGCCGTTGGCTGATGCATATCGGCCGGGTTGGTGATGCTCTGCGGTGTCACCAGCTGATCGCCAAACAGCAGGAATACACGCTGGCCATCGAGGATGCGTGGCGTGCTGGTAATGTTCAAATTGAGTGTCCCCACCGCGCCGGTAAGTGGGCTCACCGTGATCACCGGCGCCAGCGCCAGCGGCAACTCGTTGCTGAGCATCCCCGGCAAGCCGCTTTGCTGCTGCAGCAACGCAACGGTGTAGATGCCGGGTGCCCAGCGCGATGGCGCATCCGGGTCGGTGCTGCTGTCCGCCAGGTGCACGGTCAAGCTGCCTGCTGCAGCGCCCGCCGTGGGCGCGACGTCGATCGGTGCGTCCAGCCGCAGGCTGCTGAAGCGCGCCAGCGTGTTTGCAGCAGCAAGCTGACTGCCATTGAGCATGATGTCATCACCCAGCCGAGCCGCCGATTGCGAGTGCGGCAGGCTCAGCGAATCCAGTACCGGCGCAGCGGAGGCGATGATGATCACGCCCTGGTCCTGCGAACCGCGTTTGAGCACCGGCAGGCTTGCGCGAGCGGCAGCCTGGCTGTCGATCAGTACTACGGTTGCCTCATATGCTGACGAAACGCGATAGTTGGTCTGGAACGCGGTCCACAGCTTCGAAATCTCTTCCACATTTTGCGGCAACGGAGTGAGCCGGATGTGTTCGATCTGGGTGGCCAGGTCATTGTTCGGCAACGCGTTGCGAATGTCGTTGCCGTTCAGCACGGGACGATCGTGCAGCGTACTCATCGCAGCGGCGAGCACCCGATGACTCAGTGCATCGGTGTCGGTGTCGCCACGACCGTAGGCGGTGATCAGATAGTGCAGGTTGAGCGCCAACGCCGGCGTCGCTGTTTCGCCGGGACGCGTGCGTCCGGGCATGTCCATGTTGCGCCAGGCGGCGTTGTAAATGACCTGGTACAGGTACAGGTTGAGCTGCGCCTTGCTGATGCCCTTGCGCGCGATGTCGAGCGGCTGCAGCGTGACCTCCAGATCGCTGAGGTTGCTGTCGAGCACCGGCATCTGCGCCAGCAGCAGGTTGCGCAGCGTACAGGTCGCGGCGGCGATGGCAAGCGTGTTGCTCATGGCGTGACCTTGCCGCGTTGACGCAGATAGTCATCGAGGCTGTTGGGCCGTGGTGCCTCGTTGCGACGAGGGGGCACCGTCCCGTTGTTCGGAGCCGCGCGTACCTCCAGCCGACCGATGCTGACGTGGACAACGGGTTCGCTTTTTTCGGTTCGATGCCCAACTGCTGCGATGGAGCGCGAGTGCATCGCTTCCGCGGCGCGCGTCGGCAAGTCTCCCAGGTTCTTTGTCGAAACGAAAACCGGCTTGGCCGGCGGTAGCAAGGCGCCTGTCTCTGGGGGACGCTCAATGGCTGGCGGCGCCTGCCGCTCGAAAGACACGCGTGATCCGCGTGGTTCCAAGGGTTCGCGCAGGGTCGTTTGACGGCGAGCGCGCTCCGTCGTCGTGGGCTGCGCCATTTTTTCGACCACAACGTCGGACGAACGCCGCGTTGTTTCTGTAGCTGGTTGCGTCGCGACACGGGATACCAAGTGCTGCACCGCGTCGGGCCGCGATTGCGCTTGTTTGAGCGGAGCTCGATTCGGCCACAGTTCCAGCGGTGACGGGCTTCGTTCCACAACAGGATCACGCTGGGCCACGCCCGCCACATCTGGTGCAGCCTGCGTATCTCTTTGCTCCTCGATCGCATTCGTCTCGAACGTTGCCGGCATGATCGAAGCCGCTTGCGGCTCAAACAGCGATGGCAGCCGCGGGGCCAGCATGGTCTCGTTGCCGATCGCTTTCGCTGTCACGCGGTCGAGAAAATCGCTCACGACACACATTGCTCCAGATAGGCCTGCCGGCGGCGCGGACTCAACGCGAGGATGTCGGCTTCAGACCAGTGGTAGACACGCGCCAGCAGGTCAACGTCGCGCAGCGTTCGCAATGCCCAGGCATGCAGTTCCTGCCACAGGAAGTGCGCGATATCGAACATGGGCTCCCAGCGATGCGCGCAGTCTGGACAGTTGAAAGCGAGCTGCAGATCGGCTTGCGGGTCGGCAGCAGCCATCGCGAGGGCTATCTTCGCCTGCAGTTCGGCGGGCAGCTGCGTGCCCTTCCCGGTTCGAGTTTCGAACTCGACAATGCAACGCTCAAGCAACATCGCACGTGCCCGCACCGGATCGTTGCATCCTTCCAATGCAACCAGGTCGGTGCTGTCAGGTAGACGGAACCGCAGGACGCTGGACTGATCATCCGATGTCAGTTCGAGCAAGAGCATCGCCTCGCTGGTTTCCTGCGCAGCAAGCAGATCATCGCAATCAAACATTGCTTCGACCATCGCCTCACACTGCGGACACCACGCGACAGTCTGCATCTGTGCGCCGAACAACTGCGCGCGCAGCTTCAGCAACAACCCATCGCGCTGACCGAGCGGAAGCTTTGCCAATGCTTCCGGCTGGCACTCATCACAGCTGATGCCGAGCAGCCAAAGGCAGCTCGCGGCGACGGAGCGCTCGGCGCCGCGCTCCCATACCTGCAACAGCTGCGAAGCCGTGGGCGTGTGCATGGCTTAGTTGGCCGGCACAGTGAAGCTAGGCTCGGTGGGTTCCACCACGCTCGTGTCGCGCTCCCAGCCTTCGTTTTCCAGCTTGATATGCTGGATCGCCACCGCGTTGGCGTTGGCGTCGAGATCCGGCATCGCCTGGAACTCCGATACCCAGCAACGATAGATCTTGTAAGCAAGCGCGAGCTGCCCGGCCTCGTTGTACACCTCCAGGATGATGTCCTTGCGGAAGTCCTTGAGTGACACCTCGGCACCGAGACCCGCACCATAATTCCAGACCTTGTTCGCCCACTTCTCGAACTCGGTATCGTTGGTGACGCCACGCTCGACGGTAACGGCGTCGTACTCGGTGCGCCCCGGCGATTTGCGGGTGCTGCTGGGATCCCCGCCTTCGCGGTGCTTTACCACTTCCGTGGTGCGCTTGAGCCCCGATACCTTGCTGACGCCGGCCACATAGCGGCCATCCCACTTCAACCGGAACTTGAAGTTCTTGTACGGATCGAAGCGCTGCGCGTTGACGCTGAACTGAGCCATGTCATTGTCCTCAGGTCTGGATCTGGCCGGCCATCTGCTGCAGCTGGATGACCACGAATTCGGCGGGCTTGAGTGGCGCGAAGCCGACCACGATGTTTACGATGCCTTGATCGATATCGTTCTGAGTGGTGGTCTCGCTGTCGCACTTGACGAAGTACGCATCCGTCGGTGTGTTGCCCTGGAACGCACCCTGCCGGAAGAGGTCCTGCATGAAGGCACCGACGTTGAGGCGGATCTGCGCCCACAACGGATTGTCATTCGGCTCGAAAACCACCCACTGCGTGCCTCGGTACAAGCTCTCTTCGATGTACAGCGCAAGCCTGCGTACGGGTATGTATTTGTAGTCGTCGGCCAGCAGGTCGGAACCGCGCAGCGTGCGCGAACCCCACACCACCGGGCCGGCCAGCGGGAAGTTGCGCAGACAGTTCACGCCGATGGGATTGAGCATGCCGTTGTCGGCATCCGTGAGCACCGTCGCCAGACCCTGCACGCCGTTCAAGGACGCATCGAGTCCCGCTGGCGCCTTCCACACACCGCGCTGGCTATCCGTACGGGCCATGATGCCGGCCACGATGCCGCAGGGCACGAAGGTATCCAGCTGTCCTTGCCGCGCCGGATCGGATTCGATGACCCGCGGGAAAAAAAGTGCCGCATTGCGCGCACCGACTCCGGTGAGATTGAGCGCGGTGAGCGCCGCGTTGTTGTTGTTGGTGATTCCATTCGCTGTGCTCCAGAGCGAAGGCGCGTCGACGATCAAGAGCGCGCCCTGAGTCGCGCAGAACGCCATGGCGGCGCCATACACACCGATGCTGGTGTCACCGGAACGAATATCCGGCGGTATGCACAGCAGGTTGAACAGATCTACCTTTGTCAGTGCATACATGCCGGTCTTCGCGTCCGAATCGCCTTCGTAGATGAGGTCATCACCGGTCAGCGCGGCGCTGTCAGCCGCCTGGCCCGCAGCTGCAACGCCGGTCGAGGACCCATCCTGATCCCACACGGTGTGGCCTGACGGGGGATCGCCCGAAGCCGTCGGCAATGTGGTCGCCGGTAGCACCAGGCTGGGAGCGACGGTCACCAGATTGGAACTGGCCGTAAGCACGCGATCGACGCGGCGCGGGCTCTCCTTCACGGTGACATTGAGGAAAGTCTCCTGGGTGCCACTGACCATTTCACGCACAGTGAGGTTGAACAGATCAGTTGTTGCAAGGCCAAAGCTGGTCGCCACATCAGCCGACACGTTCAGGTCGATACGAGCACGCAGATTGTTACCCCAGCTTCCCGCCGATGCCGCCTGCAATGGCAGGTTGGGAATCGCGATCGCGGCGTTCGACGGGCTGGTGCCATTGGCCTTGTACAGACGCACGATCACAGCCTGCGCACCGCCGTTGAGATAGAAATCGCGCACCGCGTAGCCCATCGGATAGTTCGGATCGAGCGCACCGAACGCGCGCTCGAAATCACCGTAGCTGTTGATGACCACCGGACCATCCGGATCGCTATCGGTGGGGCCCATCAGTGCGCGACCGATGAAGGCGGTGATCGACGTCGCCACGCCGGTGATGGTGCGAACACCGCTGGGAATCTCCTCGATATAGACGCCCGGATAACTGAGGGTGACTGGCATGGCTGTTTCCTCGGTGATGACAAAAGGCAATCAGTGCAGCAGCGGACTGCCGGAACGATTGAGCGCATACAACACCGCGCCACCGGGCAGGTGCTCGCAGCGCAGCTTGCCGCTTGTGACCAGCTCGCTCAGCACGCGCTCGATCCGCTCGCGGTCGATTTCGTAACGCTGTTGGGGCAACCACCAGCTGACGATCCCGTCGAGCGTGTCGGCCGCTTCCGGGTGCTTTTGCAAATAGGCGAGCACGGTGGTCTCCACTTCGCGCAGGCGCGCCTCTTGTTTTCCTTGCCGATGCATGCGGCACCTCCGCGTCTACGCGGAAGCTGCAGGCAACAGGCGTGCCATGGCTCGTGGCACGCGCAAGGGCGCCCGGTGGCGCTTCGTGCAAGGGTGTTTGGGAACGCGCGGGTCAAGACTGACCCATGTGCTTCAACGCTGCGGGACTATGGGTACCCGGCAGACTGACCCGGCAAGCGAGTGGCTACATGCATGACGCGGGCAAGCGACTAGCGGCAATGGAACTGCCGAACCTCGATACCGTGCTTCTTCAGCAGCTTGCCGAGCTGGCGACGCTCGGTGCCGGAAAGCTTCGCGGCTTCGGTGATATTGCCGCCGGCACGGCGCATCAGGCTCATCAGGTAACTGCGCTCGAAGGTGACGATGGCGTGGTTCTTCGCCACGATAAAACGCAGACCGGTATCGTCATCCGCGGCGCCATTCACGGATTCTTCCACTGACGGCTCTCTATGGCTGGCGACAGCTACGGTGTCCGAGAGCTCGCCCAGCGCCGCCATATCGATCATTTCGCCGTCGGCTCGCAGATAGGCGCGCAGCACCACGTTTTCCAGTTCACGTACGTTGCCCGGCCAATCGTGCGCAACCATGGCCCGCATCGCTTCGGGCGACCAATGTTTGGTTGGACCACCCATCCGCTCCGCCGTAGCGGTGAGAAAATATTCGGCCAGGAGTTCGACATCGCCGGTACGTTCGCGCAATGGTGGCAAGCGAACGTGCAAGACATTGAGCCGGTACTGCAGGTCACGACGGAACTGCCCCGTGGCTACCTGCGTCTCCAGCCGCGCATTGGTGGCGGCGATCACACGCGCGTTGGACACTCGCGCTGTGCCGCAGCCCACCGGCCGGTATTCGCTGTTCTCCAGAAAACGCAGCAAGGTCACCTGAGCCTTGCTGGAAAGCGCATCGACCTCATCGAAAAACAAGGTGCCGCCGCGTGCGTGATCGATCAGCCCCGGTTGCGCGCTTTTCGCATCGGTATAAGCGCCGCGTTCATGGCCGAACAGTTCGTTCTCGATGAGGTTGTCTGGCAAGGCGCCGCAATTCACGGGCACGAACGGACGTTCGCGGCGCGCGCTGACATAGTGGATTTCGCGTGCGGCGAGCTCCTTGCCGGTGCCGGTTTCGCCTTCGATCAGCACCTGCACGTCGCAGCCGGCGTAGCGTCGCAACTGCATACGCGCGAGCTGGAACGTTTTCGACTGGCCGAGCATCACCGGCATCGTCCCTTCCCCATTGGCCCGTTCAGCGGTGGGCGGGTCATCGTCGCCATCCCCACTCCCCAGCGTGCAGCGCAGGCAGCGGATAGCGATCGCAAGTATGCGCGTCCGTGCCCTGTAATTCCATCCGTATTTGGCCACGGAAACTTGCGTTAAGGCCATGCCGCGGTGATTTCCTACGCCCTCGTCCGTGATGGGGTTAATATATTTTTAAGAACTCCGTATGCATTCGGCACGAAGCATCTGCGACCCAGCAGCTGGTCTGATCGCGCTCGAATGCGCGGGTTCTGCATTGAAAGTGGCCGCATCCAGCCATCTGCACAACCTCGCCGGTATAGAAGCGCATGATGGGGTGGTTTCAACTGGATGCCTGCTGATGACTTATTCCACCTTGATGGTTCTTCTGAATCTTGGCGTTTCCAATGACGGGCTTCTTCATGTTGCCGCCGATCTTGCCGCGCGTTTCAATGCACATGTGATCGGCATAGCTGCTTGCCAGCCGTTGCAGATCAGCTACGGCGACGGCTACATGTCCGGAGACCTGATCGAACAGGATCGCCTCGAGATGAGCAGTCAGACCACGCAGGCAGAAGCCGATTTCCGCGCTGCACTGCACGGCATCGCGTCACGTCTGGAGTGGCGTTCAACGGTGCTCCCTACCTCGCTGGCGACCTATGTGGCTGAGCAGGCAGGCGCCGCCGATCTCCTCATCGTCGGCCCGGAGGAGAAAGGACTGACACGCGATTTTTCCCGACGCGTGAATGTCGGCGAGCTGGTCATGCAGGTTGCGCGGCCGGTGCTGCTGGTGCCACCAGGCGTCAATCAGTTGAATCTGGAAAATGTCGTGGTGGGATCGAAGGCGACCAGGGAAGCGCGCCGCGCCATCAGTGACGCATTGCCATTGCTGAAGCAGGCCGGGCATGTGACCGTGCTGGAGATCGCTGCTGCTGCGGAGATCCCTGCGGCGCGCGATCGCCTCAAGGATGCCGCCGATTGGCTCGGGCGCCACGGTATTTCTGTCGAGACCATGACCGCCGTTTCACAGGGAAACGACGCTGCGGAGCTTGACGCCATCGCGCAGGAGAAAGGAGCGGGGATGTTGGTGGCGGGTGCCTACGGGCACAGTCGTCTGCGCGAATGGATGTTGGGCGGAGTGACGCGCAACCTCATGTTGCACCCAGCCCGCTGCTCTTTCGTTTCGCATTGAGTCGTCGGCTACCTGAGCAGCCGCGACTCAGAACCCCTTCTGTATCTGAAGCCAGAATCGTGTCGACGTGTTGACGTCGGGGCCGATCAGCGCCGGTGTGCTTCCGATCGGAGTCGCCATGCTGGCACTCACCGCCCAGTTGTCAGGTGCCGACCAGTGCATTCCAACGCCTGCACCGGTGACTCGACCGCTGTTGGGCCCGGTGCGAATGTCGTCTTGAATTCCTGTACTTAGCCGCTATCGGCAAACAACGAGAACTGCCAGGTACCTGGGAGCAATGGAATGAACAGGTCATGCCGATACTCGATGGTGGCCAGATTGCCCTCCGCCCCCTCCGGCGCGCCTACGTCATAGCCGCGCAGCGTAGTCGGACCACCCAGATAAAACTGCCCCAAAGCACAACCAAATATTTCTCCCTCTTTACAGAGGGATAGACGGACATTGGATGTTGACGATTTCCTGCGCCTATATATCGGCCACACCCCAACCACGAGGCCGCTTCGTAGCTCCCCACTGGTCTTCGCACGTAGGTCGCCCCATTCGGTGCGGGTTCGGTGCTACGACATTCAGGGGACTGAATCGGGCCCATGTCCATCGAACATCAGGATGTGACGTCGAAGGCGCACTGCGCAGAGCCCGCCAGAGATGACCTCATTCAGGTTGATCTGGGGCTTTTGCAACGGCGCTTTTCGAGCCAGCGAATCGGTATTCCGTACCTGGAAGCGGCAGTTCGCCTGGCGCCGCCGGAATGCCAATAGCGTGTTTACAGCTCCAGCGGCAGGCCGGTGCGTTGGGACTGTCGCAGGGCGATGGCGATTCGGGTGGCTTCGGCGGCATCTTCCAGGGTGACATCGAATGGCTCGTCCTCCAGTACGGCGTCAACGAAATGCACGCACTGTGCATGGAATGCATGGTCGAAGCGCTCAAAGAAGCTCGGCGTGGACAAGGCGCGCACGCCTAGCGCATCGGCAATCTCGACGCGATCCATGCGTGGGTTGCGCCCGATGCTCAGCTTGCCGGCAGTACCGATCACATCGGTATGCGTGTCGTGACCGTGGGCTTGAGTGCGAGAGGCGTAGAACATCGCCATGTGACCATCTTCGAACTCGCATATCGCCATGCCGTTATCAATGTCGCCCAGCACTTTCAGCTCGTCATAGACGGCGACCGAACCCGTTGCATACACCCTGCGAACCTTTGGACGCCCCAGCAACCAGCGCGCCAGGTCAACGTCGTGCACGCTACAGTCGAGGAACAAGCCGCCGCTGGTTGGCGCAAACTTGATGAAAGCACCGCTGGGATCGAGCAGGTCAGCAGTCTGCGAGTACACCATGAATGGCCTGCCGATATTGCCGCCCTCGATCTGCGCCTTGGCATCGCGGTAGCTGGCATCGAAATGGCGAACGAAGCCGACCATCGCGCGCAGCTGCGGGTAGCGCTTTGCGTGAGCTACCGTGCGTTGGCAGGCATGCAGGTCCAGCGACAGCGGCTTCTCGCAAAACACATGCTTGCCGGCGTCCAGCGCCTGCTCGATCTGCTTGGCATGCAGTGAGGTCGGTGTAACCAGAAACACCGCGTCCAGCATGGGGTCGGCCAGCATCTGCGCATAGTCGCTGTAGCTGCACTCAACACCAAGCGTGCCGCGCGCCCAGGCGACCTCTTCAGCGAGCGGACTGCAGACTGCGGCCAAACGGGCGCGCGGCACGCCATGGGCGAGATTTTCAGCGTAGCGGCGACCCAGCCGGCCCAGGCCCGCCAAACCAATGGTGAGGATTTTCTGACTCATGCGTATGCTCGCGAAGTGCGTGAAAGAGAGTGAAAATGCGAAGAGAGGGTGATCGAAGTGAGCGTGCAGACTTTCCGGGAAAAGGTTCTGCAAAATGTCGCTTTGATCCGGCACTTTCCGGCACAGGAACGAGAAGTACCCGGGTGGTTCGAGCACTCGCACGAGTTTTATCTGCTTGGTACTCCAGCTCAGACTGAGCAGTCCAATGCCTTGTCTTCCTTCCACGAGCGCGTCGCCAACTCGGCCAGTTCCAACGCCTTGATGCCATCCGCGATCGTTGTTCGCACCGGCGTACCGTTGTTCAGCGCATCGATGAAGTGGGTCATCTCCAGCGCATAGGCATCCCGGTAGCGCTCAAGAAAGAAATGCTCCGGCTTGTCCGAACTGATCGCCCGCTCACCCCAGGCCACGACTTGAGTGGGACGGACATTGCCGGCCTGCAGCAGGCCCTTGCTACCGAGTACTTCGAAGCGCTGGTCGTACCCGTAGGCGGCGCGACGCGAAGTATTGATCTGGCATAGTCCACCGCTGCGCGTGCGCAAAGTGACCGCGGCGGCGCTGAGGTCGCCGGCCTGCGCAATCTCGGGGAAGCCGGGTGTGCCTCCTGTGGCATAGATGCTTACCACTTCGCCACCGAGGATCCAGCGGAAGATGTCGAAGTCGTGGATCAACATGTCCTTGAACACGCCGCCGGAACGCTCGATGTAGGACACCGGCGGCGGTGATGGATCACGGCTGGTAATCACCAGCATTTCGGCCACGCCGATCTCGCCAGCATCCAGTCGTGCCTTAAGCGCGGCAAAGGTGGGATCGAACCGGCGCTGGAAGCCAACCATGCAGACCACCCCAGCCTGCTTGACCGCGGCTTCGCAAGCGCGCGCACGCTGCACATCCAGATCGACCGGCTTCTCGCAGAAGATCGCCTTGCCCGCAGCGGCCGCCCGCAGGATCAGATCGGCGTGCGTGTCGGTGCTGGAACCGATAACCACCGCGCCAACCATCGGATCGTTGAGCGCATCCTCAACCGATATTGCCTTGGCGCCGAGCTCGGCGGCCAGCGCCTCGGCCGAGGCCGTATGGGTGTCGCTCACATAACGCAGGTGCGCCTGCGGGTGACGAGCCACGTTGGCGGCGTGGATCTTTCCGATGCGACCGGCACCCAAAACTGCTACTTCAATCATCGTATTCTCCTGGGGGGCTGGTTTCTTCAACGGATAGTTCAAGCTTGTAGGCCAGAGCCACAAACAGCGCCTGGCACAGACAGATGGTGCTGGTGAGCGCACGGAAGGCGAAGGCACTGCCCTCGCGGACCGTCAAGAGCACATTGGCCTGACGCGCCAGCGGTCCCATGGCACTCTCGGTGATCGCCAGAACCTTGGCGCGGTGCTGGCTGGCCACGCGGGCGCAATAAAGAGTTTCTTTGCCATAAGGGGGAAAGCTGATGGCAATCAGCACGTCGTTCTTGCCAATGCTGCGCATTTGCTCGCGGTACATGCCGCCCAGGCCGCTTACAAGTTGCACCCGCTTATGGGTGTGCTGCAGGGCATAGGCTATGTAGGTCGCGATTGAAAAGGATCGACGGACGGCTACCACGTAGATGGTATCGGCCTTGACCAGCAGGTCCACCGCCGTCGCGAAGCTCTTGGCGTCGAACTCAGTGGCCAGCTCGTCCAGGCCTGCCCTGCTGGCATCGATGAAGTGCAACGCCATCTGTGCGGGCGTCATCTGCACGTCCTCGCCTTCGATCACTCGCCGGATGCGCTGCTGGTAGCTGCGTACTGGCGTGACCTGCGCGGTGTGTTCACTGCGGAACACCGCCTGCATTTCGCTGTAACCGGAATAGCCAAAGCGCTGCGCAAAGCGCACCACCGCCGAAGGATGCACGCCGGCGCCCTCGGCAATCTCGTTGATACGCTGAACCATGATGGTGGCGCGCTGCTCCTCGACATAGCGGGCAACGCTTTGCTGTTGCCGCGGCAACGCATCGAACTGCGCCGCAATCCGCTGCATCAGTTCTTCGACACCACTGCCTTTGCTCATGCTCACTCCCCTACGCGACGGAAGAAGATGCATGTTATGCATCATTTGGAATTTCTATTCCAGTTTATTTTATGTTGCAACGCAACTTGCAAACGAGAAAAGGTCAGCCCATTCTCGAGTCAGTTCGAACCGCCATGACCGAAATGGAACATGGCCGGAGTTGGGACACCGCCGGCTGGCTCGGCACACACGCATGGAGTGCGGAATGAATACACGGAATGTTTCCCGTTGCCTGGCGACACTGCTCGCAGGAATGTCGCCAGCCCCGGCGCTACTGGCAGCGGATGGCCCGCATGCGAACGAACGCTACGACTTGGTCTCTCACGCCGCCGACTCGGATTCCTGGTGGAACACCATCAAGAATTCGGTCAAGCAGGCCAGTGAGGACTTTGGCGTGCAAGTGGACTATCGCAATCCACCCAATGGCGACCTGGCTGATATGGCGCGTCTGCTGGAACAGGCTGCCGCCCATAACTATGACGGCGTCGCCTACGATATTGCTGACTACGACGTGCTGGTCAAGCCGGCCGCAAAGGTTACCGTCAAGGGCATTCCCACCGTCACCCTCAACTCAGGTACCGCCGAGGAAAGCCGGAACCTCGGTGCGATCATGCACATTGGGCAATCCGAATACTCAGCCGCCTTCGCTGCTGGTGAACGCGCCAAGGCGGCCGGCATCAAGTCGTTCGTGTGCGTCAATCACTACGCCACCAACCAGGCTTCGTTTCAGCGCTGCAAAGGCTTCGCCGATGCGCTCGGTGTCGACTTCAGGACGTCGATGATAGACACCGGCATGGACCCCACCGTTGTCGAGAGCAAGATCACCGCTTACTTGCGCAATCATCCCGACATTCAGTCGGTTTTGACGCTGGGCCCCAATTCTGCGGAGCCTACCGTCAAGGCGCTGAAACAGATGCACCTCAACGGCAAGGTTTTCTTCGGCACGTTCGATCTCTCGCCGGGCATCATCGGAGCCATCAAGGATGGCACGATAAATTTCGCGATCGACCAGCAGCCCTATCTTCAGGGCTATATGTCGATCGCCGCGCTGGTGATTGCGCATGAGGACAAGACAACCGACAGCGGCAAGATCATCGCCACGCTCAGGGCCAATCCCAAGTTTCAGGCGCGCCTGAAGGCCTATGGCCTGCAGCCGATCTACAGCGCCAGCGGCGTCAGCTCCGGCCCGGCCTTTGTCACCAAAGACAACCTGGCCGCCGTCGAGAAATTCGCCGGACAGTACCGCTGAGATTTTTTCCGAAAGCCGGTCGCTCCGCGCAACCGGACCAATCCATGGTCGAACAAGCCATCCAACGTGCTGGCGCCGGAGTTTTCATGAGTTGCAGCATCTCGGATATTGCCATGACCCCCGATAGAACCGCTCCGTTCAAAGTCGCTGCAGACGATGAACGCATTCGGCGCGTCCCGTTCTGGCGTGCCCTGATGAATCGCCCCGAACTCGGTTCGATCGCCGCCACTGTCTTGGTGTTTGTGTTCTTCGGCATATTCGCCGGGAGCTCGGGCATGTTCAATCTGGATGGCGTGATGAACTGGGCGCAGGTAGCCGCTTACCTTGGCATCATCTCGGTCGGCGCGTGCCTGTTGATGATCGCGGGCGAATTCGACCTGTCACTAGGCTCGATGATTGGCTTTGCCGGCATGATGCTGGCGGTGCCTTCGATGTACTTCGGCTGGCCGATGTGGGCTGCGATGCTGTTCGCCTTCGCTGGCTCCATGGCACTGGGCTGGCTTAACGGTTACCTGGTAGTACGCACCAAGCTGCCCAGTTTCATCGTCACGCTGGCTTTCATGTTTATCCTGCGCGGATTGACCATTGTGCTGTCGACGCAGTTCGCCGGCAGCACCATTGTCAGCGGCGTCGGCGACAAGATCGCCCAGGATCCAGTCACGCATGCCTTGTTCCAGGGCAACACCTTGCATGGGCTGTTTACCTGGCTGGCCGGTATCGGCTTCATAGACAAGCTGCCCAGTGGAGACCCCGTAGTAGGCGGTCTGCCCAAGGTGCTGCTGTGGTGGATACTGGTCGCCTGCTGCGCCGGCTTCGTGCTGGCCAAGACGCGTTTCGGCAACTGGATCTTCACTGTCGGCGGTGATGCCAATGCCGCCAAGAATGTCGGTGTACCAGTGCGCCGGGTCAAGATCACCCTGTTCGTGTTTACCGCCTTCTGCGCCTGTCTGTTCGCCGTACTCCAGGTGGCCGACGTCGGGTCCGCTGCGTCCGATCGCGGCCTGCAAAAGGAATTCGAGGCGATCATCGCCGCCGTGATTGGCGGGACGCTGCTCACGGGTGGGTACGGTTCGATTCTAGGTGCCTGCTTTGGTGCGCTTATCTTCGGCATCGTGCAAATCGGCATCTCCTATACCAACGTCAATTCCGATTGGTACCGCGTGGTGCTGGGCGCGATGTTGCTACTCGCCGTGCTGTTCAACCACTACATCCGCTCTCGCGGCGCAACGTGCAAGTGAGGATTTAGAGCGATGAGCATTCAAGCGAAAAACGATTACATCCTGCAGTTGGAAACTGTCAGCAAGTTCTTCGGCACAGTCATCTCGCTCAAGGACGTCACCCTGCGCCTGCGTCGTGGTGAGGTGCACTGCTTGCTGGGTGACAACGGTGCGGGCAAGTCGACCCTCATCAAGACTTTGGCTGGCGTACATCGGCCAAGCGAAGGTCGCTATCTGGTCGAGGGCGAGCCTGTCTGCTTCAAGTCGCCACGCGAGGCGCTGGATTGCGGCATCGCCACTGTCTACCAGGATCTGGCGCTGGTACCGCTGATGAGCGTGGCACGCAACTTCTTCGCCGGCCGCGAACCCATCAGCAAGCTGTTCGGCGTGATACCTGTATTGGATATGCAACGGGCCGCCAGCATCGCTGTCGAGAAGCTGGCTGAAATGGGCATCTTTGTGCGCTCACCGCATCAACCCGTGGGGACCATGTCGGGAGGCGAGCGGCAGTGTCTGGCGATCGCCCGCGCCATCCACTTCGGCGCCAAGGTGTTGATCCTCGACGAGCCTACCGCAGCACTGGGCGTCAAGCAGAGCTGCAAGGTGCTGAAGCTGATTCATACGGCACGCGAACGTGGCATCTCGGTGATCTTCATCACGCATAACGTGCACCACGCCTACGCCATCGGCGACTGCTTCACTGTGCTCAATCGCGGACAGTCGATGGGCACCTTCGCCAAAAGCAAAATCAGCAAGGAAGAAGTACTCGACATGATGGCCGGTGGCACCGAGATCCAGAGTCTGGTGGATGAGCTTGAGGGCCGCGAAGCAGCCTGAACATCGACGTCCCTACCCCCACCATCACACCGAGCCTTATCGCATCATGACCGAACACCGCTACGACCTCATCTGCCTGGGCCGACTTGCTGTCGACCTCTACGCCCAGCAACCGGGCGCCCGGCTGGAGGATGTCTCCAGTTTCGCCAAATACCTCGGCGGCTCCTCCGGCAACGCCGCCTTTGGCGCCGCACGACTGGGGCTGCGCTCGGCCATGTTGACGCGCGTGGGAAACGACCATATGGGTCGCTTCCTCACCGAGACATTGCACAAGGAAGGTTGCGATGTCAGCCAGGTCACATCCGATCCGACGCGACTAACCGGAATGGTCCTTCTGGGCATCAAGGACAGGGAAACCTTTCCGCTGATTTTCTATCGTGAGAACTGCGCCGATATGGCGCTTTGCAAAGACGATATCGATGAGGCCTTCATCGCCTCCAGCAAGGCGCTGGCGATCACCGGCACTCACCTCTCTACGCCCGGGACGCTGGCGGCCAGCCGCACTGCGCTCGGGTTTGCCCACAAGCATGGTGTTCGCACTGTGCTGGATATCGACTATCGCCCGGTGCTGTGGGGCCTGACTGACCGCGGTGACGGCGAGACTCGATTCATCGCGGACAACGGCGTCACCGCCCATTTGCAGAGCGAGCTTGGCCGTTTCGACTTGATCGTCGGCACCGAGGAAGAATTCCACATTGCCGGTGGTGGCAAGGATCTGATCGCTGCATTGCGGGGCGTGCGTGCGGTTAGCGCAGCCATTCTGGTGATCAAGCGCGGCGCCCAAGGTTGCAGCGTGATCGAAGCAGCAGTTCCCGCCACCATCGACGAGGCACCGACCTATCGCGGTACACCCGTGGAAGTACTCAATGTATTGGGTGCAGGTGATGCGTTCATGGCCGGCTTCCTCTATGGTTGGTTGCGCGACGAGAGCATCGAGCGCTGCTGCATCTACGCCAACGCCTGTGGCGCGATCGTGGTATCTCGCCATGGCTGCGCGCCGGCCATGCCCAGCCGTATCGAGCTGGACTATTTCCTCCGTCATGCCGAGTGCCTGCAGCAACCTGACCGTGATGGCGAGCTAGCCCACCTGCATCGTGTCAGTGTGCCGCGGCAGCATTGGGACGACCTGCACATCTTCGCCTTCGACCACCGCAGCCAGTTGTTTGAACTGGCACGCGAGGCGGGCACTGATGAGTCGAAGCTGCCCAAACTCAAGCGGTTACTGGTGCAATCGGTGGCGCTAACCGAGCAGGCGCTGGGACTTAAGCAGCGCATCGGCCTGCTATGCGATGGTCGCTACGGCCAGGACGCGCTCAACGACGCTACCGGTCGAGGCTGGTGGATCGGCCGTCCGGTCGAGCTGCCGGGCTCCCATCCGCTGGAGTTCGAATCCGGCCGCGCGCTGGGCAGCGAGCTCATCCAGTGGCCAACTGAGCACGTGGTCAAGTGCCTGGTGCCATACGATCCCGACGGCGCGCCGGAACAGCGGCTGGAGCAGGAAACTCAGCTGTACGCACTGTATGCAGCCACCCGCGCCAGCGGTCACGAGTTGTTGCTGGAAGTGATTCCGCCCGCCAATCCCGCTGTACAGGCCAGCGAGGGCGAACGCGTGCTGCGCGCGCTCAGGCGCATCTACAACCTGGGCATTCGCCCGGAGTGGTGGAAGCTTGCGCCGCTGCCATCGCAGGACTGGGTGGCGTTGGACGCACTGATCGCCGAACGCGATCGCCACTGCCGAGGCGTGCTGTTGCTCGGCCTCAATGCCCCATTTGCCGAACTGGCTACGGGTTTTGCCGCAGCCGCGCACAGCCATAGCTGCCGTGGTTTTGCAGTGGGCCGCAGCATCTTCGTCGAGCCGGCACGAGCCTGGCTGCGTGGTGAGATCGACGATGCCGCCTTGGTTGACCGCGCTAGTGGTGCCTTCGTCGAACTGGCCGCGCTATGGCGCCAGGCCAGACGTGGTCGCTCGGCTCGCACAGCCCGGGTGGCGGAGGCCACTGCATGAGCGGGACCGTCAGACTAACCATGGCCCAGGCGTTGGTTCGCTATCTCGTTGCACAGCAGGTGCGCGATGACGACGGGCAGATTGCGCCGCTATTCGGCGGCGTATTCGCGATCTTCGGCCACGGCAACGTGGCCGGGCTGGGTGAGGCGCTGTATCAACAACGTCAGGCCCTGCCGACCTATCGCGCGCACAACGAACAGGGGATGGCCAATGCGGCAATCGCCTATGCCAAGGCGCACAAGCGCCGTCGCATGATGGCCGTGACCACTTCGATCGGCCCCGGCGCAACCAATCTGGTGACATCGGCCGCACTGGCTCATGTCAACCGCCTGCCCGTATTGCTGCTGCCAGGCGACACTTTCGTTTCGCGCGCGCCCGATCCTGTGCTGCAGCAATTGGAGGATTTCACTGACGGCACGGTTAGCGTCAACGATTGCTTCCGTCCGGTGTCGCGATATTTCGATCGCATCGTCAAACCCGAACAGTTGCTCAGCGCGCTGCCGCGTGCGCTTCGTGTGCTGACCGACCATGCACTGTGTGGTCCGGTGACCTTGGCACTACCACAGGACGTACAAACTGAAGCCTGTGACTGGCCGGAGAGCTTCTTCGCGCCGCGACTCCACGCATTCCGCGCAGCGCTTCCGGCTGAGGAAGATATCGCTGCCGCCGCCGTAGCCATGCGTGCAGCCAAGCGGCCTGTGCTGATCGCTGGCGGCGGTGTGCTATATGGCAACGCGACGTCAGTCCTGCGACGTTTCGCCGAGAGCCACGGCGTACCGGTCGCCGAAACTCAAGCGGGCAAAAGTGTCCTGGGCTGGGATCATCCGCTGCAATTGGGGCCAGCCGGAGTCTGCGGCTCGTCCGCCGCCAATGATTTGCTCGCAGATGCCGATCTGGTGCTTGCGGTGGGCACGCGGCTACAGGACTTTACTACCGGTTCCAACGCTCTGTTCGCGAAAGCACAGATCGTCACGCTCAACGTTAACGGCTACGACGCACTCAAGGGTGGCGGACTGGAAATCCTCGCCGATGCGCGGCTGGGGCTGGAAGCACTCTCCTGTGCCTTGGATGACTGGCACGTTGACAACAGCTGGCGCGCCCGCGCCGAAGGTCAAGCCGATGCCTGGCGCAACGTAGTCAGTGCGATAACCGGTCGGCGCGAGCCACCGCTTGGCACCCTTCCCTACGCCGGCGAAATCATCGGCGCGGTGCAGCGCTCGCACCCGGATTCCGAACACAATGACATTGTGGTCTGTGCCGCCGGCAGCTTGCCTGCGGAACTGGAAAAGCTGTGGCGCACAGCAACCCCAGGCGGCTACCACATGGAGTATGGCTACTCCTGCATGGGCTACGAGATCGCAGGCGGTTTGGGCGTAAAGATGGCCAAACCCGAGCGCGAAGTGATCGTCATGCTCGGGGATGGAAGCTATCTGATGCTCAACGCCGAGATAGCCACCTCGGTCATGCTGGGACACAAGCTCATCATCGTGCTGCTGAACAACCTTGGCTACGGCTGCATCAATCGCTTGCAACAGGCTTGTGGCAGTGCCCCATTCAACAATATGTGGGACGACTGCGTGCATGGTCCCGACGGCATCCCCCGGATCGATTTCGCTGCGCATGCCCGCGCGATGGGCGCCGAGGCCGAGCATACCGGCAACATCACCGAGCTTGAGCAGGCGTTGACCCGCGCCCGCGCCGCCAAACGAACCTATCTGATTTCGATGGATACCGACCACCGCCGTACCACCGAAGAAGGCGGCACATGGTGGGATGTGGCGGTGCCTGAGGTATCAGCCTGTGCGGCGGTACGCGATGCCCGTCGTGACTACGAGATTGCCAAGCAGCAACAGCGGCCGCGCGCCGCCAAGGTGAAGTCCCATGTCTGACGCGTTCGATGTGAAGATCGGTATCAACCCGATCGGCTGGAGCAACGACGACCTGCCCTCGCTCGGTGGCGAGACGCCGTTGTCCACTGCACTGGCTGAGGGCAAGGAAATCGGCTACCAGGGTTTCGAACTGGGCAACAAATTCCCAAAGGATCCCGCTGCACTGCGCGAACTGATGGCGGGCTATCAGCTCGACGTGGTGTCGGGCTGGTATTCCGGTCGGCTCGCCACCCGCTCGGTGGAGGAGGAAATCGCCGCCGTGGAATCCCACCTTACACTGCTGGCCGAGAACGGTTGCAAAGTGATGGTTTACGGCGAAGTCGCCGATTCAATCCAGGGCGAACGCGCCATTCCGCTCTACAAGCGTCCGCGCTTACGCGACGAGGACGCATTCAAGCGCTACGGCGAACGGCTCACGGCTTTCGGCCGGTACCTGCTCAAACACTCCGTGCAGCTGGCTTACCACCATCACATGGGTGCCTACGTGGAATCACCTGACGATATCGACCACGCGATGGCCTTCACCGGCGATGAGGTCGGCCTGCTATTCGACTCTGGGCACGCTTATTTCGGTGGTGGCGATCCGCTGGGCGTGCTCAGCAAGCATATCGGGCGGGTCTGCCATGTGCACTGCAAGGACATACGTCCAGCCATCATTCGCCATGCGCGCAATCGCCAATGGAGTTTCCTCGACTCGGTATTGAATGGCGCATTCACAGCACCTGGCGACGGTGGGATCGACTTCGCCGCAATCATCGACGTGCTGCACCAGCACCGCTACAAGGGCTGGCTGATCGTGGAGGCCGAACAGGATCCGGCCATCGCGCCCAGCTATGCCCAAGCAAGCCTCGGCTACCGCACCCTACAGGGCTTGGTCGACAACGTCCGCATGAAGAAAGTCGCATGAGCCTGCTGGTGAAAGCCAAGGCGCAAGGCCGCCTGATCGTCAAGGTCACGCCTGAGTCGGCCGGTTGGAAGCATGTTGGCTTCGAATGCTTGCGGCTAGCTGCTGGAGAATCAGTGGCACGCCAGTTGCCGGTCGACCGCGAAGGCTGCCTGGTGGTGCTGACCGGACGTGTCGATATCAGTGTCGGCGACGAACGCTGGAAGTACATTGGCGGCCGCGCCAGCGTGTTCGACGATCGCTCGACGGATGCGGTCTACGCGCCGCCCGGAGCACGCTTTGTCGTCCACGCCCACGGCACGGCCGAACTGGGTTTGGCCACCGCACCGGCCTTGGGGAAGCATCCGGCGCGCCTGATTCCCGCTGGCAGCATGAAACGGTCTGTGCGTGGCCAAGGCAGCAACACCCGATACGTCTGCGACATTCTGCCGGAGACGGAGCCGGCCGAGTCGCTGCTGGTGACCGAAGTGGTGACGCCGGCTGCCCACTCGTCCAGCTATCCGCCACACAAGCACGACACCGACAACCTGCCCGCGGAAAGCTCGCTGGAAGAAACCTACTACCACCGTATCGACCCGCCGCAGGGCTTCGCCTTCCAGCGCGTCTACACCGATGAGCGCGATCTCGACGAATCGATGGCAGTGAATGACCACGATGTGGTGATGGTGCCGCGCGGCTACCACCCTGTGGTCATGCCTCATGGCTACCGCGGCTACTACCTCAATGTCATGGCCGGGCCGCAGCGCGAATGGCATTTCAAGAACGATCCCGCACACGACTGGCTGATGCCGCGCTGAAGCCAACTGCTATCAGGCTAACTCGCTCAGCCATCGATCCGAACAACGCCTTCGAAAGGAATCATGATGTCCACCCAAATCTCCGCGTCTCACGCCTTGGCCCAGATTGGCCATTACATCGCAGGCCTTCACCAGGCTGGCAGCGGCGATACGGTGCCTAGCTACAACCCCGCAAGTGGCGAGGTAATCGGTGCGGTAGCGCTCGCCAATGCGGCCGAAGTCGATGTGGCCGTGCAGGCCGCGGCGGCGGCGTTTCCGGCCTGGTCGCAAACGCCGCCGCATAAGCGTGCGCGGGTGATGTTCCGCTTCAAGGAGTTGATCGAACGCGACATGGACAAGCTCGCCACGGTGATCACCCGCGAACAAGGCAAAGTGCTGTCCGATGCCAGGGGCGAATTGGTGCGCGGCATGGAAGTCGTCGAATACGCATGCGGCATTCCCGAATTGCTCAAAGGCGACTACACCGAGCAGGTCGCCAATGGTGTTGACGCGTGGACGATGCGCCAGGCGCTGGGTGTGTGCGTTGGCATCACGCCTTTCAACTTTCCCGCGATGGTGCCGATGTGGATGTTCCCGATGGCTATCGCGTGTGGCAACACCTTCGTGTTGAAGCCTTCGGAACGCGATCCATCCACCGCGCTGCTGTTGGCCGAATTGTTCATGGAGGCAGGGCTGCCTGCAGGTGTGTTCAACGTCGTGCAGGGTGACAAGACTGCAGTGGATGTACTGCTCGACCACAAGGATGTCCGTGCGGTGAGCTTCGTCGGCTCAACCTCGATCGCCGAAACCATCTATGCCCGCGGAACTGCCCAGGGCAAGCGAGTGCAGGCACTGGGCGGCGCAAAGAACCACATGATCGTGATGCCCGACGCAGATCTCGACAAGACCGTCGATGCGCTAATCGGCGCCGGATACGGCGCCGCCGGCGAGCGCTGCATGGCGATATCAGTAGCAGTCGTCGTAGGCGAGGCGACTGCCAACGCGTTGGTCGCCAAGCTGGCGCCCATGGTACGTGCGCTTCGCATTGGCGATGGTATGGACGAGACGGTCGAGATGGGTCCGGTGGTGACCGGCCAGCATCGCGACAAGATCATTGGCTACATCGACGACGGTGAAGCCGCCGGCGCCGAACTGGTGGTCGATGGCCGCGGCCATCGTGTTGCCGGCTATGAGCAGGGCTTCTTCCTTGGCGGCACACTATTCGATCGAGTCACACCGGCGATGCGCATTTATCAGGAGGAGATCTTTGGCCCGGTGCTATGCGTGGTGCGCGTGGCTGATTTTGCGAGCGCACTCACACTGGTCAATCAACATGAATACGGCAATGGCACCGCGATCTTCACGCGCGACGGCCATGTGGCCCGCGAGTTTGCTCATCGCGTACAGGTGGGCATGATCGGAATCAACGTGCCGATACCTGTACCCATGGCATTCCACAGCTTCGGCGGCTGGAAGAAGAGCTTGATGGGTGATCACCACGCGCATGGCCCGGAGGCGGTGCGCTTCTACACACAGCAAAAGGCAGTCACCCAACGCTGGCTAGCTGGCTCCGGCAGCGCTGGCGCAGAGTTCGCCATGCCGACTCACTGATCCGCTTACAGCGGATTGCGACAGGAATTCGCCGTAACAGTTCTGCGCTTGCCTGACGAGCGTGGCGGGTATCTGTTTGCGCATCTTTGGAAAAATGAACCAGCGTCCGGGCGGACTCCCTTCTGCCCGACGCACTGAAAGCGCGCTCAGCAGCGTCGCCGCACAACCAAGACGCTGCAACATCGGAAAAGGAATTTCCAGCATGGCTGCAATATTTCGTGAAAAATCGCTCATCCGGACGGCGGTAGTGACCGGCCTGAGTTTGAGTCTGGGCCTGATCGCCCATCAGGCGCATGCTGCTGACGACCTTGCTACCCGTCCGTATCTGTTCGGCGACTGGGACGGTGGACGCACCCGTCTTGCCGACGCCGGGGTTACCTTCGACCTGGGCTACGGCGGTGAGGCCGCGCACAACTTCACCGGCGGCACCGCGCAACTGACCCGCTATACCGGCCAGTGGGCGTTTGGTGCAAGTTTCGATCTGGACAAGCTATGGGGTTGGCATGGCGCCTCCTTCCAGGTCAGCGTGAGCGACCGCAATGGCCGCAATCTCGGTGCTGATGCCAGCATTGGCAACAACATGCTGCTTCAGGAAGTCTATGGCCGCGGCCAGACCTGGCACCTGAGCCAGTTCTGGCTCAAGCAGGATTTCCTCGGCGGCAAGCTGACGTGGAAAACCGGTCGCGCCACGGTGGGCGAAGACTTCGCGGCATTCTCCTGTGATTTCCAGAACCTGAGCTTCTGCGGCGCTCCGCCGGGCAACCTGGTGGGCGGCTATTGGGTCAACTGGCCGACCAGCCGGTGGGCCACGGTACTCAAGCTCTACACCACAGGGCAGACCTACATGCAGATCGGCGCCTACCAGGTCAACCCGAACTACGTGGATGACAGCTACGCGCGCAGCAAGGGCATGCTGCCGGACTTTCCCGGTGGCACTACCGGCGCACTGATTCCGTTGGAATTCGGCTGGACGCCAAATCTCGACGGACGGCCGGGCTCCTACAAGTTTGGCGTCTGGTACAACACCTCCAAGGGCGCCGACCTGTACTACGACTTCAACCACCATCCGGCTGGAGAGACCGGCCTGGCGCCGCTGCAACGAGACGGGCAGTACGGCGCCTACATCAACTTTCAGCAGCAAATCAGCGGTGACGCCGGCGGCAGTGGTGCTTCGCTATTCCTGAATATCTCGCAGGCCGATCGCCATACCGCGGCCACCGATCGTCAGATTGCGTTGGGCATCAGGTACAAGGGTCCGTTTGGACGCTCCCAGGACATGCTCGGTTTCGCTGTCGGCGCTACCGACAACAACAGCCGCCACTTCGCTTACGTTGAGCAACACAATGCGCGCACCGGCGAGGACACCGTCGTCGGCAACGGCAACGAGTACGTCAGTGAGCTGTTCTACAGCTGGTCACCGATACCGTCGATCTTCCTGCGCCCCAACCTGCAGTACGTCCTGCATCCGGGTGGCACCAGCATAAACAGCAACGCGTTTGTGCTGGGCCTGAAGACCGGCTTCACGTTCTGATCGCTGCGGTGCATCCGCAGCACCACCACTCATGCCTCCCTGCCAGAAGGTTTTTTGGCAGGGAGGCAGAACGTGAGTCGCGCTGTTATTGGCTTGGAGCGTTGCCGCGTTTACCGAGATGATGGGGCTTTGGACTGCCGGCTGTTCCAAGCAGCGCGTACTCGGTGGGATGCGACTGCGCGCGATGCGTCGTCGCGCCGAAAAGCAGGCGTTGCGACAATCTGAAGATCAACTCCGTGCAGCAGCATCACGCTGCGCTGGTGGTCGTTGCCGAGATCGTCAGGATCCTGAGGGACAGCTAGATGCCGTTTTGCAACGAGTTGCGCATCGACCAACCGTCTTCGGGCTCCTTTGTAAGCCCCGGTTGCGTGGCGTGGCGCGACAGGCTGAAGGCCGTGCGGCGGCTTGTCGAGGCCACCTCGACTATTGAAGTCGGCGAGATGACCACTCAGCGACCGAAGATGATTTCCTTGCCTTCGTGGTCGCGGTCCCAGCCGCGCAGTTGATCGCGGATGTGTGCGATGCCCTGGCGACCGAGCGCGTTGCGCTCTTCGTCGAGTACATAGCCATCGAGCAGCTCGCCTAGACGCTGCGCAGTGGGCAGCATGGCATCCCATGCATCCAGCGCCGGCAGCGGGCCGGGCAAGGTCATGAAGAAGCTCACCCCGGGGGTGCGCAGTGCGTCCAGCCGGCCCAGATCGAAGTTGCCCGGCTTGAGCATGTTCGCCACGCTGAAGATCGGGCCAAGTTCGCGCTTGCCGTCGAGCAGACGGTGATAGATGCCCATGTCGCCGAATTCGAGGCCAGCTTTTTCGGCGGCCACCACAAGGTCCGGGCCATTGAAGTGCAAGCCTTCACGTGCCACCACAAACAGCGTGACGATCCGCTCCACCGGCAGCTGCGCCGGACGCCGGCCGAGATCCGAGCGTGGTGGCATCCTGGGTGCGGGAGGCGCGACGGGGGCCGCGGCTGCAACAGGCGCCTCGACGGATGATGCCTGCGGCGTCGGTTCGCTGTGCGCGGGCGCACGCAAGGCGTCGACGATGGAGGCCGCATGGCCGGCAAGCTTCGGTTGTGCCGGTTTGGCGGTTCGTTCACCCGACAGCGTCGCGCCGAGGCGTTCAAGCTCTTCACGCAGACCCACATCAAGCTCACCTTGCTGCGGTTGCACGACTCCCGGATAACTTTCGTCTCGCGGTGTATCAAACACGCTGAAAGCCGGATCATCGGCAAGGCTGGACCCGCCCAAGGTCGGCTCGCGACGCTCGACCCCATGTGGCTGATCGGGAACCACCCGTCGCCTGCCCTGTTCTTTCTTCGGCTGACCAAACAGCCAGATCAGCGCCAGCACGATCACACCGACAATGAGCAGAGGAATACCCACATTGGGATTCCAGGCGAAAGCGAGCACAGGTTGCAACGTGGTCATCATGTGTTCCTCAGGCAGCCCCTGCCAGTTTAGCCGCTTCGGCCAGATCCACTTGCACCAATCGCGACACGCCCGGCTCGTTCATGGTCACGCCGCACAACTGGGTGGCCGCTTCCATCGTGGCCTTGTTGTGGCTGATGAAGATGAATTGCACTTTTTCGCTCATCTCCCTGACCAGGCTGGAGAAGCGCCCGACGTTCGCCTCGTCCAGTGGCGCGTCCACTTCGTCCAGCAGGCAGAACGGTGCGGGATTGAGGCCGAAGATGGAGAACACCAGCGATACCGCGGTGAGCGCCTTCTCGCCGCCGGACAGCAGCGTGATATTCGAGATGCGCTTGCCCGGTGGGCGCGCCATGATCGACACGCCGGTATTGAGCAGGTCGTCACCGGTCAGCTCCAGGTAGGCGTGGCCGCCGCCGAACAGTCGCGGGAACAGCTCCTGCACGCCAGCGTTGACCTTGTCGAAGGTTTCCTTGAAGCGCTGGCGGGTCTCGCGATCGATCTTCTTGATCGCGCCTTCCAGCGTTTCCATCGCGCTGACCAGATCGGCCAGCTGGTTGTCGAGATAAGTCTTGCGTTCGCTCTGTTCGGCGTGCTCCTGGATCGCAGCGAGATTGACCGGCTCCAGCCGGGCAATCTTCTGTGCGAGATCGACGAGCTGTTGACGCCATTGCCCGGCGTCGATGTTCTCGGCCAGCTCGGCCAGCAGCGTTTCCAGCTCGAGGCCGGAGGCGGCAATCGCCTGGGCCAACTGTTCGGCGCGAAGCTGCAGCGCTTGTGCGGCCAGGCGTTTCTCGGACAGGCTTTCGCGCAGTGCGGACAGGCCTTGTTCTGTCAAATGACGTTGTTGCTCCAGCTTGCGGAACTCGAGATCGCAGTCTTCCAGCGCACGCCGCGCTTCAACCAATTGCTTGTCGATCAGCAGGCGTTGATCCAGATATGTCTGGCGCTCACTCTCCAGTTCGGCGATCGGATCGGAGCCAGCGGCGAGTTGTTCGCTGATTTCCGTGCGACGCGCTTCGATCTGGCGCAGCTGCGCGTCCATGCGGCCCAACGCCTGCTCCAGCGATGCCAGCGAGGAACGCTTTGATTCAAGCCCCAGCGCGAGCGAGTGCGATTGATCGGCGGCCTCGCGTGCATTCATGCGCGCTTCCTCGCGCGCCTCGAGCAAGCTGCGGCGTTCGTTTTCCAGTTCGCGACGCTGGTCTTCAAGATCGCCCATCAGGCCGACCGACTCATCCAGCCGCGCGCGAGCTTCGCGAGCCTGGCTCTGCATGTCGTCGAGCTGGGTGGCGAGGTCGTTCAGTTCGCCAGTGACTTTCTCGGCGCGGGCACGGGCGGTTTCAAGCTTGCCGCGATGACTCTGCAATTGCCCGGCTAGTTCGGACTGACGGCGATGCGCGTTGTACAGCTCGCGCTGTGCGTCATCACGGGCACGCTCGGCCTCGAACTTGCGCGTGCGCAGCGTGTCGAGCTGCTCGCTGGATGCCTCCAGTTGCGCTTCCAGCATTTCGATCTGTTCGGCCAGCGTGCGGATCTCGCGCTCACGTGCCAGCACGCCGACCTGACTGCCCTGGGCACGACGCACGCGGGCCCAGCCCGGGCCCAGCCATTCGCCGCTACGGGTAATCACCGACTGATACGGCGCCAGCGCGGATAGCGAAGCCACCCGTTGATGCGCCTCGTCGAGCGACTCGGCGGTCAGCACATGGCCGAGGATCGCCATCGCCGCAGCGGGCCCGCGCACATGCGCGGCCAGCGTGCCGGCCGTGTTGGTGCCACCGTCGGCAGCATCGAGCAATGCCACGTCAGCGTTGTCGAGCGCACCGAATTCGGCGGCCAGGGTATGTGAACCGTCCACCAGCACGCTGTCCAGGAAACCGCTCAAAGCGGTTTCCACCGATGTTTCCCAACCGGCTTCTACTTGCAGCGATTCACCAAGGCGACGCGACTTGTCCAGCCCGAGCCGAGCCAGCCACCCGCTGGCGGCGCTTTCCTCCTGGCCGAGCGCAGCGTGTTGCAGCGCTTCCAGAGACGCATGCCGACCGCGTGCGGCCTGCAACTGCTGGCGCGCTTCGTTCAGCGCCGACTGCACCTGGCGCTCTTCGTCCTGCACTTTCTCGTGGCTGGTCTTGTGCTGGTCGAGCAGGCTGCCGAGCGTTTCGACGCGCTCGCGTTGGGTGTCGTGCTCGCCATGCAGTTGCTCGCCGGCGGCGTCCAGCGCGGCCACGTCGGTGGTCTTCTGTTCGGCTTCCAATGCTTCGCGGCGACGCGACAGATCGATGCCCTGACGATCCAGATAGTTGAGCTTGGTCCGTTCCACTTCAGCCGCGCGGCTGGACTCGCCGGCATTGCGGGTGTGACTGTCCCAGCGCTGCTGCCAGTCGGCCAGCTTGGTCTCGGTATCGCGCTGGGCTTCGGCAGTATCGTCCTGCAGCTGTTGCAGCGCTTCGAGTTTCGGCTCGCCTTCGGCCAGTGCCATGCGCAGGGTTTCGATCTGCTGGCTGTCGGTGGCGATGTGCGCGGCCAGTTCAGCATGCTCGCGCTCGGCATCGCCGTGGGCGCGCTGCAGGCGATCAGCGGTTTCGCGGTTGTAGCGCACCTGCTGTTCGACCCGGGCGATCTCGGCGCCGACCTTGTAGACCTCGGCCTGCACCGCATTTAGATGCTCGCTGGCGTCGACGTGACGTTCGCGCATGCTCTCCAGCTGCGCCTCGGTCTGGCGCTGGCTGGCTAGCTGCTTCTCGATTTCGATCTCGGCAGCGGACAGGCCCGCGCCCTCACCATCGTGCTGGCTCTTCAGGCCGCGGTATTCCAGTGCGCGAAGTTCCGCTTCCTTGCGCGTCTGCTCTTCCTTCAACGCCTTCCAGCGCTCGGCCGCACGGGCCTGGCGGTTGAGGTGATCGAGCTGCTTGTCCACCTCGTCGCGCACGTCGCGCACGCGGTCGAGATTTTCGCGGGTCGCCTTGATGCGGCTTTCGGTTTCCTTGCGGCGCTCTTTGTACTTGGAGATGCCAGCAGCCTCTTCCAGATGCGTGCGCAACTCTTCCGGGTGCGCCTCGATGATCTGGCTGATCATGCCCTGCTCGATGATCGAGTAGCTGCGCGGACCCAGACCGGTTCCGAGGAACAGGTCGGTAATATCGCGGCGGCGGCAACGCGCACCGTTGAGGAAATACGCGGACTGGCCGTCGCGGGTGACCTGGCGCTTCACCGAGATTTCGGCGTACTGGCCGTACTCGCCCTGGATCGTGCCGTCGCTGTTGTCGAAGATCAGCTCGACCGTCGCCTGCCCTACCGGCTTGCGTGAATTGGAGCCGGAGAAGATCACGTCGGTCAGCGAATCGCCGCGCAGGCGGCTGGCGGCGCTCTCGCCCATGACCCAGCGGATCGCATCGATGATGTTGGATTTGCCGCAGCCGTTAGGCCCGACCACGCCGATCATGTTGCTCGGCAGATGCAGGGTGGTCGGATCCACGAAGGACTTGAAACCGGCGAGTTTGATGGTGCTCAGGCGCATGCGGTCATCAGTGGGTTTCGATTGGTGTTGGGGGTAACGCCCGTGCATTCGGGCGACAGGGCACTGTGCCAAACGTGAGGCCCAGCTGCAATGCGTTCCGGAATGAAGATATCACTTCAACAATGAAGCTTATGTAACTGTTATTATTGATTATTCATCAGGATGGGCATCGATCGACAGCGCGTGGATGCCGTTATCCATCAATCCCTCGAGCGCTGCGTACACCATGCGGTGGCATTTCAGCGGCAACTGCCCGGCAAACGCAGCGCTGACAATGCGTACGTGGAAGTGCCCCTTGCCTTCACCCGCATGACCGGCGTGCTTGTGGCCTTCGTCCAGCACCTCAAGCTCGCTCGGGGTAAACGCAAGCTGCAAGCGTTCGCGGATCTGCTCGAGCATCGGTTGTCCGGCCATGGGTGCGCTCACGCCGCCGGCAGTACTTTGCGAAACGGCTTGACCGAGGTTTCCCGATATACGCCGGAGTCGACGTAGGGGTCAGCTTTGGCCCAGGTTTCAGCGTCCTTCAGCGATGCGAATTCGGCCACGATCAGGCTGCCGCTGAAACCCGCCGGACCCGGGTCTTCGGCATCGATCGCCGGAAACGGGCCCGCCAGCAGCAGGCGGCCGTCGTCCTGCAACTGCTGCAGGCGGGCCAGATGGGCCGGTCGCGCAGCCTTGCGCGCGTCCAGTGAATTCGGGTGGTCGGTGCCGATGATCGTGTACCACATGGCTCAGGCCTCCGGACGCATATAAGGAAACAGCAGCACATCGCGGATCGAAGCCGAGTCGGTCAGCAGCATCACCAGACGATCGATGCCGATGCCGAGGCCGCCGGTCGGCGGCAAGCCCACTTCCAGTGCGCGGATGTAGTCGGCGTCGAAGTGCATGGCCTCGTCGTCGCCGGCGTCCTTCGCGTCGACCTGCGCCTGGAAACGTGCGGCCTGATCTTCCGAGTCGTTCAATTCGGAGAAGCCATTGGCGATCTCCTTGCCGTTGACGAACAACTCGAAGCGATCGGTGATGCCCTTGTCGGTATCGCTTTCGCGCGCCAGCGGCGACACCTCGACTGGATGGTCGGTGATGAAGGTCGGCTGGATCAGCGTGTGCTCGACCGTCTTCTCGAAGATTTCCAGCAGCAGCTTGCCCCAGCCGTAACCGGGCTTAACCTGCGCACCGAGGCGCTTTGCGTGGGCGGCCATCGCCTCACGGTCACGCAGTTCGTCGCGCTTGATCTCAGGGTTGTGCTCGAGCACGGCGTCTTCCATGCGCCAGCGGCGGAACGCCGGACCCACGTCGATCGCTGCGCCGTCCCAGCTCAGTTCAGTGGTGCCCAGCACGCTCTGCGCGGTATCGCGGATCACCGCCTCCGTGAGATCCATGATCTCGTGATAGGTCGCGTAGGCCTGGTACAGCTCCAGCATGGTGAACTCGGGGTTGTGCCGGGTCGACACACCCTCGTTGCGGAAATTGCGATTGATCTCGTAGACGCGATCGAAGCCACCGACCACCAGCCGCTTCAGGTACAGCTCCGGCGCCACGCGCAGGTAGAGGTCCATGTCCAGCGCGTTGTGATGCGTCACGAACGGTCGCGCAGTGGCGCCACCGGGGATGACGTGCATCATCGGCGTTTCCACTTCCATGAAACGGCGTGTTGGCGCTTCCAGCCACTGGCGCATGAAGCCGATGATCTTCGAGCGCAGCGCAAACGTGCGGCGCGCCTGCTCGGTAACGATCAGGTCGACATAGCGCTGGCGGTATCGCTGCTCCACGTCGGCCAGGCCATGAAACTTGTCCGGCAGCGGACGCAGGCTCTTGGTCAGCAGCCGCAGGCCATCAACGCGTACCGACAGCTCACCGGTCTTGGTGCGCATCAGCACACCTTCGGCACCCACGATGTCGCCGACATCCCAGCCCTTGAACGCCTCGTAGACTTCGCCAAGCGTGCCCTGATGGATGAACAGCTGGATGCGTCCGCTGAAGTCCTGCAGTTGCACAAAGCTGACCTTGCCCTGCACGCGCTTCAGCACGATGCGGCCGGCCATCTTCACGCGGCGCGCAGCGGCCTCGATCGCTTCAGCCGTCAGCGCGTCCTTGTCGGCAAACTCGGCTTGCAAGTCACCAGCGAAACTGTCGACCTTGAAGTCATTCGGAAACGCGATGCCCTGCCCGCGCAGCGCGTTCAGTTTCTCGCGACGCTCGGCGATCAGTTTGTTTTCGTCCTGCACCGGTTCGTTGGTATCGATGGCGGGCGTGGCGTTATCGCTGGTCATGCATATTTCCGGTTAGCGGTGACGTTGCAAAAGGACGCGCAGATCAGGCTGCGCCATTCCCCTTCCCCGTCATTCCTGCGAACCCCCAAAAGGGGGCAAGGGCAGGAACCCAGTGACCTCAGACTATACGGCCCCTGGATCCCGGCCTGCGCCGGGATGACGATCTTTACTTCCGTCATTCCTGCGTAGGCAGGAATCCAGGGGCCGCAGGCTGTAAGGCTGCTGGATCCCTGCCTACGCAGGGATGACGATCTTGATTGGTGACGCTCTTGCTCAGGTAACGATGACTCATCAAGCATCAATGCGTTTCGAACCCGCCTCAAGACCTGATTTCAAACTGGCTTCAATGAATTCGTCCAGATCACCATCCAGCACTTTCTGCGTATCCGTACGCTCGATGCCAGTACGCAAATCCTTGATGCGGCTCTGATCAAGCACATAGTTGCGGATCTGGCTGCCCCAGCCGATGTCGGACTTGGTCGCTTCCAGCGCATCCCGCTCGACATTGCGCTTCTGCACTTCCAGCTCATACAGCTTGGCCGCCAGCATCTTCATCGCCGTATCGCGGTTCTGGTGCTGACTACGGCCGGTCTGGCAGGCCACGACAGTGTTGGTCGGGATGTGCGTGATACGCACCGCGGATTCGGTCTTGTTGACGTGCTGGCCGCCCGCGCCCGATGAACGATAGACGTCCGTTCTCAGGTCGGCCGGATTGATCTCGATGTCGATGTCGTCATCGACTTCGGGCGACACGAACACCGACGTGAAACTGGTATGCCGGCGATTGTCCGAGTCGAACGGGCTCTTGCGCACCAGACGGTGCACGCCGATCTCGGTTTTCAACCAGCCGTAGGCGTAGTCGCCCTCGACGCGGAACGTGGCCGACTTGATCCCGGCCACTTCGCCGCCGCTGACTTCCATCAGCTCGGTCTTCCAGCCGCGCGATTCGCACCAGCGCAGGTACATGCGCAGCAACATTTCGGCCCAGTCCTGCGCCTCGGTACCACCAGCGCCGGCCTGGATGTCGACGAACGCATTGGTGGCGTCCATCTTGCCGGAGAACATGCGCTGGAACTCCAGCTTGCCCACCTGCGCTTCGAGTTTGGCCAGATCGCCGATCACCGAGTTGACAGTGTCCTCGTCGCCATCGGCAACAGCCATCTCCAGCAGATCGCCGGCGTCGGTGAGCCCGGCGGTCAGCGTATCGATGCCGTTGACGATGGTATGCAGGCGGGCGCGCTCGCGGCCCAGCTCCTGCGCGCGCGGCGGATCGTCCCAGATGGTGGGGCTTTCCAGTTCGCGGCCTACTTCTTCCAGACGTTCGCTTTTTGTAGCGTAGTCAAAGATACCCCCTAAGCGACTCGACGCGGCCCCTGAGGTCCGCGATCTGCGCAAGGATCGGATTGATTTCGATCATGGTTGAGCCAGTTGAAGTTGCGGGCGCTGCAAGACGCCGTCGGTAAATAGCAGTACAGGATAGCAAACAGGTCAAGTCAATGCGTGGCTGTGTACCCCCCGCACGGCCCGGCCAGAGGGGTCGGCAGCGTTTGCGAACGCCGGATCCCAAGCCAGCGCAGCGGCTGATGAGCAGGCAATCGATTTTCCGCCCGGCACGGTGGCCGCGCAGGCCTCGCCCGGGAAATGCTGCTCGAAGATGCGCCGGTACAGGTAAGCCTCTTTCGTCGCTGGCGTATTGAACGGGTAGCGCGCGGCCGCCGCGGTGAATTCGCGATCGCTGATGGACTGCTCCGCGTGGGCTTTCAGCCCATCGATCCAGCCGTAGCCGACACCATCGCTGAACTGCTCCTTCTGGCGCCACAGGATCGCATCGGGCAGCGCACCCTGGAACGCCTCGCGCAGTACCGCTTTTTCGATACGGCCCTGCCCTGCCATCTTGTGTTTCGCGTCCATGCCCATCGCCACGTCGATGAATTCCAGATCCAGGAACGGCACGCGCGCCTCCACGCCCCAGGCCATCATCGCCTTGTTCGCACGCAGGCAGTCGTAGCTGTGCAACGCATCGATCTTGCGCACGGTTTCCTCGTGAAATGCCTCGGCTGACGGCGCCTTGTGGAAATACAGGTAGCCGCCAAACAACTCGTCCGAGCCTTCGCCGGACAGCACCATCTTCACGCCCATCGCCTTGATTCGCCGCGCCAGCAGGTACATCGGCGTGGCGGCGCGGATGGTGGTGACGTCGTAGGTCTCGATGTGTCGGATCACTTCGGGCAGCGCATCGAGGCCTTCCCAAAACGTGTAGATGAAACCGTGATGCACGGTGCCCAGCGCGTCGGCGGCGATCTGTGCGGCGGCGAGATCAGGCGAGCCATCCAGCCCGATCGCAAAGGAATGCAGGCGCGGCCACCACGCTTCGCTGCGATCGTCGTCCTCGACGCGTTCCCGGGCGAAATGTGCGGCACAGGCCGCCACCAACGAGGAGTCCAGTCCACCGGAAAGCAGCACACCGTACGGCACATCGGTCATCAGCTGCCGATGCACGGCCTGCTCGAACGCCAGCCGCAAGGCCGGCGCAGCAACCTCATGGCCCCGCGTGTGGGCATAGTCGCGCCATGGCTTGTGGTAGTAACGCTGCAACTCGCCGCTGGCGCTGTCGTAGACATGACCAGGCGGGAACGGCGACACATCGGCGCATAGACCGACCAGCGCCTTCATCTCCGAAGCCACGCACGTGCGCCCGACCCGATCATGGCCCCAGTAAAGCGGACATACGCCGATCGGATCGCGGGCGATCAGGTAACGCTGCGCCGCGCCGTCCCACAACGCGAACGCGAAAATGCCATTGAGCTTGTTGCACAAGTCGGCCGCAGGAGCAGCGGCATCACTTTCGCGATACAGCGCGTTGATCACTTCGCAGTCCGAAGCGGTGGTGAATTCATAAGCGCTGGCCGCACGCAATTCGCGATGGTTGTAGATCTCGCCATTCACCGCCAGCGCCAGTTCGCCATCACGCGAACGAAGCGGCTGCGCGCCGCTGGCCGGATCGACGATGGCCAGCCGCTCGTGCACCAGGATCACCCCGGCATCGACGAACACACCGCTCCAGTCCGGCCCGCGATGACGCTGCCGCTGCGACAGTTCCAGCGCCTGTCGCCGCAACGCCGCCAGATCGTCGCCCGGCTGCAGATCGAATATCCCGAAAATCGAACACATGGCCATTCCTCTATCGTTGAAAGTGCTGAATGAAGAAACCTCGAAAAACCGCCCCTTGCCCGTCATCCTTACGGATGCACCGCCCCACCTCGTCATCCCTGCGAAGCCACCGCCCCCAGCTCGTCATCCCTGCGAAGGCAGGGACCCGGTGCCCCTGGCTCTCCAGGAATTCGAAACTCCTGGGTCCCTGCGTTCGCAGGGATGACGAGCTGGATAGCGGGTTAGTTGAGGTACCCCAAAATCCCTAATAAAAATGGTGTCGCAGAAACGAAGAAGGCCCGCACTGGGCGGGCCTTCTTCGCGTGTTTCGGAAACTTGAAGCTACGCGTCGGCCCGCCAGAAGTTGGCGTTATTGTTCGCGCGATTGTTGTTGCTACCGGCCGGGTTGTTGCCAGCCAGCACAAAGCCCCGCGCGGAAAGCGCGGTGGCGGTCTGTGAGCTGGCAATCATCGGATGCATGAGACGACTAGAACAGATTGGACGTCCATACGCAAGTGGTCGGCGAGGATGCGTCATCAGGCCGCTGATTCGCTGATCCAGCGCCGCGCTTCGTCCTGTTCACTCAGATGAAACAGGCGGATCTCGGCAGGGATCATGAAGCTCATCGCCGTGGTGGTCGTGCGCAACCATGGCACGTCGCTCACCAGAGCCACCCGATCCCAGCCGCTGAAGTGGCGCATGCCCAGCTTGGCGTCGTCCCACATGGCACCGGGATCGAACCCGGTGAAATCCTCGGCAGTGATATAGAGCACCCGCAACTTCCGGTTGAGCGCGAAAGCCGCCTCGACATCGGGGACGATCACGCGTTCGTAGTCACCGGCAGTGACTTGGCCCCTGGCTCGAAAACCCAGCGTACCGGCAGGCAATCCTTCGATCTGTTCGATCATGGCAGTTTCCTTGTGCAGGCAGGTAAGCCACCAGTCTGAATCTGCCACTGTGAACACTATGCGAGCTCATCCATCAGCACAGCCACAACAGCTTTAGTGCACGTGCAGCCTCAGCTCGGCTCGATATGCCGCAGCAGCAAGCGCGGGCTTTCACGCCCCTGCCAGTCGTTGATGCCCAGTTCGTAGACAGCGCGCAGTCGAGACGGCGGCGGTTGGCCGTGATACGCGTTGAACATCACCGCATCGTGCAGCGTGCCATCGCGTGGATCGCGCAATTGCAGACGCAGGTGGCGCTCGGCCATCACCTTCCAGCTGGTGCACTCGAACAGGTTGTCGAACAGCGGCTCGGGAAACGCCTGCCCCCAAGGCCCCGCATGGCGCAGCTGCCGGGCCAGTTCCAGCGACGCGGCACCGGGCGGCAGCTCGCCGTCGGTATAGAGCACCGCCTGCAAGCGTTCGGCATCGATCAGTTCGCGCGCGATCGCGTCGAATGCCGCGGCAAAACGCGGATAGTCACAGGTTTTCAGGCTTAGTCCCGCCGCCATCGCATGGCCGCCGAAGCGTTCGATCAGTCCGGGCTGTCGCGCATCGATCGTGGCCAGCGCGTCGCGGATGTGGAAGCCCGAGATCGAGCGCGCCGACCCCCGAAGATCATCGGTGTTGTCCTCGCTGGCCGGCGCAAAGGCGATCACCGGGCGATGCAGGCGATCCTTAACCTTCGACGCGACCAGACCCACGATGCCGGCATGCCAGGACGGCTCGTACAGCGCTACACCTACAGCATCGGTATAGGCCGCCCCGGCCACGATCAACTCGGCTTCGGCCACCATCGAGGCCTGCATATCGCGGCGCTCCAGATTGATCGCGTTGAGCTCGCCGGCGTAGCGGCGCGCTTGCGCCGGGTCGTCAGTGAGCAGGCATTCGACACCCAACCGCATATCCTCCAACCGCCCCGCCGCATTCAGACGCGGACCGACTGCATAGCCGAGATCGCTGGCGCATAGTGTCGCCACACTGCGCTTGCCGGCTTCAACCAGCGCAATGATGCCGGCACAGCCACGACCACCGCGGATACGTTGCAGCCCCGCTTCCACCAGCACGCGATTGTTGAAATCCAGCGGGACGAGATCGGCCACCGTACCCAACGCGACCAGATCGAGCAGCACGGACAGATCGGGCTCGCTGCCACTGGCAAAAGCCGCTTGCCCGCGCAACTGCGCACGCAGCGCCAGCAGCAGGTAAAACATCACGCCCACGCCGGCCAGCGCCTTGCTGGGAAACGCTTTGTTCAAGCGCGCGTCGTGTGCGCAAAGATCACAAGGTGGGCTTGCATGCCCGCAGCTTTCAAGATCGACCAGATTGGGATTGACCATCGCATCGCATGCCGGCAACTGCTCGCCCGGCAGGTGATGGTCGGTAACGATGACGCGGATGCCGTGCGCCTTCGCGGCGGCCACGCCAGCGACACTGGCGACGCCGTTGTCGACGGTGACGATCAGCTGCGGCTTCGGCTGCATCGATTCGACGAAGGCCGGGCTCAACCCGTAGCCGTGAACGAAACGATTCGGTATGGCATAGCTGACCCGCTTCGCGCCAAGCAATCGCAATCCGCGCACGGCCACGGCGGTGCCGGTGGCGCCATCACAGTCGTAGTCGCCAGCGACAAGAATCGTCCAGTCTTCGCGAATCGCTTCGACCAGCAACGCGACTGCCTGCGCCATGCCGCCCAGCGTTTGCGGCGACAACATCCGCGCCAGCCGATGTTCAACCTGTGCGGGGCCGAGTACGCCGCGCGCGGCATAGACCTGTTGCAGCACGGGATGCACTGAGTCGGGCCAGCCACTGGGTGCACCTTTGGAGTCGCGCCTGCGCAGCTGAAGCGCACCCAATGACGACGTGCTCAACGGCCGGCCCCACGCCAGAAGCGCCAGCGATGCCACGGCTTACGCAGCCATCGCTCACCGCTGGCGAAATGCAGGCAGACCGACTGCCGAGCCAGCAGCGCATTCAACGTCGGCCACCAGCGGGATTCGATGTCGCTGGCGGGTAGATCCTGCAGATCGATCAGCCAACCCGCCGTCGCAGCGGCGATCGCTTCAGGAGTACGCGCCTGGAGCGCGACCCCTGCACGCTTGGCCAAGGCGCTCAGCAGCAGATCATCACTGACCACGCCGGTCAGGTCGCTATGAACGCGGTCAGGCGAGCTACCACCGCCCCATAGCCACAGACTGTTGATCGGCGCGAGACCACGCGCACGCCGTTCGGCATTCAGCGGGTGCTGATGCAGCAGCACCTGGAGTTCGTTGATCAGCACGCGCCAACGTCGCCCCTCCGCGCCCTGCGGCAGGTGCTGCGACAGGTCCTCGCCCATGGCTTGCTCGGGCGCGGCGAAGATCGGCAGCGGACTGTTTAGCGGCAGTCGCAGATGCCAGCGATCCGGTGTGGAAATTTCCAGTTGCAGGCCGGCTTCGTCGAATACCGGAATCAGCGGCTGGGCCAGCGCCTGCGCCTCGGCCATCTCCAGTTGCAACTGACCACACGCCAGCAAGCGCACGCCGTTCAAATCGGGCTGCACCCAGGCAGGGTCAGCCGACAACCAGGTGAAGCCAGCGGCATCGGCTGCGATGTACTCGCGTGTAAGCGCGGCCGCCGGCAGGTTCGCGTCGACACCCTGGAAATAATCGCCCAGTCCGGCCAGATAGCCGGCAGTACCGGAGCTCAGCGGGTTGGCACGGGCCAGCAACTGACGCAGCGGATGCTCGGGTTCGAAATGCGCCAGCGCAGGCAGCCACAGTTGCAACGACGGCTTCGGCTGGACGCTCATCGGTATCCTTAAGCTTCCAATCGCTCGTACAGTTCCAGCCATTCTGCATCCAGCGCTTCTTTCTCGCGGCGCAGTTCCGTTTGGCGCTGTCCCAATCGCATCATTTCCTGGGTGGGACCGTTGTACGTGGCCGGATCAGCGAGCTGGGCCTCCAGCGTAGCCAGTTCGGCGTCGATGCTGGCCGTGCGCGTCTCGATCCGCTTCACCCGCTGGCGTGAGGTCTTCTCGTTCTCGCGCTGGGCGGCGGCGTTGCGACGGCGTTCCTCAGGTGTTTCATCCGGCACGACCTTGACCACCGGCTTGAATGCCGGCTTGGCGGCAGCCGATCCAGCCTTGGCGGCCTTCTTGTTGGCCGCGCCGCGCGTGCGCAACCATTTCGCGTAATCGTCGAGATCGCCGTCGAAACTTTCCACCACACCGTCAGCTACGCGCCAGAAACTGTCGCAGACCATGCCGAGCAAATGGCGATCATGCGATACCAGCACCAGGGCGCCGTCGAAGTCGGCCAAGGCATCGGCCAGCGCTTCGCGCATGTCCAGGTCGAGATGGTTGGTCGGTTCGTCGAGCAGCAGCAGGTTCGGCTTGTCCCATGCGATCAGCGCCAGCGCGAGCCGTGCGCGCTCGCCGCCGGAGAAACCGTCCACCGATTCGAACGCGCGGTCGCCCGCGAAATTCCAGGTACCAAGGAAATCACGCATGACCTGCATGGCCACGCCCGGCGCCTTGTCCTGCAGGTGGTCGAGCGGACTGGTGCCTTCGCGCAGGCTCTCCACCGTGTGCTGGGCGAAGTAACCGATCTTCAGATCCTTGTGCGCCTTGCGGATGCCGGCCAGCGGTTCAAGCTCACCCACCAGGGTCTTCACCAGGGTGGATTTACCCGCGCCATTGGGACCGAGCAGGCCGATCCGGTCGCCCGCTTCGAGGCTGAAGCGAACGTCGCGCAGGATGATGTTGGCGTCACCATGGTCATCCGGATAGCCGGCCGTGATGTCTTCCAGCTGCAGCATGGAATCGGGCAGACGCCCAGGCACCGGGAACTGGAAACTGAAGGGCCGCTCGGCGCGCACCGCCTCGGTACCGGCCAGCTTCTCCAGCCGCTTCATGCGCGACTGTGCCTGCTTGGCCTTGCTGGCCTTGGCCTTGAATCGATCGACGAAGGACTGCAGATGAGCCCGCTCGGCCTGCTCGCGCTCATGCGAAATCTGCTGCTGGCGCAGCTGCTCGGCGCGCAGGCGTTCGAACGCACTGTAGTTGCCGGTATACAGCTTCGCCTTGCCGTCATTCAGGTGCATGGTGTGCGTGATCACGCCATCGAGGAACTCGCGATCGTGCGAAATAATCAGCAAGGTGCCCTGATAGCGGCGCAGCCATTCTTCCAGCCATAGCACGGCATCAAGATCGAGATGGTTGGTCGGCTCATCCAGCAGCAATAGTTCGGACGGGGCCATCAAGGCGCGGGCCAGGTTCAGGCGTACGCGCCAGCCGCCAGAGAACTCCCGCACCGCACGTTCGTGGGTTTCCGGTGAAAAACCCAGTCCATGCAGCAGGCGGCCGGCGCGGGCGCGGGCATCGTAGCCATGCAACTCTTCGATACGGTGATGCGCACGCGCCATCGCCTCGGTATCGCCGCGTGCGTCGGCGTCGTTTTCCTCCAGCAGCACGGCGGCGAGTTCCTCATCACCGCCCAGCACATAGTCGATCGCGGCATCCGGCAGCGCCGGGGTTTCCTGCTCCACCGAGGCCAGCCGCAGCTTGGCCGGCAGATCCAGTTCGCCAGCATCGCCCTCCAGCTTGCCCTGCAAGGCCGCAAACAGACTGGATTTGCCGCAGCCATTGCGGCCGATCACGCCCAGGCGCCATCCGCTCTGGATCACCAGGTCGATGTCGGAAAGCAGCAGGCGGCTGCCGCGGCGCAGGGCGAAGTGTTTGAAAGCAATCATTACGGGTGAGGTGTCCGGACCGGGCGAACAGCCGCCCGCAGCCGCCCATGATAGCCGCCATCGCGGTATTCTCGGTGAGCGGGGTGGTTGCGCCCGTGTGATGCCGAATGTCCATTCCGTCGCAATCGCTACAAACCAACGCGGCGTAATCCACACTATGCTTGCCATCATGTGGCGTAGCCTGGGTGGTTCTGCTACAACGACGCCGCATACAGCCTTGTCTGGAGAGGGGAGCCATGGTCAAGTTCACACGCAGTTTGCCGTTCATCGTCTTGCTGGTAGCCAGCGCCGGTTTTGCCGCGCCGCAGGTGGCCCGCGCGACCGGAGATACCCTGCTGGTGCATCGCGTGCAGGAAGAGAACAGCATGAACCTGCCCAGCCGCGGTGAGAGCATGGCCCAGGTCGAAAAAACCTACGGCGCTCCCATGCGTAAATTGTCTCCGGCCGGCGGTGATACGGCGAAGCATCCGCAGATCAACCGCTGGGAGTACTCCACGTTTATCGTGTATTTCGAGCACGAGCATGTGATTCACTCGGTGCTCAATACACCGGCGGGCAACAACACGAATCCGGCAGCCGTCAACTGATCGGCTTTCAACTGACCCCGTTGCGCTGAATCGATTTTCCGACCGCGCGGCCTGTGGCGACACAGGCCGCGTTTTTGTGTGCGAAACGAAACCCACGTCGTACACTTTGCAGCTCTGCGCCTCCATGGCGCCCTCGTGACCACCCGAGACATTCCATGACCGACCCCTCTCTACGCCTGCCAGCGGAATGGGAACCGCAGGCCGCGGTGCTGATCGCCTGGCCACACGCCGACACCGACTGGGCCGACCGCCTGGCCGAGGTGGAGACCACTTATGTGGCGCTGGCTGCTGCCGTCACGCGCTTCCAGCGCCTGATCATCGTGGTGGCCGATCGCGCGCTGCGGGTACATGTGGAAGCCCAGCTGAGCAAGGCGGCCGTCGATCTGGCGAAAATCCATTTCGTCGAATTGCCGTATGACGACACCTGGCTGCGCGACTCCGGCCCGATCACTCTGAAGGCCGGCGACAACCGGTTCCAGTTGACCGATTTCCGCTTCACCGGCTGGGGCGGCAAGTTCGGTGCCGAGCAGGACGATGCCCTGATCGCCGGGCTGGTCGAAGCGGGCGTGTTTGGCCACGCCGACCATCAGCGGATCGACTGGGCGCTGGAAGGCGGCGGCATCGAGAGCGACGGCGAAGGCACCGTACTCACCACCTGGCGTTGCCTCGTCCAGCGCCATCCCGAGCAGTCACGTGAGGAGATGACCAGCATCCTGCGCGACAGCCTGCACGCCTCACGTGTGTTGTGGCTGGACTATGGCTATCTTGAAGGCGACGATACCGACGCGCATATCGACACGCTGGCGCGCTTCGCGCCGGGCGAGCGCATCGTGTTCCAGGCCTGCGACGATGCCAGCGATCCGCATCACGATGAGCTGCGGCGCATGGGTGACGAATTGGCTGCGTTGCGTACTACAGATGGCCAGCCCTATCAGCTGTATCCCCTGCCCTGGGCGAAACCCATCCTCGACCACGGCCGCCGCCTCGCTGCCTCGTATGCGAACTATCTGATCGTCAACGGCGCCGTGCTGGTGCCGGCCTATGGCGACAAGGCCGACAACGAAGCAGCCCGGATCATCGGCTCCGCACATCCGGGTCGGGAAGTCGTGCAAGTGCCCTGTCGCCCGCTAATCTGGCAGAACGGCAGCCTGCATTGCATCACCATGCAGCTGCCCGCCGGCCTGGCCTGAGAGCCGGTTCAAGGCTCTTGTGGGAGATTCCATGTTTGCACGCAAGATCACCGCCAAGCAGACGCGTAGGTTGGGGTGAGCGCAGCGATGCCCAACATGCACTCCAACCTCCGGAAAATCGTTGGGCATCGCTGCGCTCACCCCAACCTACGCTCTCCATGCGCATCAGCGGGCTCTTGTGGGAGACCCCGAAATTCTGAACGAGCTCAGGAATACAACGGCATCCGCTAAACTTGGCGTTCTGCCCCCACCGGCAGCCCCGTAAGGATGGAAGCCGATGACCCGCAAGACCCTCAAGGTTGCACTGCTGCAGGAAACCGACCGCGGTAGCCGCGATGCCAATCTCGATGCCATCGAAGCCGGCCTGCGCGAAGCCGCTGCAGCTGGCGTCGAGCTGGTACTGCTGCAGGAGCTACACAACGGGCCGTACTTCTGCCAGCGCGAGTCGGTCGAAGTGTTCGACCAGGCCGAGAGCATTCCCGGCCCCGGCACCGCGCGCATCGGCAAACTGGCCGAGGAGCTTAAGCTGGTCGTCATCGCATCGCTGTTCGAGCGCCGCGCGGCCGGGCTGTACCACAACACTGCCGTGGTATTCGATCGCTCGGCGGCGATTGCCGGCAAGTATCGCAAGATGCATATCCCGGACGATCCCGCCTTTTACGAGAAGTTCTACTTCACTCCGGGCGATCTCGGTTTCGAACCGATCGACACCTCGGTCGGCCGGCTCGGCGTGCTGGTCTGCTGGGATCAGTGGTACCCGGAAGCCGCCCGCCTGATGGCGCTGGCCGGCGCCGAACTACTGCTCTATCCCACCGCGATCGGCTGGGATCCGAACGACGACCAGGCCGAGAAGGACCGCCAGTGCGATGCATGGATCACCGTGCAGCGCGGCCACGCGGTCGCCAATGGCCTGCCCCTGCTGGCCTGCAACCGCACCGGTCATGAGGCCGATCCGTCCGGCGTGGGTGCGGGTATCGACTTCTGGGGCAACAGTTTCGTGGCCGGTCCACAAGGTGAATTTCTGGCACAGGCCGGCACCGACAAACGCGAGCTGTTGCTGGCCGAAGTCGATCTGGCCCGTAGCGAACACGTACGGCGCATCTGGCCGTTCCTGCGCGATCGCCGCATCGACGCCTATGCCGATCTGCTCAAGCGCTTTCGCGACTGAAGCCACACTTGCCGCTTCCCGCGCCGCTTGTTCCGCCGGACTGTCATCCCCATGCTTGAATTTCCCCTACGACCCGGCACGCTGATCGCATGAGCTTCCCCGAAACAGATCTCCCCCTGTTGCCAGCCCTGCAAGGCCAGCCGATCGAACGCGTGCAACGCGACGGCGTCGAATACGTCGTGCTTGGTACCGCACATGTCTCGCGCAGCAGCGTGGACGCGGTCGATGCACTGCTGGCGCACGAACACTTCGATGCGGTAGCGGTGGAGCTGTGCGACAGCCGCGCGCAGAGCATGCGCGACCCGGAAGCGTTCAAGCAGATAGACCTGTTCAAGGTGATCCGCCAGGGCAAGGCCGGCATGGTCGCCGCGAGTCTGGTGCTGTCGACGTTCCAGAAACGCCTGGCCGACCAATCCGGCATCCAGCCCGGTGCCGAAATGAAGGCGGCGATGGACGGCGCCGACCAGCGTGGACTGCCGCTCTGGCTCATCGACCGCGAGGTTGGCACCACGCTCAAACGCGCCTGGCACAGTGTGGGCTTCTGGCAGCGCTTCGGCCTGCTCGGCGGCCTGTTGGCCAGCGTGTTCGAGCGCGAGGAAATCGAGCAAGCCGAGATCGAGAAACTGAAACAAGGCGATCTGCTGGAAAGCGCCTTCAGCGAATTCGCCAGCGAATCAAAACCGCTTTACCAAAGCCTGATCGGCGAGCGCGACGCCTTCATGGCCGCACGCCTGCGCGAGGAAGCGACGCGCTCGGCAACGAGCGAGCCGCGCCGTGTGCTGGTGGTGATCGGCGCCGGTCATCTCAAGGGGCTGTGCACGCTGCTGCACGACCAGCAGAGCGATCCGGCCACCGAAGTAGAAAAACTGGCCGCCACGCCACCCAAGGCACGCTGGCCGAAATGGCTCGCTGCCGCGCTGGTACTACTGGTGTTCGCCGCGATCGCGTTTGCATTTCACCGCAATGCCGCGCTCGGCACGCAGGCGCTCATGTCATGGGTGCTGTTCACCGGTGGATTCGCCGCACTCGGCGCGCTGGCCGCTGGCGGCCATCCGCTGAGCATCCTCGCCGCCTTCATCGCGGCACCGATCAAACCGTTCCGCCCCGGCATCCCCGCGGGCGGCATCAGCGCGATGGCCGAAGCCTGGGTACGCCACCCGCGTGTCGCCGACTTCGAAACCCTGCGCGACGACATCGTTCACTGGAGCGGCTGGTGGAAAAACCGCGTGGCCCGCACCCTGCTGAACTTCTTCCTGGTCAGCATCGGCACGATCATCGGCGAATACACCGCCGGCATCCACATCTTCAAAAGCCTGATCTGACCCACGCCACACGCTAAGTCGGCAAGCCCGCGCATGTTACGATTCGCGCCGCCTGCAGCCCCGCCTGCAGCGCGCTCCAACACCCTGCCCGGGTGGCGAAACTGGTAGACGCAAGGGACTTAAAATCCCTCAGCCGCAAGGCTATGCGGGTTCGACCCCCGCCCCGGGCACCATATATATCAATGACTTAAGGTTAGACAATCCGCTTTCGTCTGTAGCGACTCTCTAAAAATCCCTAGTCAGTCCCTACACGGGATACATTCGCCGTTTCGATCACTCTGGGCTCTGCTAACGTCAGCACTCGACGGCGATTTCAACAAGCTGTTGCATTGACCGGCTGAAACCGCCGCCTGAAACGGATCTTAGTTGACCATGCCAGCTGAAATCGCAACCGCAATCATCGCCGCCTCTGGCGCAGTGATACTCGCTGGAACCACCTATTGGTTCACGAAAAAGAGCGAGCGTGAAGCGGAATTGCGGAAGGAGAAGTTGGAGCACTACAAGGACTTCGTAGCAAGCCTGAGTGGCATTATCTCTGGCGAATTTACCGCTGATGGTCAACGCGCTTTTTCGCGCGCTTGCAACAAACTTAATCTTGTCGCGCCTCAGAACGTCCTTCGGGCGCTCCAGGCATTTCAGACAGAAATAAAGACCAACAACACATCACGAAGCAACGAGCGACATGACCAACTCATGTCCACGCTCTTCTACCAAATTCGGAAAGACCTCGGTGTGTCACCAACGGATAGCGAGGCCTCTTTTCAGGTGCGGCTTTGGGCTTCCGGCTTTCCTCCCGTATAGTCATGAGAAGGAAAAAGAGGAAGCCGCGAAGCTTCCTCTTCCTGCATGCAGAACCGGGGTCCAGCGTGTCTAAGTGTCTGGAATGGCGTTACAAAGCCATTCCCGAGCGTATCTAGGCGCCTGCTTCAGTGTCTGTAGCTACGGCAAGTGTCTGTTGCTCAGTCACCCGAATGAACCTTGTCGCCGTCAACTACATAAACGCGCGCTTGCCTCCCGAAATCAGGAATCCACACCTTCTGCGCCGTTTTCCCCTGGGCGCCAGGTTTGAGCCAGCCAGCTTTGATCAGCACGCCAGTCGCCCACGCCGCGTTGTGGCCCTTGATGATTTCCTTGAACGCTTCGGGCAAAACAAGATATTCCCGCGCGCCGTCGCCCGGCAATCGACTAAACCCGGCTCGATTAATGACTTTCATCGGATCACGATTGCGGTCCAGCGGCTCAAACCTGCTATCTCCATGGGTTTCCATGAATTTACGCACCTGCGACAGCAGAACATCGGGTTCTGAGTTGCCTTCCGTGCCCCGTGCTTCGCGCCATTGTTCAAAACACGTTTTAGCCGCCTGCATTGCTTCGCCTGCCGGCCATCCGGTGAGCCCATAGCTCGTCGCCAGTTCGCCGGCTGCGCCGATCAATGCGAGTCGTTGCGCAACTCGACGTACCTGGCTTTCACTCCTCCCCACCATTTCGTCTGTCAGCGAGTCACGATCGGCCTTAAGCCTTGTCCGTGTCGCATCCGTGCTCGCTGTCAGTCCCTGCAAGAACGCCGGCAGAGCGTGGCCGTAGTGGGTGCGGGAAGCTGCCCTGATCTCATCAGCAAACTCGCCTGCACTGACACCCGTGGGCAGCCGTTCGAACATACCAAAGCCCGCACCAGCATCAGCGGCAATGTCGATAACGCGCACATCCTGACCGGCTCGCTGCGTACCGCCAGACTCGGTGATTAGATCGCCCAAGCTCACCTCGCCAGACGAAAGAAACATCAGCTGAAATTTTGCAATCGCGCGCGATGTCCCGTCACGCGCAGCACGTCCCTTGCCCTGGCCGTTGGCGAGCATGTATGCCACCGCGCCAGCTTTGCTGGGGTCAAGCTGCCCGATTTCATCCAACGGCAGCAGCAAATCGGAATGGAGAGACGCCGTTCCTTCCAATGCATTGTCAGTCTGTCGCCATGACCGCATGAAACCCGGCGGCCCAAAGATCGATGCTGCGACAAGTACCGCAGTCGTTTTGCCGAGACTGGATCCGCCGCGCAAATGCAGACCGCCGCCCTCGCTGTCAGTGAGCCCAAGGCATGGGCCAGCAAAGCCACACGACAGCGCTAGCACCAGGCGGGAGTTGCCCGCGCAAGGCGCTGCGACGTGCTCGCGCCATCCTTGCATAGTGCCGCCACGTTCGAGCGGCAGCGCATCAGTGGCATTGGTTTGAAAAATAATAGGCTCGGCTTTCGAATCGCCGTATGTTTCCTGCGGCAAGACAAACGCGTTGCCGTGCCAGCCAGTAACGGTGACGCTGCGCGCGACCACGTTCATATCCGCATCCCGAAGATATCGGATAAGCGCGCTGTGCGCCGTGGGCTTTTCGGAAACGATCAGCCCCTGATCCAACAACTCGCGGCGTATCTCAGAGCCCTCACTGGCAAGTAGGGAACAGGGCATGACCCATTGGTGCCGCTGGTCCTTACCATCCTTCCAAACCAAGAGGCGCCCCCAGCCACTGCCGCCTCCGTTACGCGTCCACGCTTCAACGGAAAGTGGCGAGCAAAGCCATACCGGATACTCATCCACCTGCACGCCGCTTGGCGCGGCTTTGCAGCCGATCCAGTAAACGCCGTCGCGAAATCCATTGCGTCCAGTCATTACTTCGAAGCGTGGTCCAGCGTGGGCGGGTGCCGGTTCTATGGGGGTAGACGTATCTATTATTTCAGGGGTGCCCAACGGGGCGAGCAGCGGCCTTGTCTTGCTGGCTCGGCATGTGCTGCTATTCGGAGAATCGTCCACTAGCTAAAACCTCAGTGATTTCGAGAAAGCCACGATTTGCGGCGTAGTAGTCATTCCAATCGCCTGGGGTTGGAGGAATAGCCAAGTAGCCGCCAATGCCTGCCGCTGCAGCAGTTGCGGCTTTCACGCCGGGGTTGCTGCCGTCTGGCTTGACGTCGTTGTCGGCACACACTGAGATTCGCGCCGTTGGATATTTGGCACGAATCACTTTCGCCACGTTGAAAAGGTTGCCCGCCGAGAAAGCCACAGCGACGGGCAGGCCGGCAGTCGCATGCAAGGTCTTGCCAGTGGCCCAGCCTTCACAGATCAGCAGGTGAGAGCCAACCCGGCCAATGCTTGCGTAAAGTTCGGACACACGACCCCCAGATAAAAATCGCTTTTGGCCGTCAGCTCGGATGCGCTGCACGTTGTGTATTTTTCCGGCGCCATCCCGCAAAGGAACCAGCAGGAAGCCGAGTCGATCCCGCAGACCCATGCTGTCGATGCCCTTCTTCATGAGGTACGGGTGATGCTCAGATGCCGGCAACGCAGCATCCCATTGCACGTTCGCCTCGCGTGCGGCAGAAGCATGCCGGGCGCGAGTTTCTGCTGCCCGCGACGCCCTCGCCTGTTCGATGGAGATGCGCTGCCGTTCGCGTTCCGCAGGATTGGGTAACTCGCCATCGCCAAGCAACATGGTTTCGGTGATCCCTTTTGCCCAATCGCCACCAGTGACCACTGGCCGCGCGCCGTCAGTGAAGACAACCGCCCATCCGTTACGCCTGTGCCGATGACGATCCTGGTCGTTTGTGCTGAAGCGGCACAGGACGCCGTCCATGCGCAATTCGGCAGGCTCGGCAACGTCGATGCCAGCCCGACGTAACGCGGAGAGCACATCAAGTTGCAGACTATCCGCCTGCACGTGCGAGACAGTCCGACTCATGAGCGAAGCCCATATTGTCGGCGTGGCCCATGGCGACCTGGTCGATCCTGGTGGCCGTCGTACAATTTCAGCTCGCCCGGAAACATGTCTTCAACTTTTTCCGCTACAACCCTGAGTTCGTCTTCGAGCCAACGTATTTGCACGTGCAGTTCAAGCAAATCCTTGCGGGGTATCTCGCGATCCACATCACCCAAAGGGATCATGCATTTGACCGCAGCCCTCTTGAATGCGCAGACCATCGCCACACCACGCGCTTCTCGTGTGTAGTGTTCTTTGCCAAACATCAGTGGACTACCTCGTCACGAGCGAGATCCCGTTGATCCATCCAACTGGCCAGATCAATAGCTCGCCACGCCGTAACGCGTTGGCCGAGTCGGACTGGCTTCGGAAATTTGCCCTGTTGCACCCAACGCCAAAGCGTGCTGTGACCGATACGCACGATGTCCGGGATGATCTGAGACTCGCGAAGATAGACAGGGGTCTGCTCATATTTGACTTGCATTTCAGTACGGCTCCATTTGTTGTTGTGCTGAATCGAGGTAGGTCGTTCCGTAAAACTGTGGCTGGCGCCTGGATGTCGCCCCTTGCCCCTTTGTGAGACGGGAGGCGGCGACCACTTGTGCATCATAAGTGATGTATAGATATTATGATACACAATGGGACTACAGAAACGAGTACCGACATAACTTATTGTATTTCAATGGTATATATTCAATAAGTCCCTCAGAAACATAGCGGATACGGCGAAAACGAGCTTCACGTCACCTCTATTGAACACTTATCTGTCATATTCATACGTGACCCAGCGGCGTATTATCGCCACGAGCCGCTCGCACTGGACGAACATTTATTTTGCGTTATCAATGACATATGTCTAGGCGCCCGACCGAAGGATGAATTTGCGAACTAAAATGCAGCATTCTTCATTCGATGGAGTGTACGATTACTGTCATTCGTCACATCTGGGGTAAATAATGGACAGGAGTACGCAGGCAATTTTCGAGCGAATAGCGATCGCGCTTGAGCAGATCGCAGTGCAAATAAATGGCAATCCTGCACCAAGTACCCGTGAACCGATGACCGCACGCACGCGCAAAATAATGCTGTCTCATTTCGCTGGCCTGTATGTAACAGTAGATCAGGCACGCGAGGCTCTCGGAATGACGGATGCGTCATCCAAGGCTGTCGGACAAGTACTCGCCGCCGCCGGATTCGAGCGCCGCCGGTGGGCTACTGGCGTGCGGTTCGCGATATGTGAGCCTGGCGGCAATTGCTCAGGCTCCCCGATCACGCTGCCCGAAAACCTGGCTGATGCGGTCGAAGCTGCTCGCGCTGCTCTGAAAAATTACGGCCGCAAAACCGATGCGCGTGGCGTGATTTACGGCGCGTACCTGATGCAGGGAGTCACCGCAAAACCTTCGCTTGTGACGGCAGCACACATTGAAGAAGTGCTGCGGCAATATCCAGAGTTCGCCGGCCCGTTGAATGAAATTGACATTGGCTAGCAGTTTAAATGACTGCACAGCTTTGGGGTCGAAACGTCTGGCGATGCCCCAAGAGGGGACCCTTTATTTCGTCTAAGTCAATGCTTTTACTATCTTTATTTTCTCTAGCCACGAACTTTATACACAAGTTCATACACAACTTGGCGCGCTTAGTGAGCTCTCAGCCCCTTATCGGGGGACGCCGGAAGGTGCAAACTGTGTTGAACGAGGTTAGATGCGCTCTAGAGCTGTCTCAAGCACCCAATCGAGCTTGCGGCTGCTGCTTCACTGATATTGACCACAACGCCCGCCATACCCTACTACGCCGAAGCAAAGAGATCCTTCCCTCTAAATCTCTAATCTATTTAGATCCCCCGTACTACGTGAAGGGACAAGGCTTGTATCGCAACTATTATGAACACAGCGATCACGAAGCAATCGCCAAGCTTCTTCTGCGAAAGAGCTTTCCCCGTAGGTGGGTTGTCTCATACGACGATGTGGCGGCGATTAGAGCGATGTATGAGGGTTCGCAGAGGCAAAGCTACGCGCTGCACTACACCGCGCAGCGCCGCTATACGGGCTCGGAAATCATGTTCTTCTGCAATCATTTAGCAGTGCCCGGTGGGTTAGTCGCCGCTGCCTGATTCATAGTACGCCGTGGAAAGAACTCGTTTTCCCTTCCTACGCTTGATCGATTTGCTTTTCCGCTGACGGGGGCTTGGGAAACCATCCGATGACCCCATCCCGGACGAGACGGGCAAATACGGCAGGAGGAACGAGGGTGCGACGTTCGGTAACGGCCTCGTGCAACGCCAGAAACCACAAGTACTTATCTCTGTGCGACGGACTCATCTCCATCAGGATGGTTGCTCGATTGCCCGCTGATAAAAGCCAAAAACTATTGAATGGATTCACGATATTTCTATCACGAAAGTGAAGCAACGATGTTGCAACGATGCCATTTCCGTTTCCGGTGAATTGCTTAAGCCAAAGCCCATCTGGAATTTCAATGTCGTCGGCAAGTACCACTGCAGGAACGGATACCACCTTTTCGAGCTTGACCGCTCGAACCAAGGCATCACTAACCACAAGCATGTCATTTCCTTGGCGCCTCTCCCAGTAGTGTCCTTTGGTTATTGCTCCCCGGATCATAAAGTCAGATCCCAGCGCAAAAAACCATAGGCCCTGAACGGCGCCCAAAACTGTCTCAAGGGTTTTACCGACAATCAAAATTGAGTCGGAATACATCGTGACTTTGACGTCCGAAACGCTAAATGGTGAGTCCGCCATTAGGTCTCCGAACCTTTTGTAGATTCGCAACGTCCTTGCGAAATCAGAAACGACCATGTCTGAAAATCCAAGGATGTCGCAGAAGGCCACAAAACAAGTTTCGGCCTCATCTGACAATGACGCATCCTCGCTGGGCGCTGCGCTATCAACTCGTTCGGTCATCAGTTGTTTCCAATATTCAGCTGCAGGCCATCATATCAATCGGCTTGAGCCTATAGCGACGCACTTAAGTCGCCATTACGACGTGTCCCAAGTCCGCCCACACATCACGGAATCGTAAAGCTCGCTTCACTGTTGATTTACTACTGTGCCTCACGCACCGCTTATGGTCGAAACGAGCTGTTGGTAACTTACATGCCCTCACCTTGAAGCACCTGGCATTCCAGATTGCATTGTGTGCGGTGTTTAGGGCCCCGACCTATGAGCCGGCTCAGGAAGGACCCATTGGTTATTGGGCCGGGCTGGGTTGCCCTCATCGATCGCTTTGGGGAAGCTGGGAAGACCGGGGACTCATTGTAACCCAACGATTTGCGTTGCCCCAGCTTCTCCCCTCTCGTTCCGCAAGCGGGGAGATTTGTTGGGCACATTATCAGCTGGATGAACGCAACATCGGAAGTCATCGTCCGAACCGGTGGCCTTTTGGTCTAATCCGGCTGGCTGTCGCAATCCAATCATTTTTCTACGGTCAAATCGCACTGAGACAGTCGGCCAATCGCCTCTTCATTCAACCGCTGATTACACCACGCCTTATGCCTATGCTTACCGCATGTGTTCGGTCACGCGCGTCGAGCTTGGACATGATTGCTCGCATGTGACTCTTTACGGTCTCCTCCGAAATCGCGAGTTCACGAGCAACCAGTGAGTTGGAATTTCCGAGGGCGACGGATTTCAATACCGCTATCTCGCGTAAAGTTAGAGCCTCATCGACGGCATGATCTGCCAAGCCAGCGGCAATCTCAGCCGGGACATACTTGTGCCCGGCAGCAACGCGCCTAATGGCGACCGTGAGCTCTTCCAGCACACTGTTCTTCAACAGGTATCCGAGTGCCCCCGCTTTGAGAGCCCTTAGAGCTTCTACATCGCCGTAGAAAGTCGTGACAACGAGAACTTTTGCATCCGGGTGTTCCGATATGAGTATCGATGTGGCATCGACCCCACCCAGACCGGGCATCCGTAGATCCATAAGAACCACGTCTGGACTGTGCTCACGATAAAGACTAACAGCCTCGTGCCCGTCCCCTGCCTCGGCTATGACCGTCATATCGGGCTGCATGGCTACAACGGCGACAACGCCCGCACGAAGCAACGGGTGATCATCTACTACGAGTATTCGAAGCCTGTTCGTACCTGTCACTTAGCTTCCCCTCGTAACTAGTTTTCTGGACCATAACTTTGCGCGGAGGACCGGCAGATCCAACAATGCCGCCCTGGCCGCTAATCGCGTAAGCCCGCGCCCAATCGCTCGTACTGCACAAAACAACTGATGATATGTGCGACAAGCTTTGGATATTGATGATGGACTCCATTACCGGACCTGGGAAGTACGGTGAGCAAGAGCGAGCGCCATTTTCGCGATAGGTTGAACCAATTTTCGACAGGAAAGCCGATATCGTGATCACCTGAAATAACGAGTATCGGCATCGCGGTTCGTTCGAGATGATCAAGGTAACCTCCGTCGTCATGGAAACTATCCGCATGGGACGACTGTTGGAGCAGCTTCATGTAGAGGTCTTCCGGAACATCTGGGCTGCGGTCCTTTTTCCGCGTCGTCAGACGATGCCTTGAAACAGCAGCCGACTCCCGACTTTCTGCTGACATAGGTTCAAAGAAAAGAATGGTCTCATCGTCCAGCGTCGCTCTCGGTCTGAGCGCGCACGCCGAAAAGGCGGGTGTGGGACCGTGTAAATTTGGCCCGGGTGGAGTCGTTCCCACCAGAATCAGCTGAGCGACTCGTTCTGGCCACACTGTGGCGACGACTTGGGCGGCATGCCCGCCCAGCGACCATCCGCCCAGGACAAACCTATTGATATGCAGGCCATCGGCCAAGGCAATGACGTCGCGTGCAAGCGACTTGGGGTCGTAGTTCGCCTCACCAGTCGATCTTCCCGTCCCGCTATAGTCAAACGTGATCACTCGAAATCGTACGGCCAATTCATCGAGAAAAGCTGGATCCCACGTATCGACCGTTCCTCTGAACCGAGTGCATAGAATCAGATCAATTCCATTGCCTATGGAACGATAAGCAAGTTGCCGATGTTGTACCTCGACAAACTTCGTCCGTACGTCAGTCGAGGTTACCGCACCTGCCCTGCCCATTATCGGTCTCCGGGACCAAACGCCACAGTCATCAATAAATGTGCCGGAATGCTCCCTTCTGTCGAATCGAATTCGACGCGCATGTGGCAGGCGAGGACGTTGATCGAAGAATGCCGGCGCGAACCATCAGCGCACTTTTTGCGGCTTGTAGGCTTCATTCCTCCATCGCAGGTCCGTGCCAAAATAGCTATATCCATTGGGTGCTCACCTGGATGCTGCTCAAGCGGACCACTCGACCGTACTCCAGATTGCTCTGGCGTCGTATCCCTCAAAAGTGGGATCGCCCTGCGCTAAAGAGTTCATCACCATACTAGGTCGTACGCAATTCATGGCCAGAAAGACGTTCCATTTCCTCCCACACACTATCGTCATCACCTTCAGCTAGAACTTCGTAAGCACTTCTGCCGTTGAAAGCTCGATGATGCAGGGACATCCAGCGCGCTGCTTTACGCGAGTCACCGGTGTACGCGGTTAGCACTTGCGCGACCAACGGTCTGTAAGTGACGAGAACATTGAAAGCCGAGGCTATAGCCGCTTCCCGCGCAGCAGTTGCCCGTTCGATCGCCCCGAACGCTTCGTTTAAACAATCCTGCGCTGCTCTCACATAGTTCTCCCGCTCTCATCCGCCTACCTGACGCCAGCCCATTCAGTTAGCGCGCAAGTCCCGGTCATCATCTCGAACGCCACGAAGAAAATTCACAACTTCTTCGGTGCGCCCTATGGATACAAGCGCCTCGGCCGTCAGATCACCGAGTTCTCGAATCCGGACTTCCTTGTACCAAGCCATCACTTCCGCCGGAGACGACTCGATCTCGGCTGCAGCACGCAGTACAGCCACAACCCCTGGAATAATTCCGAACAGGGTCGTGTAGCGTCCATTGCTGATGGGAGAAAGCAACCGATCGGTCGAATCCGCTTGGACAGCTTGATCAAAAAAACGCCGAAGACTAGTCATGGAAGTACACCAATTAGTTGGGACTTAAGAAATCCAGGCTACTGGTAAGTACTCTGCGCGATTTTCCCTCAGGTGTCGTCCCCCGAGTGGGTGTCCCGCACTGCCCACTTTTTAGGTAGTTACTCGTTTAGTTGAAAAGAGAAGGTTGAGATGCTCCACGTCAGCGTCAAGAAAGCGCAGTCAGTACGTCACCGCAACTCAGGTTAGCCCGGCGTATCGCATTGGCGAGCGCCAAAGACGTTCACTATTTCCAAAGTGGTTACGAAAATACCGCAGCCCTTTTGAGAGGCCTACAGGAAGTTCTCCTTCATCATTTCCCAAACGTCGCCGCCACGTCCGTGCAGGATCGCCCTTGTCGAATACAGACCCATGCCGATCACTGGCTTGAGCTCGGTAAATGGGGGCTTGACCAGTTCCATCGGATTGACGATTACATTGAGCAATGCCGGACCTGGTTGGGCGAGCCAATCCTGGATCGATGATTCGAGATCTGCCGCCTTGCCTACCGTGTGCCCCCACAGCCCCATGGCTTTAGCGACGTCGCCGAAGTTGGGATTCTTGAGATGCGTAAACGTATCCAGGATACCCTCGGCTTTCTGTTCGATTTCAACGAAACCCAGCTTGCTGTTGTTGAACACGACAATCTTGACCGGCAGATTCTCCTGCACCGCAGTCATCAATTCGCCGAACAGCATGGCAATGCCACCATCACCCGACATCGAGATGACCTGTCGCCCTGGGTGCGATTTCTGCAATCCAAGCGCGGCAGGAAGCGCCGTCGCCATGGTGCCATGGAGAAGACTGCCATAGATGCGCCGCTTACCATTCGCATGCAGATATCGCGTAGCCCAGACAACCGGTGTGCCGTCATCGGCAGATATCAACGCGTCATCGGCAGCAAGCCGGTCGATCACTGAAGCCAGATAGGAACCGGGAATCGAATCCCCATGGCCGGGTTTCGCATGGTCGCGCATCTGGGTCATTGCCTTGGCGTAACGATGCACATACTCATCGCGAAAACCGGTGTCTTCGCGCTTGTTTAAGTAAGGCAGCAAGGCCTCCATGCTGGACTTGATGTCGCCGACCACCCCGAGTTCGACCGGATGGCGCCGCCCCAGATGCATCGAATCGATGTCGATTTGTACAATCCGGGCGTGATCCGGATAGAACTGCCGCCACGCAAAATCGGCGCCCAGCAGCAACAAAGTGTCGCAACCGAGCACCGCGTGATAGCCGGCGTCGTTACCCAAAATGCCGGTCATGCCGATATTCCAGGGATTGCCGGCCTCCAAGAAATCCTTCGCTCGCGACGTATGGGCAATGGGCGCCTTGAGCTGATCGGCAACGGCCAGAATCTCCTTCAGCGCACCCTCGCAACCCGAACCGCCGTAGATGGCGATCTTGTTACCCGCATTGACGATGTTCGCGATCGCGGTTAGTTCGTGGTCATTGGGTCGGATGACGGGGTGGCTCACATGCAAGCTATAAGGAACATCGTCGACCACATCCGAGTTCGAAATGTCGACCGGCACGATCAACACGGCGACTCCGCGTTTGGACAACGCTGCCTGGCAGGCGAGCACCGTCTTTTTCCTGGCCTGCTCGGGCGTGAGGATCATCTCGCAATAAACCGAGCACTCCTTGAAGACCGACATGAAATCGACTTCTTGAATCGAGTTAAAGCCCAGATCGCTTCGTTGAATCTGACTTGCAATCAACACGACAGGAGCACGATTACGATTGGCCTCGTACAACCCGTTAATGAAATGCAGGCTGCCCGGTCCGCAGCTGCCACCGCAAGCAGCCAACTGTCCGGTGATCATAGCTTCGGCACCTGCCGCAAATGCCCCGGCTTCCTCATGCCTCATCTGTACCCACTCGATGCCGCTCTTCTCAATGTTCTCGGCAAGTAGATTCATAGTGTCGCCGACAATGCCGTAGCAGCGTTTGATGCCGGCCGCCTCCAGCGTTTCAACGATGACTTCAGCGATTTTCTTGCTCATGGGATGGATCCTCGGCAACGGGTTTTAAGTGATTGGAAATATCGTATCCATGCAACCGGGCCAGTGCGTCTGGTCGGGAGAACGACTGTGTCTTACTCCTGCGTATCAACTTGCAAGGTTCCAGTGGCAAGTGCCAATGCCGATCTCGCAATTTGCACATCCGAGATGGCGTCTTCCCGCGCTGACAAAGCCTGCGCTAGCGCCGCTTCGCTGCTGGCCAGGTCTGGATAAGTCGCGAGCCCACGCTTATAGCTTGCCAACGTCGCGTCAAAAGCCGTGTTTGATGCGGCGACGTAAGCTTCGGCTTCCGTTCTCTCCTCCATGCCGGTTTTCAAATCGTTGTAAGCCCGAACTACTTGGGCCGACGCAGCATCTCTCGCTTCATCCAATTTGTCCTCAGCCGCCGACTTCTCTGATACCGCGAGCGCCACGTTGTTGGCGCGAACCCCACCATCGAGCAAGGGCATTTCAATGGCAAGAAAAACGGCGCCACCCGGCTTGTCGATAGACGAATAAGGGCTGCCGTCACTGCTTACCTGACCGGCATTTTGAAAAAGTTGTGTCAAAAAACTAATCGTCGGACGGTAGGCGGCATGCGCCGTGTCGACCTTCGCCTGCGCCGCATAAATTTCGTCTTGCGCCGCCAAAACATCGGGGCGACTCTGTACCGCCTGATCGATAAACGCCTTCAACGGAAGGTTGCTCTCTCGTCCGGAGTAATCATCGGGTTCAACGCTCAGTTCAATTTCGGTCCCGATCGGCAGCCCGACGGTGCTGACGAGGTTCGCGGCCGCGATTCGCACCGCACCGGATGCCTTCGCAACGCCGAGCCGGGCAGCAGCAGACTGCAGCTGCGCCTGGGCCACCACGACCACGGTTGCCCGGCCGCGCTTCTGCCCGGCATTGGCTGCGCTCTCGGTGATGAGGGCTGTCTCCAAAACCTTTCTGGCGGCTTCCAGGCGCCCTTTCGCCGAGCCCAGCTCGAAATAACCCTGCGTCACATCAAAAGCCAGCTTTTCACGAGTCCCGAGCGTCATGGCGTGCGCCGCCAACGCAACCTGGTCGGCCTCCTCTTCTCGCCCCTTGCGACGTCCAAAGTCGAACAAGAGCCATTTAAGTTCAAGCGAGGGGATCAGCTCTTTCGTGTTGGAGATGAAATAGCCCTGTGGACTGACGTTGTCCGGAATCGCCACGGGAGTACGCTGGAACCCGCCCAATGCCTTGACTGAGACCTGGGGGCTGTAATTGCTTCGAACCAGCTGGGCGGCTATATCAGCTTGTTGCGCAGACTCTCCTGCCACCCTCGCAGCGGGGCTCGCTCGTTGAGCAATCTCCAGCAGCTCTTTCAAGGAATAAGCGTGCCCACCGATTGCGCCGACTTCCGATAATGAACTCGAAGACGCAGGCAGGTTATCGGACAGCTGGTCGGCCGAGGCGGCGGGCATGCATAGCACTGCCATACCAATCCAGATCAGGACGCATTGAAGCTTCGACGTTTCGCGCGCGCGGCGGTCAGAGATCGGGAGCTGCATCAGCCATCTCCTTCCGTAATAAAGAGCGTGCCCGATTCGTCGAATACCGGTTCGCAATGGGGGTAAATGAGTCAACGGTACTTTGCTTCTCTGCGACTGCCGTGGATGACAGTCTCTCGCCAGCATCTGTCAACCACCGGACCTCTTTGGCGAGCCCTCCGTCGCGATCAAAATCGTTCTCTCGAGATACGGCGAAGACCGCTGAAATGAGCCGGCTCGCCACTTCGGCTACGCGCTCATCTCTCACAGCATCGGCTCTAATGCTCGATCGAAACTTCCACTCAAACATGGACGTCGCAGCTAGACGACGAGCTTCGCTCAGTTGCTGAACAGCAAGATAGCGGTCAGGCCCTGCTGTTTCGGGTCTGATCTTCAGGATACGGGCCGCGGCGGTTAGAGCTTTGGCTATGGCGGCTCGGGCAGCAGTGGAAGATGTGACTGGCCAGATGATGCCAAAGGCAATCGACATCCAGATATTGCCAATGAAGATTCCTATCACGCGATCACGAAGAACCGTCAAATCCGTTGCGGGACCATAGTCTTGTAAAACTCCCAGGAAAAACGCAAACGCCATTTGCATACCGGCGTAAGACAATCGAGGACCGCTCGTGGCCACCCATGCACACACGGCAGAAACCACGGCAATCAACGCCAGCAGCTGCCCGATGTCCGTCATCAACGGCAGCACGAAGACAATACAGACACCTGCCAATACGCCGCCGACGACAGCTCCCCCAAGCCGCAGCACCAGTTTGTGCATGGACTCGCCGAGGCTTCCCAAAGCAATGAAGAAGCAAGTTGTAACGGCTGTTCGAATTCCTGGCCAATCCAATAAGGTATAGGTCACGTAGGAAGCGACCACGGCAAATGTGACTTTCAACGCAAATTTGATGTGAGCGGGATTCGAAAACGCATCCGGAACAAACAGTCCGCCCGATTTCTTCTTCGCGGATGCCGCAGTCGTCGACTCGGGCTGTCTCACCAGAGCGTGAATGTCGTCAAGCACACACGCCAGGGCAAACGCCACGGGCTCAAGCGATACGTCAAGACAATCACTAAGGCGGCCATCTGCGAGTGGACCAGGAGCAGATTGTCCAAGATCGCGTGTCGATTCCTTCAATGACCTGGCCAACCTGGCACGCGTCGCGGGTATGGTTTGTGGCGGCAGCGCCTGGGCAAGTTGAAATGCTTCGGCGAGCAGCTCGACTAGGCGCCCGTCCCTATCTGCCCTCGTTTGAAGCGTTTTGTCCCACATCTGCGCGTGCTTTCGCAGCTCCGCAATGGAGAGAATTTCCTCGCCTATCCCAAATGGACTCTGTGTTTTTGGAACTTCGATAAGCAAAGCCAGCTCGTCGACGAGGCGCACGGCGCGCGCGCGAAGAAGATCCACCGGATTGTCGCCAAGCCACAGATCGATGAGCGAAGTGACGGCTGCAGGTATCGCTGCAACGAGCCACAGCCAAAGCAGAAGATGGGTAAGAATCTCCGATGAAGGGAGATCGTCGATCAACGTCTGAGAGAGAACCAGGATAAAGCCTGCGAGGAATACGATGGGACCCAGTGAGCAGGTCCGGGTCAAAAAAATTCCACCACAGGTGCTGACCACCAAAAGAGCCAGACGCAGAGCCGGCTCGGATGCATCGAAGATGTAGAACAGAATCGACAACGCTACAGCCAACGTCGCTGCCAGCGCACCCCCTAAAGCAGTCAACAACGTGCCGGCCGCCTCATCGCGGCTGACAAGAAAAACCACATAGGCCATGTAGGCTGGTAAGGGGATCTGGAACACCATCGCCAGACCAACGGTCACGGAGCATCCAAGCACCATGCGACCGATCGATTGGGCGCGCCCCGGGCGCGGCATAAGTTCCCGTCTGAGAAACTGCGGGAATGACTGAAGCGAGCCGGCAGCACTAGTGGCCATGCGTTACTCGCACCGACGCGGTGGCACCCAACCGCATCATGTCTTCTTGTGTCCCTTTCAGACGAATCCATACGGGAAAGCGCTGTGCCACGACGACCCAATTTAAGTTTCGGTCAACCTTGGGCAAGCCCGGGCCCGATACACCTTCTGGCTGGACGCCCGCGCCCACGCTCTCGACAAGTCCGCGAATAGGTCGGTTGTCTCGACCCATCACCCACACCGTGGCCGCGTCACCAAGGTGGATACCTGCCAGATCGGTTTCCCGAAAATCAGCGACTGCGTACCATTCATTCGCCTTGATGACCGTAAACAGTGGGTGACCGGCTGTCGCAAAAGACCCTTCAGCCAACTCCAAGCCCACTACGCGCCCATCAAATGGTGCGCGAACAGTTGCCTCCCTCAGGTCACGAGCTGCCAACGCCTCGGTCGCCTTCGCGCCGACCAGTTGGGCATTGAGGCTTGCCACATCGCCGACGGCCTCATGAGCTTGGGCGGCCTGCTGAATCGACGCAGACAAAGCCGCAGACGCCTGCCGCTCGTTGCTATTGGCCTCATCAAGCTGCTGCGCTGTAACGTAGCCATCCGCCAGTAACGGCTTCATGCGAACAAGAGTTGCTTGCGCGAATGACAACTGAGCGCGCGCGCGATCAACTTGGTTTGCCGCAGCATTGGCCCCCGAGCCCTGGGAAGAGACTTGCCGCGTCGCCAGATCGATCGATGCCTGCAAAGCCACGACTTGAGCCTGCGCTTCGCGCAACTTTAGAGTAAATGGTTCCGGATCGATCCCGACCAACGCCTGCCCCTTTTTCACGAACTGATTATTGGTCACCGCCAAATTCAAAATTCGCCCATTGACTTCGGGTGCCAGACCCGCGCTGTAGGCGAAGAGATAGGCATCATGCGTTCGCGGTCTGCGGTCGACGACGATTACACTGGCAAGAACCATGATCACGGCCAGGGAAAAGGCCAGCCAGGCGATGACACGCCCGCGTAAAGAGTTGCCTGCTGTTGAGTTCATAGTCATCGTCTATGCCAACCACACAAGCCATATAGCAAAGGTCGAAGCGATAAACACGCACAGGTAGACCATGAAGGGTGCCGGCAGCTCGCCGTCGATGCCGGCCCTGGTGAACAGTGCACGCACGACAATCGTCATCATCAAACCCAAAAGAGCGCAAATCATCCACGAGGGGAAGTAAGAGCCCAGAATGTTGCGGGAAGGAGAAGAACTGCAGGCGCTCAAATACAGGGGCGACACCGCAGCCAGGACACATCTTTGGGCGCGCCAGGACAAATGACCGCTTGCTTGAATTGCCACTTCGATACGCTCCAGGTCTTCGGGTCTAAAACAGTTCTCACACGATGGTTGGATCAGGAATCTCGCGTTCCAAACTTCATTTTTCCTCGAAAAACGAAATAGTTGGTCAAGGTGTATGCGACCGTCAGGGGCAGCACTACGACGCCGATTCCCCAAAACATGAAGCCGAGACTTTTTGCTGGTGCCTGTGCCTGCGCCACCGTGATTGAAAAGGGAACCATGTACGGCCAGAACGACACAACGAATGCGCCAAGCGCGCATAGGAAGATCAGCATGGTGAGTAAAAGGGGGCGGACGTCGTTTAGTCGTCGCTTAATCAAAAGCAGAGAGGCCGTCGCAAGCGTGCCAACAACAGGAAAGATGTAACGCCACGACACCTGCGTCCACCGCTGCAAGATGGTGACGTGCTCAACAATGGCCGCCGCGAATACGGCGATCAGCACCAGGAACGTGCAACCCAGTAAATACGGAAAGACACGCCTTGCGAAACTACGCGTATCGCCCTCGCACTTGTGGATCAGCCATCCTGCTCCGAGCAGCGCATAGCCCAGCGATAGCCCCACCCCGCAGAGTGCCGAGAATGGGCTGAGCCATGTAAAAGCAGAGCCCACATACTGGCCGTTGATAACCGGAAGACCCTTGGAAAGTGCGCCGATGGCGGCGCCTTGAATAAAGCTGACCAGGAAAGACCCGACGATGAATCCGGTGTCCCAAAGTCCGCGCAGACGAATGGCATGATGACGGTATTCGAACGCCACGCCGCGCATGATAAGCGCGGCCAGCATGACGCAAATCGGTAAGTAGAACGCCGACAGGACAGCCGAGTAAACCACCGGGAACGCGCCGAACAATACGGCGCCGGTCATCACAAGCCAGGTCTCATTGCCATCCCAAACCGGCGATATCGCTTCGAGCATCTGACGTCGTCGGGCTTCGTCGTGTACAGCACCAAACAGGATCCCGACGCCGAGATCGAAACCGTCAAGCAGCACGTAAAATGAAATGGCCATGATGACGACGAACACCCAGAAATTGGCCATCGTCATTGCCCCTTGTCAGCGATAGAGGGGCCATCGACGCCTCCATGAACGAAGGCCAGGGGTCGCTGCGGGTCTCCATAGCCACCACCATGATCCAGTACAGTATCCGGACCTCTGCGCAACAGGCGGTAGATGTAATACGTACCTGCCATGAAGATGATCAGGTAGATGGCGCAAAACAAGATGAGCGTCGATACCGCCTCACCCAGTCCAAGAGAGGGTGTCAAGGCGTCAGACGTGCGAAGGACCCCGTAGATGACCCACGGTTGGCGTCCCACTTCCGCCGTAAACCAGCCTGTCAACGTGGCGATAAATGGCAATGGAAAAGTGATGAACGTCAGTCGAAGCAGAACGCGCGGAAGTCCCTGCGGGCGGCGCCACAAGAGCAGACAGCCGAGCCATGCTATGGCCATCATCCAAAGTCCACACGCAACCATGATGCGAAATGTGAAAAACGGAATGGCGACGGGAGGCCGGTCCCTGGGAGCGAACGACGTCAGGCCCACTTCTTCCGAGTCTGGTGTCATCGTGGCAATCAGACTACCTAAAACCGGTATCGCCCATTGGTAATGATTGACCTCCTCTTTTTGATCGGGCAGCCCGATAAGCACTTCAGCCGCGGGCTTTTCGTTGTGCCAGCGGGCCTCGATAGCGGCGAATTTTGCGGGCTGGTATTGATGAACGTAGTCACCATTCAAATGACCAAAGAACAATTGAATAGGAATCAGAATAGCGGCCAGGATGAGTCCCATGCGAAGCATCGCTCTGGCGTCTTCGTGATAAATGCCGCGTAGCTTGTACCAGGCGCCCGTCGCCGCCACACAAAACGCGCCGGTCAGGTATGACGCGAGAAGCACGTGGGGGAAACGCACCCATACAACGGGGCTAAAGATGATCTTGCCCCAGTCTGTCGGTACGAAGCTGCCATTGATCAACTGGTAACCCACCGGAACCTGCATCCAGGTGTTATTGACCATGATCCAAAACGCGGAAAGCGTCGTCCCACAGGCCACCATCAAGGTCGCGATGAAGTAGAACCTTGGCGCAATGCGCTCGCGCCCAAACATCAGAATTCCAAAGAACGATGCTTCGAGCGCAAACGCCGTGAAGGATTCATACGACAGCAGCGGACCTTGGATTGGCCCTGACATCCTGGACAGGACGCTCCAGTTCGTCCCGAATTCAAACGCCATCACGATGCCCGAAACGACGCCCAGGCCGAATGCGATCGCAAAGATCCGCAACCAGAAGTCGAAGAGCCGGCGATAGACCAATCGATGGGTCAACAGAAAGCGCGCCTCTAAAACACAGAGCCACGCCGCGAGCCCGATGGTGAAACTCGGAAAAATAATATGAAACGACACAGTAAAAGCAAACTGCAGACGTGAAATAAGGAGTGCCGTGATATGCATGTTCTAGTCACTCACGTAGTTTCGCCGTCATCAACCATCGAATTCTCGACCCAAGGTACTAGCCACAGCTGAGCTGCGACACACCCAATAGAGGGATGCCGAGAAAAAAAACTCTCGTGACAATTGACGGATGAGCTACGGGATCAACTTGTGCGCGCAGGGAAATGAAACGCACGGCGCGTGGCTTGCATGACTGCAGAGTCAGTGTGCAAGTTCCAGCTCGGTGTGTCGCCGCGCACCCCGCCCAGACTCTCTGAGGCCAAACGTTATGATGAGCGCCAGCGTCACCACGACGATCCAAAACAAGCCAGCGTGGTGGTAATGAACGACGCGGTCACTCCCGATCAGACCCAATGTTTTGCCATACAGACCGGCAAATATTGGCCCGATGAGCGCCGTCACACTGAACGTCAGAAAGTTGATGACACCGGTTGCGGTGCCTTTGACGTAATCAGGATTCACTTCCTGAATTATCGTGTAAGGAATCATCGCTGCGCCTGACGCGACGCCAAGAATGAATAGTGAAAGGGACGCGGGAGCGAAAGTCGGGAAATACGTCAGTTGCAACAGGCAAGCGATCATTACCACAATGCCGCCAAACAAAGCGGGCTTGCGCCGCCCCAGTTTGTCTGACACCCAACCAAGCAACGGACAGCCGAACACCCATCCCAGCGGTACCATGGAGGCTGTAAAGACCGCCGCCGAGAATTCAAACATTCTGTCGTCCTGAAACAAACGCACGCCCCAGACCATGTCGCCAACGGTGGTCGGCACAAACAGCAAACCGGAAACCGCGCCGCATAGATAAGACTGTGGATTGGTGAACACGACTTTATACGTGCTAAGCAATCCCGCCTTGGCGTTAGGATGCGCGTCATGACCGCCCGGCGTGAGTATCAGCAAGGCAAGCCCGACCACCAATACGGCCACACCAAGCAAAATCCAGAATTCGGGCACGGTTACGATGCCATGGATCAGATGACCCACCGCCACCTGCCCGAAGGTCCCCCCCAGCATTCCCAGACACTGAGTGATGCCGATGGCCGTTGCCAAACGCTGAGGGGAAAAACCGTGTGCTGCCAGGTAGACTGCCCCGGTAAACGCGAACGCGGATCCTGCGCCCTGCAATAGGCGGCCTAGATCGCCCATCTGGGCTTGTGGAATGGCGAATATAAGGCAGCCTAATCCCAAGACAGCCATCCCGGCCGGCACCACGTACTTCGCTCCCAACTTATCCAGCAACACGCCCGCAATCAGGCTGGTAACCGAATACGTGTAGTAATACGCGCCCAGAATCGAACTCACCGCGAGGGCGCCAACGCCGAACGCCTTGCTGAGTTCAGGCAGCATGACCGCAGGAGCTGAACGGCCCGCGTACTCAAAAAAATAGAACGCGAGCGCGCAACACCAGGCAATAATAAAACTTCGGGTGATCTTGTCCGTAGTTTGACGACTTTTCATCAGCAACACCCCTGCCGTCGGCCTGCCATCAGTGCCACAAAGCGGAATGTGCCACGTCGACTATTTCCGACGCCTGACCGTTCAGTACGGCCTTCATCATCCACACGCTGAAGCCCTTCGCCTGTTCCAAGGTCACGGTGGGCGGCATGACCAGCTCCAGACGATCGGTCACCACATCGATGATTGCCGGGCCGTCGTGCTTGAAAGCATCGATAAGCGCGCCACGCAGCTTGGCGGGGTCGTCAACCCTTACGCCGTAAATTCCGGAGTCAACGGCCAACTTGGCAAAGTCCGGGTTCTCCATGCCGGTCATCACCGGCAGAAAGCCGGAGGCCTTCATTTCGATATCGACAAAGCCCAGAAGGCCATTGTTGAAGACCACCACCTTTACAGGAAGCTTGGATTGTTTAAGCGTCAGCATGTCACCCATCAACATGGTGAAACCACCATCGCCGGACAAGGAAACCACTTGTCGCTTTGGGTGACTCTTTTGAGCACCAATGGCCTGCGGCATCGCGTTGGCCATTGATCCATGAAGGAACGACCCAAGCAGTCGGCGGCGCCCATTCATTTTTAGATAGCGGGCTGCCCAAACGGTTGGCTCGCCGACATCACAGGTAAATATGGCATCGTCCGCTGCAAGCTCGCTAACGAGTCTGGCGACCAGCTGTGGATGGATGGGACGATGTGTCGAACTCTCGTTGGCGAGTGAGTCCAGGTCCTTCCGCGCCCGGGCGTAATGGGCACGTGCCGTGCGGAGATGTCCATCATCCTCTCGCGTGGAAACTCCACCTTCAATCGCTGCGAGCACCTCACCGACATCGCCAATGACGCCGAGATCAAGACGGCAACGCCGGCCAAGGTTTTCCCCACGAAGATCAACTTGCGCGATACGTGCGTGTTCGGGATAGAACTGGCGATACGGGAAATCTGTGCCCAGCATCAACAGCGTGTCGCAATGAGTCATTGCGTGGTAACCCGAGGAAAACCCTATGAGCCCGGTCATACCGACGTCATAAGGGTTATCCCATTCGATATGCTCTTTCCCTCGCAGCGCATGCACGATCGGCGCCTTCAACTTCGCCGCCAGCGCAACAACCGCATCGTGCGCGCCAGCGCAGCCGGCCCCACAAAGAATCGTGGTGCGGTCGCCGGAGTTCAGAAAATCCACAAGCTCTTCGACGTCTTTTCCTGCGGGCACAACTCGCGGCAGGCGTGGCACGGGGCGAGGAGACGGATGCTGCGGTCCAGCTGCCTTCAGAGCCATGTCACCTGAGATGACGATAACGGCAACTCCCTGTTTGCTGATGGCCTCGCGAATCGCGGTCTCGACAATCCTGGGCACATGCGCGGGATCGGACACCAACTCTACAAAGTGGCTGCATTCCTTGAAGAGCGCCTGGGGATGAGTTTCCTGAAAGTAGCTCGACCCTATCTCCGTTGCAGGAATATGAGCGGCGATAACCACGACCGGCACGCGGTTACGATGGCAATCATACAGACCGTTGATGAGATGCAAGTTGCCAGGACCCGAACTGCCCGCACACACGGCGATCTCGCCGGTAAGCTGGGCCTCCGCACCAGCCGCAAAGGCCGCTACTTCCTCGTGGCGCACAGCAACCCATTCGATGTTTTTTCGCACCCGGAGCGCCTCGGTAATGGCGTTCAGAGAGTCTCCAACTAAACCGTAGATTCTTTTGACGCCCGCTATCTCGAGCGTTTCGATGATACGTTCGGCGACATTTGTCATAGTTATCCACCGGTGGCGTTGGTGACGGAAAACAGGGTTGCAAACGGCAACATTGGCGCGAGGTTGCGTCGTAGCACCATCCATCTACTTTAATCGTGCATTACCTACAGAGCATCACACAATCTTGGTGACTCACCCTCACCCAAATGGGTGACAAAGCGCGAAGTCCACCAGCAAATATTGTTGCGCCATTCGCTATGGCTGTCGGCGCTGCCACCTACGCCACGCGATAACCGGATTGGCAAGAATCACGCGGAAGGTAAGGCTGGAAGGAACTCGACATTCGAAGTGCGTACCTGGTGAGCCATCACTCCAAACCACAGACGCACCGATATTACTTGCGCGATCGAGAATGGTCTTAAGCCCCCAATGCCCCGGAACTCCCCCCGACGCAAAGATGGCCGGATCTATGCCCTTTCCATCATCGATGACCGAAATTCGTATCTCGCGCGCGCCGTACGCGACGGTTACCGCGACGGATTTCCCCTCGGAGTGCCTAAACGCATTCAGCATCGCTTCGCGCGCGATATCAATGAGTTCATTACCTAGTGAATCGGGCAGCTTTGGGCAATCGCCCGTGGCTCTCATTGAAAAGGACTTCTGATGAATGGCTTCCAGGTGTCGTCCTGTCACTTCGAGCGCAATCGAAGGATCTTGTTGTTGTTCCCCGCTGAAGGATTGTAGCGAAACGATCCGGTCTCGACCTTCAGCGAGGGCCAGTTTTGCGATACCTACCGACTCTTTCAACATCGCCTGTGCCGGCTCGCTTTTTGGCATGGCGAGCGCGGCCTGATTGACCTGCATCAGCAACGCTTGCACCGTTTGCAGCAGTGTGTCGTGCAGATCGTGCGCGATACGCATCCGCTCCCGGTCCCTGACACCCAGGCGATCCCTTAACCGTGTGCTCGCCGCGGCGATGCGCCACCGGAGGAAAAAGAACAACATCACCGCGCCAGCGAGCACGCATAGCAGTCGAAACCACCAAGTCTGGAATAAGCTTGGCTTGATGGAAAACTTAATAGAGGCTCCCTGCATGTTCCATACGCCATCGTTGTTGCTTGCGATGACGTGAAAGCTATAGGTGCCGGGCGGTATATTGGCGTAACTCACTTGCCTGGTCGACTTGCTTTCACTCCAACTGGTGTCAAAGCCGTCAAGTCGGTAGCGAAACCTTACCTTGTGCGGCGCGACCAAACTCGGTGCGCTGTAGGCAATATCGATGGTCTTTGTCGCGGACGAGATTGTTAGCGGGCCACTTGTATTCACTCGCTTACCATTGACATATATCGACTCGATGGCAACGGGAGGCGGAATGTCGTTGTGGACGACATGATGTGGATCGAGCCAAACAAGATTGCTGGCCGAAGCAAACCAGAGACGCCCATCGGACCCTTCGGCGGCCGACGGCAGTGGAACCTCTTGAGAGGCCGTCCCGGGAATTCCGTCGTTTTCATCGAACAGCTGATATTTCATCGCATGGCCAGCATCCTTTTCCGCCCGTGCGAGCTCGTCGGGCGAAATGCGCAAAATGCCGAGCAAGCTATGCACCCACATTGATCCATCTTCTGGAAACAGCAGGCCGGTGACGTTTCTAAGAGGAGTGCCGCCGTCGAGGTGAACCTGGACAAACCGACCATCTTGCAAATACGAAATGCCCCGTTCCCCTACTGCCCAAAGCCGATGACCGTGTTCGGACAAAACACGGACCATTCCTATATCAAGGCCATCAACGGCGCCGTAGGTCTTGCTGGTATTGTTAAAAAACGCAATTAACTGAGGGGTGCTACGCCCGCCCACCCAGACCGTGCCATTCGAATCTTCAAACAGTGCCCATGCATCAATGACATGGGCAACGAGGTTCCAGTCCTCTCCATCAGACTGTAAGAGACCGGCTTTCTTCACCAGGCTGCTTAACCAGAGACGTCCTGTGCGATCGCGCAATACGGCACCGATCATTCGTCGCTGAAATGCCTTTGGCTGCGCAAGCTCTTTTGCGTTGCCCGCTGCATCCAGCTGCCACACCCTTCCCCGAAGACCTGCCAATACCGAGCCGTCGGTCGATCCCTGCTGCATAGCCAACGCATAGGGAGGAACGGCCGTGGCGACGTAACCGGTATCCGTGATATGCAGGACGGGTTGATTACTGCTACCCACCCACATACTGCCGTTTGCTCCGCGCGCGATAGCCACATCGTGAATGCCATCTGGCAAGGCCACGGCGGAAAATGTGCTTGGACGGAAACTGTCGAGCCCGCGCTGAGTTCCGAACCAGATGTTTCCCTCGTGATCCACCAGCGCCGGCCAGACATAGTCGGCGGAAAGGCCGTCGATCTTGCTGAAGTGTTGTGCGGTGGTCATATCGCCTGATGTCGCTGATTGCAGCGCGTGATGCGCATCAGCAAACCGATAAAGGCCATTGCCGAGCGTGGCGACCCACATACCGCCATCACCATCGAAGGTGATGCCAGCAGAATCAAATGGCAATGCCCCGTCCGGGATTAGATGACGATCCGACACGACAAAATGCAAGATGAGTTTCGTGGAGACCGACAGGAGGAAGCTCCCATCTGGAGCCTGCCTCATCAAGAACATAGGTCCTTCCGGCAAGGCGACTCCGGCGTCCTCGAACCGCGAAGTGGTGTGATCGAAGGAAAAAATTCGCCTCACTTGCGTTAGCCATAGCCTTCCATTGGAATCCACAAGTAGCGCCGCAGGACGGCCATTTGGAAGTCCACTCTCTTCACCAAAGCGTCTCCAGGCTCCGTCATGAAAGCGCATCAAACCGGTCAAGGATTCTGCCCATATGTCACTGTACTTATCTCGCACAATCGAATAAATGTTGCCAGCAGGAAAACCCGAGTCGGCGCCGTAGTGAGTGAGATGGCCATTTTTGAGGTAGCTGATGCCGTCACCCACATAACCGATCCAAAGACCACCGGAAGGCTCGGCCAGCAAGGCTTGAACCGCGTCTGATAGCAGATGCTCACCAGTTGCAGGCGCGAACGTTACGAATTTGTTTCCGTCAAAACGATACAAGCCGGTTTCCGAACCCATCCAAAGATAGCCGTCCGTCGTTTGCGCGAGGCAGGAAATTCCACTGGGCGCGCCATCTTTTTCGGTCCAGGCGGTATGTTGAAAGTGACCGAGGGTCCACGATCTTGAGGGAGCGTCGCTTGCGCGAGCGCAGGAAAAGCCCAAAATCGTAACAACCACTACGAACCCTAGACGGCAGCCCCACGAGCGCGTGTCGCTGATCACGAGCTGCTCTCCCGGCGAGAACCTGATTAAAGTGAACGGAGCGCAGGACTCCGACTTGTCGCTTATCCCCGGCCAGCTCCCTATAGCCTTAGGAGTGGCGGAATGATTGTATGCCTGAGCATTGGCTTAAGCGCATTCATCATTCGCAATTTGACCAGCACGCTTACGAGCGACCCGGGCAAAGCAACCCACCTAATCGTCTAACGTCGATGGCGTGTCTCAGGACTTCGCCGGACACGTCAAAGGCGCGCTGGGGTTAGATTGAAGAACCACGCTGGCAACGTCCTTGGCAAGGTCTTGCACCAACCATTGATCGCTAGCAACAACCCCATCGACGCCAGCACCTCCGCTCCTGATCAGGGTGCTTTGGCATTCGATCCGATGTTCGGATCTGCCATCCCCGAGCGCCAGCCACCAATCGGCAACCATCACAACGTTACCCGACTGGTTTGCATCGAGTTTTTCAATCTCGACGCCCACTCTGGCAACGTCGACGTCATCGGCGCCATTGACGCGAGTATTTTCAATACCGTATTGACGTCGCCACGTGTCTTCCAGTGCGGCGCGAACCTCATCCGTCAGCGGCGCGGCCCAATGGTCTCCCGTTTGGATATCGACGGAACTTGCGCCCGATCGAAGGACCAACTGTTGCGTATCAATCTCAGCAGGAATCCGTAGGGAGACGAGGCGAAGACGTACAGCAGCCGGTGCCTGCTGCTGTCCTGAATCGGGAACTAGCAGTGTGTGATATCGAAAACCAGTTGACGCACACGAAGTGAGCATGCCACCCAGGACAAGCATCACCGCAAACTTCCTTGCGCTCATGGATGAATTCCCGCCGGAGCTGGCTGTTCAATGGGCGGGCTACCCGGCGCCGTGGGTGAGTCGATTCGTCCGCGTATCAAGGACTCCGGATGTTCCGACAATAAGTCAGACAATCCTCTGAACGACTCACTCGTTCGGGTCAGTTCCAACAGCAGCTGATTGAGGTTGGCTTGCAACGTGGAGTCAGGGCTCAACACTACGTCGACAGAGTGCAATGTGCCACCGGCTGCTTTCAACGTTGTCGAGGCCTGCGGCAAAGTGGTCGAATTGATCAGCTCCAGAGTTTTTCCTAGTTCTGTCACGTCGTGATTTACGCCTTGCCCGATCGAGTCAAACGGAATCTTCTGGAATTTCGCGATGATGTCGCCCAGTTGTTCCTGCAGTTTGTCCAGGCTTCCCGGAGCAGTCGGTATGATCATCGGTCGACTGTTGATATCGAAAGTTGCAAAGGACGGATGCGGCACAAAATCCAATGCAATATAAAGTTGGCCCGTCAACAGGTTCCCCGTGCGTGCTTGCGCACGCAACCCGTCTCCCACGAGTGCGGCAAGGAAGGTCGCAATCTTCTGTTGATCACCATGACCCGTCGGCAGCTTGTCCAGCACGTTTCCGAGTCGATGGCCATACAGCGCCACATCGACGAGGATGCTGAATTTCCGTGTAGCCGGATCATAGTCGAGGGCGATTTTTCGAACGTCGCCTGCATTCACCCCCACGAACTCGACGGGCGCACCTACCTGAAGACCGCGCAATGCGCCCGGAAAGCGCATTTGCATCAGCAAGGGAGAGCCGTCCGGATCGGCCATTGCCGACTGCCGATCGGCTGCCAACGCAAATGATGAATCAACCTGTGCCTCGGGCAAGTCAGTGGCTCCCGGTGGATCATCGAACGCGACGCCGCCCGCAATGATGGTGGCCAATGACTGCGTGCTCAGCTTGAGGCCGGCTGCCGTCAGCGAAACGTCCACCCCACTTGCGTTCCAGAAGCGGGTCGTCGCGTTGACGAACTGGTCGTACGGTGCGTTGATGAAAAATCGGATGGCCATCGATCTGGTGTGCTTGTCGAGCTGGTAATCGGCGACGTGCCCCACTTGAATGTGCCGGAAGTAGATCGGCGAGCCCACATTGATGGAGTTCAGGTCGTCGGCCGTCAACGTAAAACTGCGTCCCGACTCTCCGCTTGTGATCATCGGCGCATTGTCGAGGGCCGTATAGGTCCTTGCGGTGTTCGACGACTTGCCCGGATCAAGGCCGACGTACACACCCGACAAGAGAGTATCGATACCTGATATACCGCCTGCCCCGATTTGCGGGCGCACCACCCAGAATCGCGAGTCGGCGTGCAGTAAATGTTTGGCGGTCTTCTCCAATTGGACCGTGGCGAGTACGTGGCTGCCATCTTCCGTCAAGACAAGTTGAGTGACGGTGCCAATCACGACATCTTTGTACTTCACCCGCGTCTTGCCGGCCTCCAGTCCGTTCGCTGCGTTGAGACTGATAGTCACGATCGGACCTTGTTGCAAACGCGCGTTGACCAGCATGAAAATGCCAATGGCGATGGCAACCAGAGGAATGACCCAGACGATCGGCGTGTGATGTTTATGCGCCACAAGACGCGGCTCACGGAGTTCGCCTGTCGAGGAGTTAGTTAGCTCAGTCATGTTCTACCTGCCGATCCCAATGGAGTCGTCCGTCAAGACTCATGGCCGAGAGCATGGTCAACACGACGACCGAGCCGAAGAACACAATTCCAAGCCTCGGTTCGGCGACGCCCAGCGCCTTGAACTGAATAAGCGCGCTGACAATGGCAACTACCAGAACATCTAGCATCGACCAGTACCCGATGATTTCCACGAACTTGATCAAGCGCGTCTTGCCCACGAGTGCGCGCTCAGACGCCCGTGTGTCGAAGAGCAAGAAACCGAGCGACATGAATTTCGTGCAGGGCACCGCGACGCTGGCCAAGAAGATAAGCAGTGCTATGTCCCAGGAGCCCGATTGCCAAAATTCGACAATGCCGCCGACGATGGTGCTATCGGCTTCGTCTCCCAACATCTTGGTGTACATCACCGGGTAGATGTTCGCGGGGACGTACAGGACGAGAGCAGCGATGAGGTAGGCCGTTGAACGCGAGAGCGATGATCGCTTGCGCCCACGAACACGACGATGGCAACGCGGACAACGCACGGCTTCGGTCTCGGCGACGCTCAGCCCAGTACAAACCATCCCGCAAAGGTGGCATGTCATCAGATCCAGGTCTACTGCCCGACGGCCACATCTCATGGCTCGTCCTCGTATCGTAGCCAGAGCTCATGCGTGCTGCGCAGTGTAATGACCGCCATCAAGGGTGCCAGTAACGCGATCGAAAAAACGCCGACCCCGATAACGACGTGCAGATAGGCCGACAACTTGATAATCGCAACCAGGATGCCGAGCAGGAAAACTTCGGTCATGCCCCATGGCCTGCAGAAATGCAGTAGGCGCATGGCACTCACAAAATAGGGGCAGCTTCGCCCCGCGAGTGCGAACGACAATACCCACAGCAGCAGCGTAATCTGGACAGCCGGAATTCCAATCGTTACGAGGCCGGCTGCCAGCGCGACGGGCGCTCCCGGGCCTTGCCCCAGCGCAAGGATAGCCTGCCAAACAGTGGCCTGATTTTGCAGCCCATCCAAACTGATGACGGCAACCGGGAAGGCATTCGCAAAAACGAACAGGCAGGCGGCAGTAACCGTCAAGGCCATCCACGTGCTCACGGTAAATCGCGGCTCACTTTCAAGTCGCGAACTGCAGCGCGCACAGATCAACTTCTCACCTTTGCGGATCTCTTGCCGCGCATAGACTTCGTCGCACTGCTCGCACGACATCAGGTCTGGGTAGGCTTTCGGTTCGAAGGTCATGGACGATGGCCGAGGACACTCTATGCCCGTCTTGGGGCTGTCTTGTTGAGGATGGCGGCATATCGCATACGCAGCCCTCGGAAGCACCGACAGAAAACACCAACTCGCCGGCCTTTGCGTGAGCCAGATATGGATCAGCTTTTGCACCGCCGTCCCGAATGACCACAGAAGACTATGGCCCCTACGTTTTTTTTAGATCCCCCAGAAGAGTTAGATACAGGTCCGCTTGAAGTGCTGCGTATTGAATGCTCGTTGGATACTGCCTGAGCGAGACACGTTCAATTGACTTCGTTCCAATAGGTTGTCTATCGCAAGCACGGCCCGTCCCTCTTCTGCCCCTCATTTTGGGGATGCGGCAGCGACGCACTCACCGATAGCCTTGGCAAAGACGCCCTTCGATGTCGACTCTGGGCTCACCGTGCGCCACCGTGGAGACGAATTATGCAAAGCCGCAGGTCAACGAATTCCCTTGCAGGAAAGACAGCTGTTGTCGTAGGTGGTGGTGTTATCGGCGCTTCCTGGGCTGCGCTTTTTCTCGTCAGCGGACTCAAGGTGATCATCAGTGATCCTGATCCGCAGGTTGAATCAAAAGCTGTGGCCTTGATCGCCGCTGCCCTGCCTGCACTTAAAGCGCTCGGTTACGAGACTACCGACGTCGAGGCAAACCTCAGCTTTGAAAAAAACAATACTCAGGCGGTTGCTGGTGCGGACATCGTCCAGGAGTGCGGTCCGGAGAATGTCGAGTTCAAGCAGGCACTCTGGAAGACCATTGAAGATGCTGCGCCCGAGCATGCGCTGCTGTTCTCCTCTAGCTCGACTATTCCGGCCTCGGTGCAGTTCGCCCAGATGAGTGATCAGTCACGGCTGCTGGTTGGCCACCCCTTCAACCCGCCCCACCTTATGCCGTTGGTTGAAGTCGTCCCCACACCGAAGACGAAACCCGACATCACCGCGCAGGCCCTCGCCTTCTACCGGGGTATCGGCAAGGTTGCCCTGGAGATCAAGAAAGAGATTCCTGGATTCGTGGCCAACCGCCTGCAGGCGGCGATCTTTCAGGAATCGGTCTTCCTGGTCGCTGAAGGGGTGGTGAGTCTGAAGGAGCTTGATGACGTGGTTACCAGTTCCCTTGGCATCCGCTGGGCGACGTCGGGTCCTTTTCTGTCGTTCCATCTTGGTGGCGGCCCCGGTGGCCTTGCCCACTTCCTCGAGCATCTGGGGCCACCGATGGAACTCGCGTGGAAACACTTGGGAAAGGCCACTCTGGACGATGCAACCAAGGCGCTGCTCGTTAAGCAGCTGAGCGCGACTTACGCGACGTCTTCCTTCTACGCTTTATCGGAAGTCCGCGACGATAAGGAAGTCGCCGTCATCAACGGGCTGGCGTAAGTCCATAGTCCGGCATAAACCCGATCAATAGCAGCAAAAGGGCTGTCGTCGCTGGCGGGACGGCCCGACCCCGATTGATGCACCACAAGCTCCGCTGAACCAAGTACCCCATTCAGGAGGCCAGCATGTCCGTGGAAATAGGTGGGAAATTTACCAGGCAACTTGAATTTAATTTGGCCAACCGGTCCACTAGCTGCGAATTCGATCTGGCTGCAGAAACCGAGGCTGTTCTCAACAGCATCGGTGCGGCATCGACAGAAAGCGGCGGTCGTCTAAGTTTTTACGGCAAGGATCCCATCGTTCCGAGTGTCGTGCGTTTCGGATCGATGGCCGCCGTCGCTCTGGCCGCGAAAGCCATCCAGATTGCCTCGATCTGGCGCGTGCGGACCGGACGCTCGCAGGACATCACTGTGGATGTGCGGAAGGCGCTTCGTCGCTTCAGTCCTTTTATCGACCGCCAATGGGAGACGATGAACGGCTACGACGGCGGCATGTATTCCGATCCTGACAATCCGTACTTTGCCATGATGTACGAAACCAGGGATGGCATGTGGGTTCTACCCACCAACCCCTATCCGCAGATCCATCTCAAGACTGCCACACTGCTCAACGTGCCAAGCACGCCGGACCTCGTCGCCAAGGCCGTCAAGTGCTGGGACGGTGAGGCTTTGGAGCAGGCTGCGGTCGAGGCAGGCGTGGTTATGCCGCTTGCACGACCGCTCAAGCGAATCCTTGAAATGGATGTGTTTCGCCATGGACTGCGAGACCAGCCGCTGATCTCTGTGCAGAAGATCGCAGAGAGCGAACCGAAGCCGTTCGCGCCAAATGGCCGCGATCCTCTGTCTGGTATCCGCGCGTTGGGTCTCGCACACGTCATCGCTGGCGCATCTATCGGCCGGGCCCTGGCCTTGCATGGGGCCGATGTCCTGAATATCTGGGCACCGGAGGACTGGGAACACAATGTATTTCTCTATACCTCTCACGTGGGCACGCGGTCAGCGACGTTGCGAATCAAGGACGCTAAGGCGCGCGCGAAATTCCTGGAACTGATGGGTAGCGCCGACGTCTTCTACTCCAATCGCCGTCCTGGCTATCTCGAGCAACACGGGCTCACTGCGGATGCAGTGTGCAAAACATTTCCCGGCATCATTCATGCGCAGGTGGTGTATGCCAATGAACAAGGGCCATGGTCAGACCGGGTGGGCTTCGACGTTTCCACCGGCGTGGCTATGGGCTTGTTTTGCCTGGAAGGCAGTGACGACCACCCGGCTGCTCCGCCCATCAAGGTTGTCAACGACTACGTCGCGGGCTGGCTGGCAACGATCGGCGTGCTGCAGGCATTGAAACGGCGAGCTGTCGAGGGAGGCAGCTACAAGGTTACGGTGTCGCTGTCCAAGGTGACGCTTTGGCTCACGTCGATGGGCATATTCGATAAGGCCTACGCGACACAGACGGCCGGCTCCGCCGACGAGCACACCTATGTAGCGCCCGATCAGTTCAGCGCTGTCACTCCGCTAGGCATCTATACAGGGGTGACCGAGCAGGTCGTCATGAGCGAGACACCTGGCCACTACCGCTTCGTGCTTGAACCTCGCGGCGCCGCGCAGCCGAAGTGGCTTTGAAGGCGATCACCCACTCACCTTGGAGACGAACACATGACCCCTACCTCGGATAGGCTTCTCCTATTGAATATCGGAAGTCCTTCGCGCCTCCTGTCAATGTCGCCCGACGGTAGCGACATCCAGACTTTGGTGGCCGATCTCGGCGTGGCACCTGACGGCATCGCGGTCGATCCCCTCCGCCGGCACATCTTCTGGACTTACATGGGTTCGAAGCGCGATGGCGAAGACTTCTTTACCAACGACGGCTCCATCCAGCGGGTGGACTTCGATGGGAGCAATCACACGACCATCGTGCCCGAGGGTGGAACCTTTACCCCGAAACAAATGCAGTGCGACGCCGAGCATGGCCTGATCTATTGGTGCGATCGAGAAGGAATGCGCGTCATGCGCGCCCGAGTCGATGGCTCGCAAATTACCACCCTGGTGCAAACGGGCGTCAGCGAGGAAGACCGACACGATCGCCGACGTCATTGCGTCGGGGTGGCAGTCGACACCAAAAATGGCTTCCTCTACTGGACCCAAAAGGGCAAGCCCGACGGCGATGAAGGACGGATTCTGCGCGCCGCCCTGGATTTTCCGGAGGGTGCCGATCCCGCAAATCGGCCCGACATTGAAGTGCTCTTCGACAGCCTGCCCGAACCCATCGACCTCGAATGGGAGGAAGAAACTGGCTATCTCTACTGGACGGACCGTGGCGCCCCGCCAGCCGGCAACACGCTCAACCGTGCCGCAATTCGTCGGGGACAGCCAATGACTCGCGAGATTATCCTGACGGGCCTGCACGAAGGTATTGGTCTGGCGATAGATCGAAGAAATAGGCGGGCCTACGTCAGTGACCTCGGCGGCTTTTTACGGAGGGTGAATCTCGAGCATCCGGATGATGGCAAGATCATCTTCTCTGGGCATGGGCCCCTTACGGGCATTGCTTATCTGGGCGCATGAACTGCCGCCGTCCTTTCGCCCATCAGAAATTACTGGTGCCTCATCGGTGTTCTCAATGAAAGGAACGAAGTTATGTCGAAAATCAATTCCTACGATTCGTCCCGCAGGCAATTCATAACCCGCAGTGCAAGCCTGGCGACTGCGGTAGCGCTAGCCCCTTCTTTTCTTTCAAGCCAGCTGTTCGCGTCAACGCCACCCAGCAAACCTTCCTCTTCAAACCACAAAGGAGACTCGGCCATGAGCTCGATCACCACCAAAGACGGAATCAGCATTTATTACAAGGACTGGGGAAAAGGTCAGCCGATTGTCTTCAGCCATGGCTGGCCATTGTCGGCAGATGACTGGGACGCGCAGATGCTGTTCTTCCTAAGTCATGGCTATCGTGTAATTGCCCATGATCGGCGCGGACATGGCCGCTCCACACAGACAGGCGATGGCAATGACATGGATCATTATGCATCCGATCTAGCGGCATTGACCGAAGCTCTCGATTTACGGGACGCCATCCATATAGGCCATTCAACCGGTGGCGGCGAAGTAGCGCGCTACGTAGCTCGCTATGGCCAACATCGCACAGCAAAAGCCGTATTGATCAGCTCAGTACCGCCCATCATGGTGAAGACGCCTAACAATCCGGGTGGACTACCCATCGAAGTGTTTGACGGCTTTCGCACTGCGCTTGCGGCCAATCGCGCGCAACTTTATCTGGACGTTCCCTCGGGGCCTTTTTATGGCTTCAATCGCCCGGGTGCGAAAATATCTGAAGGGATCATTCGCAACTGGTGGCGCCAGGGAATGATGGGCGGTTCCAAAGCGCAATATGACTGTATCAAGGCCTTCTCAGAAACGGATTTCACTGAAGATTTGAAACAGATCAACCAGCCTACTCTCGTTATGCACGGTGACGACGATCAGATCGTTCCCTACAAGGACGCCGGCGTTTTGTCGGCAAAACTTCTGAAGCATTCGACGCTCAAGATCTATCCTGGGTTCCCGCACGGGATGCCTACAACGGAAGCGGACACTATCAACAGGGACCTGCTGGCATTTATCAAGGGATAGAAGGCATCAGAAATCTGCTGTGATGCAATATCTCGCACGCATCACAGCAGTCCGTGCAGATTTCGGAAGGTCCACGGCCCGAACGCGGACGAGGTTGCAGAAGGCAAAAGCATCATCGAAGAGGCGACTTCGTTACTCATTTCACCTGGGTGAGCCGCCAATTCCTTTAGGCCAAACCCTCGCCCCTTATACTCACAGCCACGACGCTGTCGGCGATCGCGGCACAGACGCTTTCAATCGCTACGCTGAGCGCTGCGCCACGGTGATCTTCGGAGAAAGACGTGAATGTGACTTTGCTCCCCGCTGCGATTCTGTTTGTGATTGCCATCGTCGGCGTCTTCACGCTCCGACGCTTTTCGGACCGGGTCCGCATCACTTTCGATTTGATCTGCTTCATTGCGATCAGTTTGTACCTGGCAAAACAAGGTACTTTTCCCGTCTTTGCTCCGTTGAACGCATCGGCCGACAGCGCGGCACTATGGCTACGCGCAATAGGCGGAGCATGGTGGCTACTAGGCTCGCGGATCGTCGTGGCCCTGCTCGGCTTTGTGATCCATCAGCGACGGCATTCACGCGAGGCCCGTTTATTCTCTGATCTTTCTGCTGCTGCCATCTATATTGCAACAGCGGCCGTAGTCTTGAATTCAGTGTTCGCGCTACCTGTGACTGGCGTCGTGGCGACATCCGGTGTCGTGGCAATCGTTCTTGGTTTGGCGCTACAAAACACTTTGGCCGACGTATTTGCAGGCATAGCTGTTGGAGTTGAAGCTCCTTTCGGTGTCGGTGACCGGATCCAGATCGCCGACCGGATCGAGGGGATAGTCGTTCAGATGAATTGGCGGTCTATTCGCATTCAAACCGACGGAGACGACATCGCGATCATTCCGAACAGTCTCATCGCCAAAGCCGAAATCATTAACAGGAGTTCTCCTGCTGAGCGAAGAACCTCGTCAGTCGAACTCTCATGCACCAGAGATGCGACCCCCGAAGATGTTATTGAGGTGCTTCAGCAAGCCACGCTGTTATGCCCACACATTCTCCGTATGCCATCCCCGAGCGCTACACTTTCACAGCTAGGTCCTAAGAGAAACGTCTACAAGATTTCTTTCTATGTCGAGCGTACCTCGTATCTGTCGTCGACAAAGGATCTCCTCCTGCGAGGAGCGCGACGCCAGCTTCACTATGCTGGCTTGCTCGCTGGAGATCGGAAAGGTGAGATTGCGAGTATTTCCGTCAACAGCGATACGCTTGCCGCTCGTCGAATACTCCGCGACCTACCTCTCTTTGAGGACCTTGTGGAGCGGCAAATCGACCAGCTGACAACTCTCCTGCAAACCCGTCGTTTGGAGCCTGGAGATGCGCTTTTTTCCGAAGGGGAGTCAGACACCTTTCTCTACATTGTGGCCTACGGTATCGTCGAATTGAAGCGCCACGCAGGAGGAACATTGGAAACGCTAGGCTGCATAGGCGCGGGAGAATACGTCGGGGAAATCGGGTTGTTGACTGGAGCCCCGCACGCTGCGTCGGCGGTCGCGCGAACCCATTGCAGAATCTACCAGCTTCCACGCGAAGCCATTGCGCCGCTGCTGTCTGAAAATACTGACCTAGCCTCTGCCTTCGACAAGTCGGTAAGGCAAGGCCTGGGAATCCTTAATCGGGAAGTTGCCGTCAGGGCAACTCCCGATATTGGAGTGAAGGGGCAGCTACTGCAACGTATTCGAAGGGTTTTTCACTTCGGCGCAGAGTGAGCTCAACCTGCCTTCGCCACATACTTTGCGACGCACGGGCTCCCTTCTTTGTCGAGTCGTATGTGACTTAATGAGCTTCACGCCGAAGCTCGCCTAAGCACGTAGTTCTTTAACAAGCTACGCCTGGAGTCAAAACCATCGGAAACGATTCGCGTAGGCTCGCCTTGGCGGCAAAACAAGCGTAACTACCGTGCCTTTCATGCGAGCAGAGCGGATGCTCAATCGAGCACCTATCTCCCTTGCCCTTTCATACATTCCTTTAACTCCCCAGTGTCCCGTCACCACACTATTTTTCCGCACTGAATCGACGAATCCCGTTCCATCATCCGTCACTATTGCTTTAAATTTCCAAAGTCCGAACGTGAGTTCGATGCTAACTTTCTTCGCATTTGCATGCTGGAAAGCGTTAGCTAGCGCCTCCCCGAGAATGCGCTGTGTTTCATCCTTTGCTGATGGTATCAAGTGCTGCTGGCGACCTGACACTCCCAAACTAAACTCTGTCTTATAGCGGCGGCTGAGCAAGTCGCCTATTTTTTTCAGCTCGGCTACGTAGTCCTCGGTGTCTGAGTATTCCGACCTGAGGTGCCGAACTTTGTTTCTTCCCTCGAGCACCGCATCATTCGTCATACGGGCGAGCTGCCTCAATTCCTGTTGCACTCCGGCGTCAATCGTACCCATTGAAATCGCTTCGAGCTGCAACACCAGAGCTTGCGTGCTCTGTAGAAGAGTATCGTGCAAATCCCGCGCTACGGCTTCACGTTCTTTGGCACGAATACGCATGCGTGCGTACAACCGTGAAGTCGTCCTATTAACCTGCAGTCGAAATGCCATAAAAATAAGGCTGGCCGTGACTACTAAACCTAGTAATCGAAACCACCAGGTCTCGAAATAGCGAGGCGCGATGTCAAAGCTCAATGTCGCAGGTGAAGTGCTCCATCCTCCACTATCGTTGGCAGCACGAACTTCAAAGGCGTACTCGCCAGAGCTGAGATGGGAATAAAAGGCCTGCCGGCGCGCCCCCACGTCTTGCCAGCCGCTGTCAAATCCGGCTAAGCGATATTGGAAGTGTATGTACTTGGGTCGCGTCAGCTCCGGGCTTGTGTAGTCGATCTGGATGTTTCTCGCGTCCTTAGGCAAGTGCACATGGTTGCGTGACACGTCATAGATAGTGTTCCCATCCGATAATTGCTCGATCAGAGGCGGGGGCGCTGAAGACAGCGCTGGAATGTCGTCAGGGTCAAGCCAAGCCGCCGACTGGCTTCCCGATATCCATAAACGACCATCGGATCCGAGCACTAGAGACGGTAACGCATGCATTTGGGAGGGCGTACCGGGCAGACCATCATCTGCGTCAAATAGCCGGTAAGGCATCGACAAAGTTGCCCCACTCAGAACGCGTTTTATCGACTCTGACGAAATCCGGAAGAGTCCGTCCAGCGTATGTACCCATAGGTTGCCGCCTCGATCAAACAGCACACCCGAAATATCTCGCAAAGCCGTTTGACCGTCCAAGCGTAGCGATTGGAATGTGCCATTCTTGAACAGCTGCAACCCCTCGTCCCCGCCAAGCCAAATCGCCCCTGCATGAGCAGTGATCACCTTGACTATGCCGACGGCTAGCCCATTAGCCGCAGAAAATTTGTGCGTAATACCGCCGTTTATTGAAACCAGACGGTTCTTCATGTAACCCGCCCAAATCACGCCCGACGTATCAGTGGCCAGAGAAAATGGGCGCTCGATTTTCACCGGCGAAGCCCAGGTCTCGCCATCCCATGTCATCGGAGCTTGTGTGTCGTGAATCGCCGCCCAGATGCGTCCCTGTCTGTCGCGAGTCATTGATGCGAGAGCACCTCCACCATGTACTGGAAGCTGAGCAAGCTTTTTAGGAGATCCAGGCGCTAGCTGCCACAAATCATCAACGGTAGCGGCATACACAGAGCCATCGCGATCGTCTGCGTAAGTGGTGATCGCAAAGCGCGGCACCTCTGATTGCTGGGGCTTGCCGTCCACCACATGGATGACATTGAAATTTTCGCTTCCGATCCAGGCGTCGTCGTGACCACCCGGAGCGATCGAGATCATCGTTATGCCGGAAGGCAACGGTACTTGGGAAAATGCGCTGGGCATCAGCTTGTCAATGCCGTTTTCCGTACCCGCCCAGATATTACCTTGCCGATCCTCTGACAACACGGCGAAATTTCCGGTAAGTCCATTTGCCTGGCTGAGCTTTTGATCGAATGAGGCAAGCGACACGGTAGGATCACGGGGAAGCGCCGCTAAAGGCCCAAAAAAATGCACTCCGTCATCCACCGTGCCGACCCAAAGGTTCCCACGGTGATCTTCGAAAGCATATTCCGCATAAAGCGGAATAGGAGAACCCACCTCCTGAAGTTTCGTGCCTATTGCAAGGAAACGATGGACCAACTTATCCCTTGTCGAAACAAACAGGTTGCCACCAGAGCCTGTCGAAATACTGAACGCCTGGGCTACCTTCGTTCCAGAATCAGTAAACTTGTTTTCCCCTTCCATAAGAACATAGATCTCACCGTTTGCATCGCTGGTCCACAGATTGAACGATGAGTCTTGTGCAAGATTTTGTGAGAAGTCGGGTTCATGCTCCTTGGCGTCGATCTGTTTCCAGCTTCCGCCGGAGAATTTAAAAAGGCCTGGGTAGCCGAAGGCCAGGACATCACCCGCCCTTGTGCTAAAAAACTCTGCAGTCCCGCCCGTCCATCCCCCGCTTTTATCGTAATTGGTAATGTGCCCATGATTGATAAAGCTCACGCCGGGCACGCCATACGATACCCATAACCCACCGCTGCGCGGCGCGTAGACCTCGCTGACCTGCGAGTTGATGAGGTGTTCGCCAGCAAAAGGGACAAACGGGCGAAATTCTTGGCCGTCGAATACAGTCAGACCTCTATCACCAGTTAGCCATAACAAACCGTCGCTGGTTTCGGCGATTTTATCACTGTCCTTAGGAGCACCATCCCTTTTCGTATAGGCAGTGTGCTGGTAACGCCCCAATGTCCAAGAAAAGGGAGACGCTAAGGTGGCCTCGGTCGCGCAAATCAACGCACAGCCCGCAAAAAACCTAGGCATGAATTGACTATGAGTTACTTTCACTTGGCGATCCAAATATTGGGATGATTCGCTTCACTGCGTTGAACACGAGATCTCGAAGGAATCGGAAAAGTCGGTAGTACCGAATAAATAACAGAATCAGCCACTGATGATCCCGCGTCGGATTCCTATGCAAACAGCGTGAGTTCGGTCGCGTGCATCCAATTTCCCCATGATCGCCTTCATGTGGCTTTTGACTGTCTCTTCCGAAATGGTCAGTTCGTGCGCAACGAGATTGTTGGAATTACCCGCGGCGACGGATTGCAACACTGCGATTTCGCGCAAGGTGAGCGGCTCATCGATAGAATGTGTCGCTAAGCCAGCGGCGACCTCGCTCGGAAGATACTTATGGCCCTCAGCCACACGTCGGACGGCTACGCTTAGCTCATCCAGCAAACTGGTTTTGAGAAGATAGCCCGCCGCGCCAGCTTTGAGAGCTCTCAGCGCTTCTACATCGCCATAATAAGTTGTCAGGACGAGAATTCGCGCCTGAGGATCTTCGGAGATGATGATGGAAATCGCTTCGACACCGCCCAGTCCTGGCATACGAAGGTCGATAAGTGCCACATCAGGTCGGTGTTCACGATAGAGGCGTATGGCTTCGTTTCCGTCGCCCGCTTCAGCCACGACCTTCATGCCGGTCTGTTTACTCAATACGGCGGCGACACCCGCGCGAAACAGTGGATGGTCATCCACCAACAGCAGCCGAAGTATCCTGATGGACTCTTCCACCCCACAGCTCCTTCAAATCATCGCACATCATCTGGCACGGCCATCCCCTTAACAACGCCCCAAACGCGACCAACCTCGCGCAAATCAATGCCAACATTCGTCAGGGTAGCGCGAACTGGAATCGTCTGCACAGGCGCGTTTGATGCGATGCCAGGCGTCGTCCGTTTGCTTGGAAAGATGACCTAGCAAAACAAAAGCTAGCTCATCGGTTAGCGCAATAGACTCCGAATCTGTTGATGCGCTTTTACACAGAACGGCACACTGGGCCTACTCAGCCCAACTCCTCCCGAGGTGATGCATTTAGGCTAGCTGTCTAGGCCTTTACATTGTGTCCTAGCCTTTTGGCCGTGCTTTCAACCGCTTCCGTTCAGTTTTGAAAACGAAAAGTCATTTTTAAAAACTCACGTAGATCTCGCTTGTTGCGGTGTTTAGACCCCCGCCCCATGTGCCCTGTCAGGGAGGACCCTAAATTTTCTGGCCCCAACACTTTTTCGCGGCTGCCGCAGGACCATCGTTTGCGCGCGGTCGTGGCGAAGCCATGCACGACGCTGTCAATCAGCCGGGCATGCCCAATCAAAAATCATTTTTCAATCAGGCGAACAGATAGGTGAAGGTGAGAAATAGAGATATCTAGACACACCAGACACACACATAGACACCTTTGTATGCTCCAGCAATTGCTCTTATTCCGCATTCATAAGCCGTTCCAGCCACACTAGCCACACCATCCACTGCTTATACGACTACCTTTCGCTTGATCGCCACGACGTTACCTCCCTTTCCCGTTAGCAAGCTATATAAGGTTTCCAACGCCGCTCGCTTTTCCTGCAGATAGTCGTGCTTGTTGTAATGCCGTGACTGCACTCCACCAAGGCCATGCGACTGCAATTGAGCCAGCTCGCCAGACTGCAAACCGGCAGCAGCCAGACGCGTCTCGACCGTACGGCGAAGGTCACCAACAGTGAAAGCCCCCTTCTCCAGCTCGCCCGCTTCATTCATTGCGGCGCGAACGGTCACCATGTGATCACGCATGCTTTCGTAGCTCGCGGGACTTGCACCATGCGTCAGGGTGAACAAGTGCGAGCCTAATTGGTGCCCCATTGCTCGCATCGCTTCCAGGGCTGCAGGAATCAGCGGCACGTCATGGATTCGCGCCACCTTACGACGGCCCTTCTTGTCCATGATCCGGACGCTTTGAAGATCACCGTCGTAGTCGTCGACAGTGAGCCGGGTCAACTGCTTGATTCGCTGGCCGCCGGTAAGCAAGTGGAAACGCAACAACGCGCCAGCTGAACCGGGCAACGCAGCGATTCGTATCCAGTACGCGCGCAGCTCAGCCACAGACAGCGCACGCTCCCGAGATTGCGTCGCGCCTTCGATGGTCGCCAAATCGCGCGCCGGGTTGTGTGTAATGCGTAGGTCTTGCAACGCTGGTAACCCGCGCGCATCTTGTCGAGCACGAATCGCCGCCGCATAAGCCGCACGGATATAGCTTCGCAGTTTGGCTGCTTCGCGTAATTTGTCGGCATTCGCCACACGGGCAATGACTGGCAGCAGGTCGTCCATGTCAATGTCAGCGGCCGGCGTTGTCCACAGGACGGGCCACGCCTTCGCAACATGTCGCTCAATTGCAGTGCCTACACTGGCCGCGCTGGCCTTGCCATCACGCTTTAACTGCGCGACATAGGCTGTCAGGAGCGCGCCGAGCGTGGCGCGCTGCTTGGCCTCCGCTAGGGCGCTAGAATTAGTTGCTGCCGCATGCTGCCGCTGACGCTCGCGTTCATCAGCTTCCAGCATGGCGCGTAGGTCGCTTGCGCCCGATAGGTAACGATCGCGCAGCTCCTTGGCACGCCTTTTTGCATCGTCCAGCGTTAGGCCGTTCTTGCCATCCTTATGGAACCGCCCAAGTGGCAAGTCATCGTACCGCGCAGATGAGTCGCGATAGCGGAAGTAGAACCGTGCTCCGTTCGGGCCGCCCTTAGCACGCAAGGCGCCTTCATTCTTTCGGCCGTCTTCGCTCAGCCACTTGCCGGACTTCAAAGCCTCAAGCCCACGCACAGTCATACCCATATCAATCCCAGTCCCTACAGAGTCCCTACGAGGGATAGGATCGCATGGAACGACGCGGCACGCCACGAGTGGCTAATTCATTGGCATACAAGGCTTAGACAGCCTTTATGACATCGCCTGATACGATAAGAAACGGCATCTTGAAGGACTTAAAATCCCTCACTTTCGGGTATGCGGGTTCGACTCCCGCCCCGGGCACCACGTGTATCAATAGCTTGGAACAATCGTGAGTTTCGGCAGCATGGCCGTCTCGGGTTATCGGTTGCCTTTCGTATTCAGCTCGCGATGCACCCTGAGACAGCGGCGTGCATGGCGGGCATTCACTCTGCGCAATCGGGTACCTGTAACTTCTGACAGGGACGCGACTTTCAGACGAACTGGTTTGCTATAAAGCGGCTTGGTCCGACGGCTCACGGCATGCCTGTGAAGCCGGTCATAGCTTAAAGCGCGTCACCCAGGGGAACTCAATGAATTTTGTTCGGAGCATGTGGCTGGTGCTGTGCGTCGGCGTGTGCAGCGTCGCGTCGGCTTCTGGGGTCGGTAGCCCTGCTCAGCAGATGGGCCCTACCGCGAGAACGAGCGCACACAGCGCTTCTTACACGCCGGTGAACGCAATAGCTCGGTCGTTGCCACAGACGAGCCCATCCGCTACCACGTTTTACAGTGCGCCATATGGTTGTGATGACTACTGGTTCGGTACTTGCGGAAAGTCCCCAACCATAGGTGCGGCGGTCGTCGCTTGGTGGGACGCCTATCAGCATTATTGGGGCGTCAATTCATCAAATTGTAGCTATTCATATACCTTGGGGGGCGCAACCCCCTCATCGCCATCGGTAGTTGCGCTGATACCTGTGAGTGGAAGTGCCTGCGGAGGGACCGGGTCCGTCATGGGCACTGCCTATTCCTACGACCCCGCCAAAAACTCCGGTAAAGGCTGCCTCGATAACGGAGGCGAAGGCGCCCCGTGCGACGGCGACCCCAATGTCGGTGACCCGATCAACGCCTCGACCGGCAACAAATATCTGCAGGAAGACGATTACCTCGATAACCCGTCGCTGACATTCCGTCGCTTCTACAACAGCACCGCCGCCATCGCGTCCACCGCGATGGGGACGCAGTGGCGTCATAGCTTCGATCGCACCATTGAAATACTTGGCAGTCCCGCCACGGAAATCGTGATGTTCCGCCCGGACGGCTCGCAGGAAACGTTCACCAAAGCCAATGGTGTGTGGACCACCACGCTGGCCAATGTGGACACCCTCACCGAGACCGACAATGCGCAGGGTGTGGCGACGAGCTATACAGTGTTCCTGGGCGCGACGCGACACTCCGAGACCTATGGCGTCGGCGGTCATGTGTTGTCGATCACCGATGAAACCGGGCAGACCACCACCCTGACCTACAACACGTCCACCGGTCAATTGGTGACCGTGACCGATCCGAACAACCGCCAGCTCGGCTTCACCTACGACAGCAGCGGCCACATCCATCAGATCACGCTGCCCGATACCGGCACGCTGACCTACACCTACGACACCACTACCGGCCATCTGGACTCGGTGGAATATCCGGACAGCAGCACACGTACCTACGTCTACAACGAGCCCGCGTTCACCAGTGGCGCCAACTTGCCGAATGCGCTGACCGGCATCATTGACGAAAACGGCGTGCGTTACGCAAACACGGGGTACAACACCAGCGGTCTGGCGACGTCCTCCAGTTTCATGAGCACGCCAAGTACCAGTGTCTTGACCACCCAGCTCACCTACAACAGCAACGGCACCACGACCATGCTGTATCCGCTGGGGCATAGCGCCACGATGGGCTTTACCCAGGTGAATGGCTTGAACCGCGTCGGCACCATCGACCAACCCTGCGGCCCGGATTGCGGACAGCCGTGGCAAACGCTTACCTATGACACCAACGGTTACCCCGCGTCGTATACCGATTTCAAAGGCAACCTGACCACCACGTAGTACAATTCCTACGGTCTGCTGCATATCGAGGTCGACGGCGTGGGCAGTGCCAATCAGCGCACCACCACCACCGTCTGGAACGGCAGCTTGCATGAGCCACTAACGCGCCAGGTGCAGAACGCTCAGGGCACCGTGGTCACCGCCGCCGCGTGGGCCTACAACTACCTGGGTGAGGTGAACGCGCGCTGCGAGATCGACCCGGCCGTGCCCGGGGCGATGTCTTATACCTGTGCCAATACCACGACGCCGCCGGCTGGCGTGCGGCAGTGGGGCTATCACTACTGTGGCAGCGTCGACACCATCCAATGCCCGGTGCTCGGTCTGTTGCTGTCGGTTGATGGTCCGCGCACCGACGTGACGGACACGACGAGTTACGTGTACTACATGCTCGACGGCGTCAATCATCACCACGGTGATCTCGAGTCGGTCACCGATCCGCTGGGACATGTCACGACGTACCTGACCTACGACGGCGCCGGTCGCGTCAAAACCATGCAGGACCCCAACGGCGTGGTCGCCACGCTAACCTACACGCCGCGCGGCTGGCTTGCCTCGCGCAGCGTCGGTAGCGCCACCACGTCGCTCACCTATTGGCCGTACGGCGCCGTCAAGACGATCACCGATCCCGACGGCGTCACCACCACCTTTACCTACGACGGCGCACATCGCCTGACCGACATCTCCGATGCGCAGGGCAACGATCTTCACTACACGCTGGATGCATCCGGCAACAAGACCGGTGAACAGATCCGCACCGCGTCCGGAACTACGGTGAAAAACCTGACCCGCCAGTTCAACGCGCTGGGTCAGCTCACCGCGGTGATCGACGGCCTGGCCCATACCGTCTTTAGTGCCAGCGCGAGCAACAGCTACGACGCCAACGGCAACCTGGTCACCAGCGTCGACGCGCTGGGCTACCAGCGCCAGCAGGGCTTCGATGCGCTGAACCGTCTGGACAGCACGATCGCCAACTACGAAGGTACCGATCCGGCCACCAGCAACACCACGAGCGTCTACAGCAAGGACGCACTGGATCGCCTGGACGGCGTGGGTGATCCGACCCTTCTCAACACCACCTACACCTACGACGGGCTCAGCAATCGCACCAAGCTGCAAAGCCCGGATACCGGCACCAGCACCGACACCTACGATACGGCCGGTAATCGCCTCACGCATACCGACGCGAAGGGGATCGTGGGCACCTCGACCTACGATGCGGACAATCGCCTGGCGAGTACCAGCTATCCCGACATGACGCTCAATGTCACGTACCACTACGACGAAGCCAACTCGGTGACCGGTTGCAGTGCCTCCAGCCCGATCGGTCGGCTAACGCGTGTGGTGGAAGCCACCGTCACCACGATCTTCTGCTACGACGTGCGCGGCAACGTCATCCAGAAGCAGCAGGTCACCTCGGCCCAGACAGACACCACGCTGTACGGTTACACCCTAGCCAATCGCCTGAACAGCGAGAGCACGCCGGATCACACGGCAATCAGCTACAGGTACGACAGCAACGGCCATATCGTCAGCGTCACTGCGACACCCAGCGGCGCCAGCACAGCGCCTCCGACGGTAGTCAGCGCGATCACTTGGCTGCCGTTCGGACCGATCAACAGCTACACGCTGGGCAATGGCCAGACCATCACGCGCACGTACGACGCCAACTACCGGCTGACCGACCTGACCAGCCCCGCGCTGAACCTGCACTTCGCGCGGGATGCGATGGGCGACATCGTGGCGTTGGGCAACGCCCCGGGAGCCAACCCGGCCACGGAAACCTACAGCTACGATCCACTGTATCGACTCAAAGGTGTCGTCGAAGATAACGGCACCACGCTGGAAAGCTACACCTACAATCAAACCGGTGATCGACTTAGCAAGACTGCATCAGGCTTGGCGACAGGTGCCTACCTTTACAACACCGGTACGCATCAGTTGTCGAGTATCGGTGGCGCGGTCCGCACTAATGACGCCAACGGCAACACCACGGGCAGCGTGATCGGCGGCAATACCTATGTCTTTGGTTACAACGACCGCAATCGCCTGGCGACGGTGCAGCTCAATGGCGTGACCGCGGGCACCTACACGTACAATGCCCTGGGCGAGCGCATCGGCAAGGTGGCCGCCACGACCGAGCGCTATGCATATAACGAGGCAGGCCAACTGATTGGCGAGTATGGCACCATCAACCGCGACTACCTCTGGGTGGGCAGCCTGCCGGTGGCGGTCATCGACAACACGATCAATGGCACCACCACCACCAGTACAGTCAACTACATCACGGCAGATCAGCTGAATACGCCGCGGGCGGTGACCAACAGTGCTGGCGCTGTGATCTGGTCGTGGGCCTATGCGGGGAATCCGTTTGGGGAGCAGCTGCCGACGTCAACGACGGGCTACGTGCTCAACCTTCGCTATCCCGGTCAGTACTACGATGCGGAGTCAGGGACGAACTACAACCTACTCCGAAATTACGAACCGGCTGTGGGACGCTACCAGCAAAGTGATTCAATCGGGCTCCTAGGAGGGATCAGTACGTATGCCTACGCTGGCGGAGACCCGCTGCTTCGCACCGATCCAAAAGGTAAGTTGTTTGGCGCTGATGATGTCGCGGAATATGTCATCGGGGCCGCCATCGTCGGGGCTGTGGCTGCGGCTGTCACCACGTATGTGGAAACTGATGGCAACTGGACTGCGACTGGTGAGGCAGCAATTGGTGGTGCCGTTGGTGGCGCAGTGGCAGGAGTTTTAGCGGCGGGGGAGGCAGCTACGGCGATTGGCGTTGCTGCAGGACTCATCGCCGATACGGCGATAAATGCGGCTACGGATGCGTGGAGCGCTTCCCAAGTGACTGGATCATTGCCTGCACCTCAACAAAAGTCATGCCCATGAATAACCTGCCTCCTAAATCGCTACTTTTCCTAATCGCTTTAGCTTCCGTTGCTCAAAGCTACTTCTACTACGAAGCCATCCACGTACTGCACTTACAGCCTCATAGATACCCCTATTCCATGCTTATTTTTGGGTCTGCATTGATGATGTTTTTGCCGCTCTGGGGGGAGCGACGAGGTGTCGTGGGATTGTCGTATATCCTGGCGACCATCTCTTGTCTCGCAGGAATCGCTATGGTCATTGGCATACATCATCCTGGGTCACACTGAATACAAATGACAGAGGGAGCGGAGTGAGGAGGCCTGGATTTGAATGATTGAAACAACGCACAACCAGATCGCAATTCGAAACTTGCTCTATTCGCCCATTGGCGAATCGCCGCGGCAAAAGCTCACCATTCGCATTGTCGGTCCCTATCTTCTGACGCCCTGATCAGTTTCGTTCGTGTTCGACGAAGGCACTGCCGGTTGTGACATCGATTTCGACGGACTTCCTCAGAAGACCATATCTCTTTACGGAGCGGATACGCTCCAAGCTCTGCGACTGGCAGTGGACATCGACCCCTATTTGCGCGGATTGACTCGAAGATACGATTTTTTCTTCGACAACGGCGACTTCTATCTTGACGATTGATCTTCACCCGTAAACGAACCTGCACATCGCGCTATAGTCTTGCGGCGGCTCAATTTCTGCCGAGAACGCCTGCCTAACGTGGGCGTTCTTCCCCTCCGCATTTGCACGATATGGATTCGAGCCACCCTCCCCCACCCTTCCAAGCCACTGCAATCCGGGGGTACATTTGGGGGTATGGTTCGTCAGATTGGCCGGAAAGCCGCACTAATGCTCGGTTTTCGTTGCCCGCCCCGGCACCATTAAATTCAATCAGTTGAAGAAAATCGGCTCTTGTTACGTGTCCGAAGCAAAAATCCGGTGCCCGTTCGGTGCCCGTTAGGAAACGGAGCTTTCTGCCCCGCCACTCCTCAGCGTTGTCTGTGTACGGACGATAAGATGAAGTTGCGGAAGGCGGCCGACCGGGTGTCGCCCTGTCCACACTGATGACCATGACTGAATACTGCTCGGTGGTCAGCGTTTCAACTGGGTAGCCTTATGGATATCCCCACAGCGCGACTGCATGATCCGAACGACCCGGCTCACCGGGGACCATTAGCTTAGGAAGCAACGCATGCTTGCGTTGAGCACATTTTCATGATCATAGGAAGCCTGGGGGTCACCATTTCGCCGTCCGGGTCAATAGGCACACAAACGCCCAACTCCGGTCCAGCCGAAGTGCATGATGTCCCGTCGTGCAGATGATCGCCAGCCGTTGCGTTTCATGCGGCGCCA